>Ga0187865_1001792_pt1 | contig 22970 bp, 18 predicted proteins | sample June2016WEW_11_1_2_FD_132989 | JGI IMG/M metagenome (GOLD analysis project Ga0187865, IMG submission 132989) | Peatland microbial communities from SPRUCE experiment site at the Marcell Experimental Forest, Minnesota, USA - June2016WEW_11_100 | ecosystem: Environmental > Terrestrial > Soil >...
AGAAGCTCCCAAGGGTTAGGCTGTTCGCCTATTAAAGCGGTACGTGAGCTGGGTTCAGAACGTCGCGAGACAGTTCGGTCCCTATCTGTGGTGGGCGTAGGAGATTTGAGGGGGCCTGCTCTTAGTACGAGAGGACCGGAGTGGACGAACCTCTTGTGATCCAGTTGTCCCGCCAGGGGCATCGCTGGGTAGCGAAGTTCGGTCAGGATAAACGCTGAAGGCATATAAGCGTGAAACCTTCCCCAAGATGAGATCTCCCAAGCGTAAGCTTTGAAGGGCACAGGAAGACTACCTGTTTGATAGGACGGATGTGGAAGCCGGGTAACCGGTTGAGCTTACCGTTACTAATCGCCCGTTCGGCTTGACCATAAAATTTACTGCGCACACAACGCTGCGCTGCTTTCCGAACGCGCCCGTCAATATTCAGTCAAAGAGCCAGTACGGCTCATGTCGCCAGTTTCTGGGTGACCATAGCGAGAGGGACCCACCCGTTCCCATCCCGAACACGGCAGTTAAGCCTCTCAGCCCCGATGGTACTGCGCGCGCAAGTGTGTGGGAGAGTAGGAAGTTGCCCGGATTATCATGAAAGCCCGATCGCGAGATCGGGCTTTTCTTATTGCGCGCCGTGCTTCCGGCGCGATTCTTCGAGTGCGCGGCGGAGGAGCGGTAGAGCGGCCAGATCCTTTTCTTGACCGATTTCCTCCTTTACCGCGATCTGCGTCTCCAGATTCAGGACGCGTATTCGGATACCACCTTCAATCGTCATTTCCGCGGCATGCGGCAGAAGATCCTGGTAGCGGCGTCCTTTGCCTATCGAGCCCAGGACATCCAACGGCCCGAAGCGCGTCATGAGAAACTGATGTCCCGGAGAGGAGAGATGCGTTTGACTCGGGCGAAGCCGCTTATCGGGTTGTGCCCGATAGCAGGCGTCCAAATCACCCAAAGCGGCCAGCAGGCGCGTGATGTTGGCCGGTTCCATGGAATGCACGATGTCCAAATCGAACGTGCTCACAGAAGCGCCCTGCAGGACGGCGCCGACTCCCCCAACGACGAGGAAGTCCACGCCGTGTTCCGCGAGGATTCGGAGCAGGCAACCGAAATCAGGTTTCGTCATTGGCGCCTCGCGCCTTCCATGTGGCATCGACGAACGATTGCAGAACCTGAAGGCGCTCAGCCGGAGTCATGCCCAGCATCCAGCGGATAAGCGTCACGTCCACACCGCTGCCGTCGTAGGGGTATTCCGCCGCTTCCGGCGGCGGTTCCATCGGCTCGTCCATGCTCCTTCCAGTATAGGGCGCTAGCCGGGATTTCTCACACGGAAGAAAGCGGGGATCCTCGGGCGGAGCGAAAACCTGGGGACAGACGGCTCTGTCCACGCGGCGCAGAGGGACAGCGTGTTGGTTCGAGGGAGGCTACGCGCCTTGGGACAGAGTCGTCAGTCCCCAGGTTTTCGCAGCGTTTCCCCAGGACGAAGACCCTCACCCGTGAGAAATCCGGGCTAGAATTGTCTTCGAGCCCATGAAGACATTCACCATCGCAGTGATCGCCGGCGACGGCGTCGGCCCCGAAGTCGTTCCCCAAGCCAGGCGCGTTCTGGAAAAGATCGCCCGGAAACACGACGTGACCTTCGCGTTTCAGGATTTCGAATGGGGCGCGGAGCATTTCTTCCGCTGGGGGCGCATGATGCCCGCCGGGGCCATCGACCTGCTGCAACCTTGCGACGCCATCCTGCTGGGCGCCGTGGGGCATCCGGAAATCCCCGACCACACCACGCTCAACGGGCTGCTGCTGCCCATCCGCCGGGCGTTCGACCAGTACGCCAACGTGCGGCCGGCGTATCTCCATCCGGGCGTCGCATCGCCGCTCGCGGGATACAAGGGCGGCGACATCGATTTGGTGGTGGTGCGGGAGAACACGGAGGGCGAGTATACGCAGGTGGGCGGGTTCGTCTACCAGTACCAGCCGGAAGAGATCGCCATTCAGACCTCGGTATTCACGCGGCGGGGCATCGAGCGCGTGGTGCGGTTCGCGTTTGAGCTGGCGGTGAAGCGCAATAAGAAGAGGCGCGTGACGTCGGTCACCAAGTCCAACGCGCAGGGCTACAGCATGGTGCTGTGGGACCGCGTGTTTCAGGAAGTGGCGGCGCAGTATCCGGGCGTCGAGACCGAGTCGCTGCTGGTGGATGCGGCGGCCATGAATTTCATTCGCCGGCCGCAGAGCTTCGATGTGGTGGTGGGGTCGAACCTGTTCTGCGATATCCTCAGCGACATTTCCGCCATCATCGTCGGGAGCATGGGCCTGGCGGCCTCGGCGAACCTCGATCCGCTGCGGCGGTTCCCCTCGATGTTCGAGCCGGTGCATGGCTCGGCGCCGGACATCGCCGGGAAGGGTCTAGTCAATCCGCTGGCGACGATTCTGAGCGCGGCCATGATGCTCGATCATCTCGAGATGGCCGAGGCGGCGCGCGCGGTGGAAGCGGCGGTGGCCGCGGTGTTGGCGGAGGGCCAGGTGCGCACGCCCGATCTCGGCGGGACCAGCAGCACGGAAGAAGTGGCCAACGCGGTGCTGGAGAAGCTGAGCTGGTGAAACCGCCTGCGCAGCGCGAACGCACGGGCCGGCATGCGTTTCTGGTAGCCGCGGGCATTCTGGTGAGCCGCATCGTGGGGCTGGTGCGGCAGCGCGTCTTCGGGTACTATTTCGGGCTGTCGGACGCGGCGGACGCGTTCAACGCGGCCTTCCGGATTCCGAATTTCCTGCAGAACCTGTTCGGCGAAGGGGTGCTTTCGGCCTCTTTTATTCCGGTGTACGCGCGCCTGCTGGCGGAGGGCGACGAGGAAGAATCGGGGCGTGTGGCGGGCGCGGTGGGCGCAATTCTGGCGCTCGCCACGTCGGTGCTGGTGCTGGTGGGCGTGCTGGCCACGCCGTACCTGATCTACGCCATTGCGCCGGGCTTTCACGGCGCCAAACGCGAGCTGACCATCCGGCTGGTGCGCATCCTGTTTCCGGGCGCGGGCCTGCTGGTCTGCTCGGCGTGGTGCCTGGGGATTTTGAACAGCCATCGCAAGTTTCTCCTCTCCTACACGGCGCCGGTGATCTGGAACGCGGCCATGATCGCCACGCTGGCGATCTACGGGGGCCTCGCTCAGAGCGCGCTGGCAGTCAACCTGGCGTGGGGTTCGGTGATCGGCAGCGGGCTGCAATTCGGGGTGCAATTGCCGGTGGTGCTGCGGCTGACGCGGAAGCTGCGATTGCGCCTCGACACGCGCGCGGGGCACGTGCGCGAGGTAATGCGCAACTTTGCTCCCGTGTTCGTCAGCCGGGGCGTGGTGCAGATCAGCGGATACGTGGACCAGTTGCTGGCCAGCAAGCTGGGCGAGGGCGCGGTGGCGGGGCTGACCAATGCGCAGTCGATCAACACGCTGCCGGTGAGCCTGTTCGGGATGGCGGTGTCGGCGGCGGAGTTGCCAGCCATGTCGAGCGCCCTGGGCGACCAGGCGGAGGTGGGCGCGCAACTTCGGAAGCGGCTGGACGCAGGGCTGCGGCAGATCGCGTTTTTCGTGGTGCCCTCGGCCATGGCGTTGCTGGCGCTGGGCGACGTGGTGACGGCGGGGCTGTATCAGACGGGGAATTTCAAGCACAACGACTCGGTCTACGTGTGGGGAATTCTGGCCGGCTCGGCGGTGGGCCTGCTGGCGTCGACGCTGGGGCGGTTGTATTCGTCCACCTATTACGCGCTCCGCGACACGCGAACGCCGCTGCGGTACGCGGTGGTGCGCGTGGCGCTCACCACCGGGCTGGGCTACCTGTGCTCGATTCCGCTACCCATATGGATCGGGATCGATCCGCGCTGGGGCGCCGCGGGACTGACGGCCTCGGCGGGCGTGGCGGGATGGGTGGAGTTCCTGCTGCTGCGCAGGACGCTGAACGGGCGCATCGGGCGGACCGGCCTCGCGGCGGCGCTGATGGCGAAGTTATGGAGCTCGGCGGCGGTGGCCGCGTTGGCGGCGTGGGCGGTGAAGTTCGGCATAGGGCACCGGGACCCGATTGTGGCGGCGGTGGCCATTCTGGGGACGTACGGAGTGGTGTACTTCGGCGCGTCTTACGCGATGCGAGTGGAGGAGTGCGCGGGAGCGGTGCGGCGAGTGGCCAGGCTACGGCGCTAACCTTTCAGATCTTTGAACGCTTCTTCAATCTCTTTCCTGGCTTCCGGCGTGGGCACTACCAGCGGCAGGCGCGGCGGGCCTCCGTAGTAGCCGTTCAAATCCATGGCGTACTTCAGGCCGGGGATGCCGTACTTGGTGGTCACCAGGGCGGAGGGGCGGCCGATGCGGTTCTGCCAGTCCAGACCGGCGGCCTCTTCGCGCGTGCGGTACGCCTCCCAGATGGCAATGACCGAATAGGGCGCGGCGTTGGCATAGGCCAGGATGGCGCCGCACGCGCCCATCAGCAGCGAGGGCCACAGCGTCGGCGCGGAGCCTACCAGCACCTGGAAGCCGTGCTTCACTTCGCGGATCATCTGCATCACCTTTTCCAGGTTGCCGGAGCTTTCCTTGATGGCGATGACGTTGGGGTGCTCGGAGAGCGCCACCACGGCCTCCACCGGAATATCCACGCCGGTGGCCTGCGGCCAGTTGTAAATGATCAGCGGGATGCGCGATTGATCGGCCACCGCGCGGAAGTAGAGCGCCTGGGCGTCGGCGCGGTTGACCAGGTTCTTGTAGTAATGCGGCGTCCGCACCATGGCGGCCTTGTAGCCCATTTCGGCGGCGCGATTGGTGAGAGCCACCGTCTCGCGCACGCCTTCCATGCCGGTGCCGGCGATGAGCAGCTTTTCCGGCGCGGCGTGGTGGGCCACCAGCTCCCACATGGTGTACTTCTCGTCGGGGGTGAGCATGACGCTTTCGCCGGTGGACCCCATCACGACGTAGCCGGAGAGCGCGGTGCGGTTCCACTTCTCCACGTTGTGCCGGACTTTGGCGGGGTAGATGTCGCCGTTGTGATCGAACGGCGTGGCGATTGGTGGGAAAATACCTTGTAGCTTCATTTTGGGCTGTAATTCAACGATAACAATGTTCTCTCTTGAAATCGAATGCGATGCGGACGACCGCGACCTGCTGATCGCCGAGCTGTGGGAGCAGGGGTCGGCGGGCATGGTCGAGATGGATGCCCGGCATGTGCGCGCGTTCTTCGACGATGGCGCCGAGCGCGACGCGCTGTTCGAACTCTTTCCCGGCGCGAGCTACCGTGTGGAGGAGCAGCGCGACTGGGTGCAGCGGGCGCGCGACCTGCTTCAGCCGATGGAGGTGGGCGCACGGTTCTTTCTGGCGCCCGAATGGCGCGACGATCCCGCGCCGCCGGGACGGTTCCGCATCACCGTCAATCCGGGGATGGCGTTCGGCACGGGCGTTCACGAAACCACGCAGTTGTCGATGGAGGCGCTGGAGGAGTTTTTGAAGCCGGGCATGCGCGTGCTGGACGCAGGCACCGGCTCCGGCATTCTGGCGCGGGCGGCCAAGCTGCTGGGGGCGGGGAAGGTCTACGCCTGCGATAAGGACCCGGTAGCGGTGGAGATCGCGGGCGATGGATTTGTGGGATCGGTGGACGCCGTGGCGGCCGGCTCGTGCGACCTGGTGGTGGCGAACATCAGCCCGGAGGCCATCGTCGAGCTTGCGCCCGACCTCGTGCGCGTGCTGCGGCCGGGCGGCGTGCTGCTGGCCAGCGGCTTCGAGCTTCACGAAGTGGAGCGGATGAAGGCGACGCTGCCGCCCGCGCGCGAGGTCCGGCAAAAAGGAAACTGGGCGCTGCTGATTTGTGGGGCAGATTTGTAATCTGCGGCCGATTTTCAATCGGCCCTGCCGACATTGCTGAGAGTATTCCCTATTGCAGCCCACTTCCCATTCGTGCCCACTTTCCACAGTCGCAGGCTACCGCACTATCACTCCATCGGACAGCCCATCTTCCTCACCTGGCGCTTGCATGGCAGCCTCCCGCCAAATCGCACCTTCCCCCCACCAACCACCTCCGGCCAAGCCTTCCTGGCGATGGACCGCCTTCTCGACACCACTCGCACGGGTCTGCTGTACCTTCGCCAGCCGGAGTTCGCCAAGATGGTAGTCAAAGCCATCCACTATGAAGAGCGGGACATGCGACACTACCAACTCCATACCTATGTCGTGATGCCGAACCACGTTCATCTCCTGATGACTCCGTTGGTGGACGTTTCCAAGGTTACGCAATCGCTCAAGAGATTCACGGCCCGGGAAGCAAACCGAATTCTGGGACTCACCGGGCAGCCGTTCTGGCAGGACGAGAGCTATGATCGGCTGGTTCGCAACGACGCCGAGTTTCAGCGGATCGCCGACTATATTGAGATGAATCCGGTGAAGGCCGGGCTGGTGAGCACGCCAGAAGAGTTTCTATGGTCCAGCGCCAGGCCGATTGACAATCGGCCGCAGATTGAAAATCTGCCCCACACTATTTGCCCGCGTTGAAACGATCTTCGATGGCTTTCCAGTTCACTACGTTCCACCACGCGGAAATGTAGTCCGGGCGGCGGTTCTGATACTTCAGGTAGTAGGCGTGCTCCCACACGTCCAGGCCCATGACGGCGCATTTGCCCTCCATCACGGGACTGTCCTGGTTGGCGGTGGAAGAAATCTCTAGTTTCCCGCCGGACTTCAGCAGCCAAGCCCAGCCGGAGCCGAAGCGGGTGGCCGCGGCTTGGTTGAACTTTTCCTTGAAACTCTCGAAACTGCCGAAGGTCCCGACGATGGCTTGGGCCACGTTGCCCACCGGCGACCCTCCGGGGGCGCCCTCTGGGCCCGGTCCCATGATCTTCCAGAACATCGAGTGATTGATGTGGCCGCCGCCGTTGTTGCGCACCGCGGTGCGGATGTTCTCGGGAACAATGGCGCAGTTCGAGGCCAGCAGTTCCTCGACGGTCTTGCCCGCCAGGGCGGGGGCCGATTCCAGTGCTTTGTTCAAGTTGGTGACGTAGGCGTTATGGTGTTTGCCGTGGTGGATCTCCATCGTCATTTTGTCGATGTAAGGCTCCAGCGCATCGAAGGCATACCCCACCTGTGGAAGTGTGAAAGACATAGCGATCTCCTTTATCCCCTCTGAGCTTGTTCAAAGGCATCGGCGAGCCGGAACATGGTGGTCTCGTCGAAGTGCCTGGTCAAAATCTGCATCCCTACCGGCAATCCCCCGGCGGTGGTTCCGCACGGCACGCTCATGCACGGAATGCCCGCCAAATCGCCGGTGATGGTGTAAATATCCGAGAGGTACATGGCCAGCGGGTCGTCCACCTTCTCGCCCAGCTTGAAGGCCGGGAACGGCGAAACCGGCGCCACGATGGCATCCACCTCCTGAAACGCATTCGCAAAATCGCGCGCGATCAGGGCGCGCACTCTCTGCGCTTTCAGATAGTACGCGTCGTAATAGCCCGCGCTGAGCACGTAAGTCCCCAGCATGATGCGGCGTTTGCACTCTGCGCCAAACCCCTCGCCGCGGGTATTGCGATACATATCCGAAAGCGTGTCCGACATCTCCGAGCGGAAGGTATACCTGACTCCATCGTACCGGGCCAGGTTGGAGCTGGCCTCGGCCGTGCAGATGATGTAATAGCACGCGATGGCGTAATCGGTCGAGGGCAAACTGATTTCACGGACCTGGCAGCCCAGACTTCGGAGCGTGTCCACGCCGCGCGAGATCAGGTCGCCGGTTTCGCTCATCAATTCTTTTAGATACTCGCGGGGCAGCCCGAGCTTCAACCCTTTTACGTTTCCGTCGAGCAGGGCGGTGTAATCCGGCACGGGAGCGTCAGCCGAGGTGGAATCGCGGGGGTCGCGGCCGGCGATTACGCCCAGAAGTGTCGCGGAATCCTTCACCGAGCGGCTGAACGGGCCGATGTGGTCGAGCGAGCTGGCGAACGCCGTGAGGCCGTAGCGCGAGACGCGCCCGTAAGTGGGGGTCACGCCCACCACCCCGCAGAACGAGGCCGGCTGGCGGATGGAGCCGCCGGTATCGGAGCCGAGCGCCACCACTGCCGTGCCTTGCGCGACCGCCGCCGCGGAGCCGCCGCTCGAACCGCCGGGCACGCGGTCCGGCGCCACCGGGTTGCGCACCGGGCCGAAGGCCGAGTTCTCGGTGGAGGACCCCATGGCGAATTCGTCGCAGTTGGTTTTACCGATGATGACGCCGCCGGCCTGCTCCAGCCGCACCACCGCGGTGGCATCATAGGGCGGAACGTAGTGGGCCAGGAGCTTCGAGCCGCAGGTGGTGCGGACGCCCTTGGTGAGGATGACGTCCTTGACCGCCACCGGGACGCCGGCCAGCGGCCCGGGATCTTGGCCGCGCGCGATTTGCTCATCCACGCGTTTCGCCGCGGCGAGGGCGCGCTCGGGCGAAAAGTGCAGATACGCATTGGTCTTGGGGTTCTCGGCTTGGGCGTAGCGCAGGGCCTCGGCGGCCAGTTCGGCGGCGCTGAAGCGGCGCGCGAGCAAGCCTTCTCTCACGCGGGCGACAGTTAGAGAGGGGATGTCCATGGGTCAGCGTTCGATGACTTTGGGCACCTTGAAATACCCGGCGCCGGGTTGAGGAGCGTTGGCCAAGGCCGCCTGGCCGCCCAGCGTCGGCGCCGGCGCGTCCGCCCGCAACGTAGCCGTGTCTTCGGCGTCGTACAGCACCTGCGCCATCGGCTCGACGTTGCTGGTATCGATCTCGTTGAGCTTGCCGATGTGCTCGAGGATGCCGTCCAGGTCCGCCTGGAACCGGGCCACTTCGGCGTCGGTCAGCTTCAGGTTGGCCAGGCCGGCCACGTACCGGACTTCTTGTTCCGTGATCTTCACGCCCGCGCCTTCTTCCGGGATGCTTTGTAGATGCCGCGCAGGACCGGGTCGTCGATGCCGTCGGCCTCGTCGGGCAAGAGGGCGGGAACCGCCTGCGCGGCGCGCTGCGGCTCGCGCCGCCGGGGCACAACGCGGAACTCCAGATCTTCCACCAAGCCGCCTCCAACGCTCTTTTCCAGGTTGCCCAGGATGTGGGGAGTCAGGGAGAACAACTGGCGCTGCCAGATGTGATCTTCCACCTCGACGATGAGGCGGGTGCGCACCATGCGGGAGGCGCGCGTATGCGCGGCGATCCTCTTGCCGACGGCCTGGGGCCATACGGCGCAGGCCAGATCCTCGGCGCTGAGCACATCGCCGGACAGCCTCAATCCGCGGATCAGTTTGCTGGCGCGTTCCATGTGATTCGGCTGGACTATTTTATCATGGCCATTGCGGAAGCGCCGGCAAACCGGCATAATCTCTCCGAAGGGGTAAGAAACATGATGCAGTTTCGAGTTCGCAACTTGTTCCTGCTGGCTCTGGCTGCCGGCGGCATGCTGGCAGCCGCCGATTTGCCTTACGCCGGCAAGTGGAAGCTCAATCCCGCGAAGAGCAAGTTCACGGGGACAGCCGTGACATTCGCGCAAAACGCCTCCGGCGAGATGCAGTTCACCGCCGAGGGGCAGTCCTACACGTTCAAGGTGGATGGCGAGGACTATCCCGCTCTGTACGGCCAGACCGCCGCGTGGAAGCAGATCGACGCCAACACGTGGGAGACCACCGACAAGCTCAACGGCAAGGTGCTCAGCACGGACACGACCAAGCTGTCCGCGGACGGCAAGACTCTGACGATCACCTCGAAAGGCACCAAGCCTAACGGAGAGCCTTTCGAGGACACCAGCGTCAATCAGCGTGTTTCCGGCGGGCCGGGCCTTCCGGGCAAATGGAAGAGCACGCAAGTCAAAGTCACTTCGCCGAACCTGATGGAGCTGGCCCCATTTGAGGGCGACGGGCTCGCCTTGAAGATTGTCGATTATGACGTGAGCTGCAACGCCAAGTTCGACGGCAAGGACTACCCAGCGACGGGCCCCACGGTGCCTCCGGGATTTACGCTGGCGGTCAAGAAGACCGGGCCGCGCTCCTTCGAGATGTCGGAGAAGCAAAACGGCAAAGCGCTCTTCACCAGCGTATTTTCGGTTTCCGCCAACGGTAAGACGCTCACGGAGACTGCGACCACGCTGTCTACCAACGAGAAGATCAAGGTGGTCTACGACCGGCAGTAGCGGGTTGGCAGACGACAAGAAACGACCGTCTGCCCCACGGTTTCCAGTAGCATGGGAGGATGCTCGTGCTTGCTTCCCAGTCTCCGCAGCGTAGCGAGATTCTTCGCCAGGCGGGGATTCCGTTCACTGTCCGGGTGGCCGCGGTCGATGAAACGCCGCTGGCGGGCGAGAGGCCCGAAGATTACGTCGTGCGGCTGGCGGAACTGAAGGCGCTGGCCGTGCCCGCGGGTCCGGACGAGACCGTGCTGGGCGCCGACACCACGGTGGTCATCGACGGTGAAATGCTGGGCAAGCCCGCCGATGCCGCCGGCGCGCGGCGCATGCTGGCGCGGCTTTCCGGGCGGCAGCACGAAGTCATCACCGGAATCTGCCTGAAACGCGGCGCCCAAGTGGCTCGAAACTGTGCCGTGACGAAGGTATGGTTCGCCCCCATGAGCGCGCGCGAAATCGAAGAATACGTCGCCAGCGGCGAGCCCATGGACAAAGCCGGCGCCTACGCCATTCAGGGCCTGGCGTCGAAATTCATCGAAAGAATCGACGGCTGCTACTTCAACGTAGTGGGTCTGCCCGTGGCCCTGGTGTACCGGGAAATATAGGGTGGCAAGGGCGGTTGTGGCGCAAATCGACTTTTTTGCTCGGAAAGTCCAGAGTTGCTTGCCTCAAGGAGAAAAACCATGCATAATGACTACATTGGGTGACTGGGGTGCACACCTACAGGGTTGTGCCTCCCGGTCACATAATTGCTTAGGAGGCATATGAATCGTTCTCACACAGGAAAGTGGCTACTGCTGGCCTTGGCGTTGCTGCTCGTGGTAGCCGTTTACGCTCAGACGGAAACCGGCCAAATCACTGGAACGGTCTTCGATCCGGCGGGCGCCGTCGTTCCGAATGCCAATGTCACGGCCAAGAACGTCGCGACTGGCGCGACCCGCACCACCACATCGACCAACGCCGGCGTGTACGTGGTTTCGAACCTTGCGCCGGGCGAGTACGAGCTGACGGTTTCGGCGGCCGGCTTTGCCACGCAGAAGCGCCAGGTGGCGGTCGCGGTCGGCGCCAAGGTCGGCGTGGATACGCATCTCGAGGTCGGCAACGTGTCCACCGTCGTCGAGGTTGCGGCGTCCGGGGTGCAGGTCAACACCGAGTCGCAGACGCTCGGCAGCACGATCAACACCCAGTCGGTAATGGAACTGCCGTCGGTGAACCGCGATGTGTACGCCCTGGTGGCCTCGGTTCCGAACATCTCGCCGAACGACCCCGACGGCCGCGGCGTGGGTTATGCGATTAACGGTATGCGCTCGGCCAGCACCAACATCATGCTGGACGGCGTGGCGAACAACGACGAATTCGGGGCGGGCATCGGCCAAGCGGTTCCCATGGATTCGGTTCAGGAATACAGCGTTTTGACGAGCAACTACACGGCGGAAGTGGGGCGCGCCTCGGGCGGCGTGGTGAACGTGGTGACCAAGTCGGGCACCAACGAGTTCCACGGCTCGGCATACGAGTTCAACCGCGTTTCGGCCCTGGCGTCGAACAGCTTCTATAACAACGCCAATGGCCTGGCGAAAGGCATCTACGATCGCAACAACTTCGGTTACTCGATCGGCGGGCCGGTCAAGAAGAACAAGCTGTTCTTCTTCCAGAACACCGAGTGGCTGCGCATCCGCAGCTCTGCGCCCCAGACCAACATGGTTCCCGCGTCGCAGTTCATCAGCGCCATGGCGCCGGCCTCGCAGGCCTTCTTCGCCGCGTATGGCAAACTGCGGCCCGATGCCACGGTTCTGAATACCTTTACGAAGAACCAGTTGGTCGCGGGGGGCTCCAACCCTTGCTCCGGAGGCGCCACCGGCGGGCCGTGCGCGTCGCTCTCGGGCACCACGCCGATGTTCAATCAGGTCACATACAATATCCCGGTCGACGCGGGAGGCGGCAACCCACGGAACCAGTACGAGATAGTCGGCAACGTGGACTACAACATGAGCGACCGGACGCAGATGTCTTTCAAGTACGCCTTGCAGAACGACAATGAGTTCGCCGGCACGAATGCCTCCAGCCCGTACGCGGGTTACGACACCGGCGTTACCAATGTCAACAACCATATCACGCTGTCGATGACTCACTCGTTCAGCCCGACCTTGGTTAGCCAGACGCGGCTCAGCTTCAACCGGCAGAACGACACGCAGCCGCTGGGCACTGCGCCGGTGGGGCCGACTCTCTACATGGAGTCGGGCGCGCAGTCGTTGCTGGGCTATCTGATCACCTTCCCCGGCTATCTTCCGTGGAACCCCGGCAGCGCCATCCCCTTCGGCGGCCCGCAGAACTTCGCGGTGGTCGCGGAGGATGTCAGCAAGGTCCTGGGCAAGCATAATTTCCGGTTCGGCGGCCAGTATGAATACATGCGCGACAACCGCATGTTCGGCGCCTACGAGGAAGCCGTGGAGACCCTGGGAACCAACAAGGGCAAGGCCTTCGATAACCTAATCAACGGCCAGCTCTACTCGTTCAACGCGGCCATCAATCCGCAGGGCAAGTTCCCCGGCGGCACGGTGACCCTGCCTGTGGGTCCCCCGGACTTCACGCGCAGCAACCGGTATAACGAAGCTGCTTTGTACGCCCAGGACACCTGGAAGATATCGAGGAACATAAGCCTGAACCTGGGCCTGCGGTATGAGTACTACGGTACGCAGCACAACAAGCACGGCCAGCTCGACTCGAACTACTATCTGGGGTCCGGCTCGACCATCCAGCAGCAGATTGCCTCCGGTTCCGTGCAGATCGGTTCCAACAGCCCGGTGGGCGGCCTGTGGGTCCCGGGCAACAAGAACTTCGGTCCGCGCATTGGCATCGCCTGGGACGTCAAAGGCGATGGCAAGACCAGCGTGCGCGCCGGCTGGGGCATGGGCTACGAGCGCAATTTCGGCAACGTCACCTTCAACGTCATTCAGAACCCGCCGGCTTACGCGGTGCTGGGACTGGTGGCCGGTGTGGACCTGCCGACCATCCCCGTTTCCGTGAGCAACGTTGGGCCGCTCTCCGGGAGCAGCGGCAGCAAGGTCCTCGGGGCGGTTACTCTGCGCGCCGTGGACCCCCACATCAAGCAGGCCTACGCGCACCAGTTCAGCGCCGCCCTGGAGCACCAGTTCACCCCCGCGGTCCTGGGCAGCGTGTCGTACTCGGGTTCCATGGGTGAGAATCTGTACGCCATCAACAGCTACAACAAGATCAGCGCCGGCAACATGTACAACGGAGTGCCCTGCACGCCGGGTTCGGGCGGACCGGGAGACTTCGGAAACTGCACGGCCCGGTTGAACCCGCAATACGGGAACATCAACTGGCGCGGCAACGGCGGTATTTCCAATTACAACGCCCTGATCGGGCGCGTCCTGCTCAGGAACGTCGCCAAGACCGGCGTCACGCTTGATGCCAACTACACCTGGTCCCACGCCATCGACAACCTGAGCAGCACGTTCAGCGCCGGCGCGACGGGCGACTACGAGCTGGGGTTCATGGATCCTTACAATCCCATGCTGGACCGCGGCAACGCCGATTTCGACGTTCGCCACCGCATGGTGATTTCGGGAACCTGGAATGTGCCGCTGTTTAAAGGCAACAGCCTCACTGATAAGATCCTCGGCGGCTGGGAGTTCGCCCCGATTTTCACGGCGCACACGGGTGGCCCGGTATCGCTTTACGACTGCAGCAACGACTACACCTATTGCACGCGCGCGCAGGCCCTCACCGCTCTCCCCGGCACGGGAGTGACCAATATGGCGACCAGCACCCCGGACGTCTACAACTTCTATTCGCTCAGCCCGTCCAAGTTTGCGATCGGCACTTGGGCGAATCCGAAGACCAACCTCAGCGATTTCGGGCCGTTCCCGAGCAACCTGCTGGCGCGCAACACGCTGTACACGCCGGGCACCTGGAACCTGGACCTGGGCTTCTACAAGAACAACAAGTTGAGTGAGCGCGTGGCGCTGCAACTCCGGCTGGAAATGTACAACACTTTCAACCACGCGAAGTTCAGCGTCGACGCAACCACCTTGGATGTTTCCTCGGATGCGTACGTCACGGGTTCCTTCAACGGCAACCGCAACATCCAGCTCGGCGCGAAGATCACTTTCTAGCTCCGAACTGAATCGAACTTTTTCGGGCGCAACGCTCCTCATGGGCGTTGCGCCCTTCTTGTGTGCCGGGCATGCTCGACAGCGCAGCAAATGTATCTTCTGGTGCTTAACGTCTGCTTTGACACCGTCTTGCATTCCGCAATCCATATCCGGGTGTTCAGAATCTCATAATCCTGTAACCTCAAAGTTAACAATAGGTTACACGATGTTCCCGGCAGCCGGCGGCTCTTCCGTGAAGTGGCGCCATGGATCTTGCTCCAGGAAGACACCGCGGATCCGTTGAAAAAGCCTTATTTATCAATAGAATAAGCGTGAGGTGCAAGTGGAAGGGTAGTTGCTCTTTCGTCAATCGACTTTCCGCTAGGAGGAGAATATGAAAAATCTAGTTCCGACACTACTTAAAGCGAGATGGCAGCTCCTCTGCTTGTTGGCCTGTTTCGCTCTGCTTGCGCCGGTCATGCTGGCACAGTCCCTGACGACCGGCGACATCATCGGATCCGTTAAGGATCCCAGCGGCGCGGTGGTCCCGAATGCCAGCGTCACCCTGAAGAGCCTGGATACCGGCGCGACTCAAACGGGCGCCACGGGTCAGGCCGGGGAGTATCGTTTTCGCCTGCTGAAACCGGGCCACTATCTGGTCAGCGTGTCTCAGACCGGATTCCAGAAGAGCGAACAGCATGTGGACGTAGCGGTCGGCGCGGCCGTCACCGCCGACCTGACGCTCGAGGTCGGTCAGGCCATGCAGACCGTCGAGGTCTCGGCCATGGCTCTGCTGCTGAATCCGCAACCCAGCATGAACACGCCGTTTACGCCGGAGCAACTGCAGCAGCTGCCCAGCGCCGGCGGAGACATTACCAACATCGCGTTCACCGTTCCGGGCGCGGTGGTCAACACCACCGGGGGCTATGGCAATTTCACCGTCAACGGGCTGCCCGCCACGTCGAATCTCTTCACCGTCAACGGTGAGAACGACATGGACCCGTATTTCAACATCAACAATTCCGGCGCCTCCAACCTCACCATCGGCCAGAATGAGTTGCAGGAAGCCACGGTCGTCGCCAATGCCTACGCCGGCCAATACGGGCAGCTTGAGGGGGCACAGGTGACCTATGTGACCAAGTCCGGCACCAACGAATTTCACGGCAATGCGGTCTATTGGTGGAACGGCCGCGCCATGAACTCCAACGACTGGTTCAACAATTACTACGGCGTCAGCAGGCCTTTCTCGAACGACAACCAGTGGGCGGCATCCGTGGGCGGCCCCGTCCGCAAGAATTCGACGTTTTTCTTCGTTGATACCGAGGGACTCCGCTTCGTTCTGCCCAACGTCTTTTCCAATACTATTCCGACTCCGGCTTTCGCCAGCGCCGTTGAGGCCAACGTCCAGGCTTTGCAGCCCAACGAGGCTAGCGCCTACAAGACCATGATGAACTTGTGGCTGAACTCTCCTGGCGCCAGCGCCGCCGTGCCCATTGCCAACAGCAGCTACTGCAAGTCGGTGGTTCTGCCGGGCTACAATCCGGCCACCACGTCTTGCGCGGCCAAGTCGCAGTCGTCGGGGACGGCTCTTGGTTCCGAATACATCGTGAGCGGCCGTGTGGACCAGAAGTTCGGCAGCAACGACAACGCTTTCTTCCGCTACAAGGCGGACAAGGGAACGCAGCCCACCACTATCGACGCGATCAACGCGAACTTCAACGCGATCTCGATCCAGCCTGCGTGGGACACACAGTTCCAGGAAACGCACATCTTCGGCGCCCGGGCGACGAACTCCTTCACCGCCGCTCTCAGCCACTACGTGGCCCAGTTCGCGCAGAATCCCCAACTGGTGGCCAGCACCTTCCCCTACCGCATCATAGATTCGGGGGCTGTGCCCTTCACCGGCTTCAATGCCCAGACTTCCTTTCCCCAGGGCCGGAACATCACGCAGTACCAGTTCATCGACGATTTCGCGGTCAACCGCGGGAGCCACAACTTCAAGTTCGGCGCCAATTTCCGGCGCTACGACGTGAGCGATCACAACTTTTTCTTCAACAGTCCGGGCGTCTACTTCGGTTATGTCAGCGCCGGCTTGCAGAATTTCGTGAACGGTGTGGCTTACCAATACCGTCAGTCCTTGAACCTGGCCAGCGACGTTCCCATCGCCATGTGGGGCCTTGGTCTCTACGGGCAGGACGAGTGGAACGTGTCCTCCAACCTGAAACTGACGCTGGCGCTGCGCGTCGAGCGCAGCTCTAACCCGGTCTGCAATTTCAACTGCTTCGCCAATTTCAAGACCGCCACCAGTGCGCTGCCCAGCTTCACCAGCGCCAATCCCGGCAGCGTGCCCTATTCGAGCGACATCAACTACAACCAGAACCAGGCCTTTCAGGGCATCGACGCGGTCAACTGGTCACCGCGCATCGGCTTTAGCTGGTCTCCGGGCGGAGGCGAGCACAGGACCGTCGTCAGCGGCGGCATCGGCATCTTCCACGATTCGCCTCCCGCCGGCGGGGTGGACGACCTCCTCGCCGACCCGCCGGTAGCGGTCAACATCCGCGTTCGTCCCACCGCCGGTGTGTTGCCCTTCGATCCCGCCGGCGGCCTCGCCACGTTCCGCGCCTCCGCCAACGCCTTCAACATTCAGCAGACGTACACCCAGATCTCAAGCGCGCTCACGAAGCTGGGGTCGATCTTCACCGCGCCGGCCTTCACGTCCCTATATGGGAAGCTGCACGCTCCCCAGTATCAGGAATGGAACCTGCAGGTCCAGCGGCAACTGCGCAACGATCTGATGCTCACCGTGAACTACGTCGGCAACCATGGCATTCGCCTGTTGTATTCCAACGCATGGCCCAACGCCTACGACCAGTACGGTCTGTACCCAGGCGTGAAGGGAGTAGCCGCGAATCTCCCGGTTCCCAACTACGGAACCGTCACCCAGTTCCAGAATGGCGCGGTTTCCAATTACAATGGTCTGAGCGTCACCCTCACCAAGCGTTTTGCCAACTGGGTTTCGGGCCATATCAACTACACCTGGGCGCACAACCTGGATGAGTGCTCCAACGGCTGCTTCTTCACCTATGGAGACTCCGTCCAGGGCCAGATCAATCCGCTCAGCTTGCGCGCCGATAACTACGGCAACTCCGACTACGACATCCGCAATAACCTGTCCGCCGACTTCGTGATCAATCCGACCGTACACCTCGGCAACACCTTGTGGAACCACGTGCTCAACAACTGGCAGTTCTCCGGCAAGCTCTTCTGGCGGTCCGGGCTGCCATTTTCCGTAGGCGACAACAACACCGCTCTGGGCAACGGCGGCGGCGCGCTTTTTGCCACGCCGTTAGGCAAGGGTTGGGGCCAGCCCAGCGGTTGCGGCGCGGGCGCCGCCGGGGATCCCGGGATCGCGACCCCCTGTATCAACGCCAGCGCCTACCTCGACAGCTCCGTGATCGACTACTTCACGGCCTGGTCGCCGCAGACGCGCAACCAGCTCCGCGGGCCGCATTTCTTCGATATGGACCTGAACATATACCGCAACTTCAAGATATGCGAATGCGCCACCCTGGGCATCGGGCTTCAGGCCTTCAACGTGCTCAACCATCCGAATTTCGGTTTGCCGGATAACGGGTTGGGCGACGCGACCTTCGGTCTGATCTCGGAGATGGCCAATGCACCGACCAGCCCTTACGGCAGCTTCCTGGGCTTCGACTCTTCCGTGCGCGTAGCCCAAATCACCGCCAAGGTGACTTTCTAGCCGCCGCACTGGCAGGGAATCGGCCGGCGCTCGCGAACCGGGCGCCGGCCTTCACGGGGCGCGGGCGAAGTCATCACCGGAATTTGCCTGAAACGCGGCGGTGTGGTTCGCGCCTATGAGCGCGCGCGAAATCGACGAGTACGGCTCGATCGGCGATCCCATGGATCACACCAGCGCCTGCGCCATTCAGGGCCTGGCGTCGAAGTCCATCGAAAAGATGAAATTGATATTCTTCGACAGCCGCACATCGAGCTGGAAGAATGGACCTCCGCGGAGCGGGTCGTACGCGGCGATGGTGCACGTCTGCGTAACGCCGTCCAGACCATAGAAGCGCGATGAGCCAGCGCCGCGTGCAGGATTTCGGCAACCTGACGCCTGAAAAGGCGGCTTTGGCGCTGGATCGCCGCCAGCGCCTTACCCTCTCCGGCGTCTACGATGTGCCGTTCTTCAAGGACAGCAAGAACTGGTTCTACAAGAACATCAGCGGCAACTGGCAGGCGTCTCCGGCGCTGATTTTCGAATCGCCGTAGTACTTCACGGTTGCCAGTACTATCGACTCCAACTTCAATTTGGATACCGCGGGCGGCCGCACCATCCTGAACCCCGCCGGCGTGGCCGGCACCGGCAGCGCGGTCTACGGTTTGGACCGGAGCGGGAATCGCATCAATATCCCCGGCTCCGGCACAACCCTGCTCAACACGGTAGTCGCCTGGGTGCCCGTCAATCCCAACGCCCGCTACATTGAAGCGGGATACGGCGCAATCGCCACCGCCGGCCGCAACACCGAACCGACCCGCCCGATCGGCAACCTCGATTTCACGTTGATCAAGCGGTTCCATATCGGCGAGAAGGCGCACACGGAGCTGTCCGGCGAGGCCTATAACCTGTTCAATCATCCCCAGTTTATTCCTGGCTCGCTCGACGATGTGGGACGCATCAGCACCGCCGGCAGCACCTCGTACACCAGCGTCATCAACGTCAATTTCAATAACCCGGAGAAGGCTTTCAGCAGCAGTTCGCGCGTGATGCAGGTGGTTGCGAAGTTCCTCTGGTAGACAGAGACAAACGCAGCGATCTCAAGCCGGGGCGCCCGAAAGCTCCCCGGCTTTTTGTTGGCACCCCCCGGGACCGGCTCCGACAAATGTAGGGTTGCAACCCGGTGGTTGGGGGTCAAATCGACATTTTTAGCCCTGAAAGTCCAAAGATGCTTGCCTCAAAGGAGAAAACCATGCATAATCGATCTGATCGGGTGATCGGGACTCACACTGGAAGTTGAGCGCCGGTCGGGCGAGGCGTGTTTGCTCGCCAGTCGAGGCCGGGACATCGTCTGATAGATGAGTGGTGCCTCTCGATCCCGTATTTGCTAGGAGGCATATGAATCGTTCTCACACAGGAAAGTGGCTGGTGCTGGCGGTGGCGCTGATCGCGCTCTTGATCCTGCCGTGCGCGCTCGCACAGGAAACGACGGCGGGACTTCAGGGAACTGTCAGGGATCCTTCCGGCAGTGTGATCGGCAACGCGGCCGTCGAGATTTCCGGCCCCGCGCTGATCGGAATCAGGAAAGTTCAGACCGATGGTGCGGGCAACTACCGTTTCGCCGCCCTCCCCCCGGGCCAGTACAACCTGACGGTGACTGCGGCCGGATTTCGCACCTTTAAGCAGATGGGCATCGACTTGGCGGTTGGCCGCCTGCCCAGTGTCGATGTGCAGCTCGAGGTGGGCGCGCTGACGGAGACCATAGAAGTCGCCGGCGCGGCTTCCATGGTGGACACAACCCAGAGCAAGGTTTCGGTGGCCATGCAGCAACAGGTCTTCGACAACCTTCCCAAGGGGCGCTCCTTCCAAACGCTCATTCCCATGGCTCCCGGTGCGCGCGCGGAAGCGCTGCAGAGTGGCAGCACTAGCGGCAGCTCTGCCTCCGCCGGCACGGGCTACCAGATCGATGGCGCCAGCGACGGAGAAAACGTGTTCCTGGTGGATGGCGTGAACGTCACCCAGATCCAGAACGGCGGCGTGGGTAAGAACTACCAGATGGAGTTCATTGACGAGGTCCAGGTCAAGACCAGCAGCTTCGAGGCCGAGTTCGGCGGCGCCCTGGGTGGAGTCATTAACGTGGTTCCCAAGAGGGGTTCCAACGAGTGGCACGGAGCGCTGTTGACCTACCTGCAAAGCAACGCGTTCAACGCCAACAATACGGACCGCGCCCTGACGACCAACCCGACCCTGCCGTCCTTCAACTCAACCACCCGGATGGACGCCATCCCCGAGTACTACATGGCCAACAAAGACCAAAACGTCACCGTCGACCCTGGCTACGAGGTCCGCGGCCCGTTGTGGAAGAACAAGCTGTGGATCTTCAGCAGCTATATCCCGAGCATCAGTACCACACGGCGCCTGACCACTTTCATAAGCGCAAACCCCGGTCCCCGCAATCTGACATCTACCACAACCACGCACAACGCCTATGACCGGCTGGACTACGGCGTAACCAACGCGTTGCGCCTATTCGCCTCCTGGGACACCGGCTACTTCCGCCAGACCGGAACGCTCAGCGGTGCGGACAGCCCGGCCGGTTTTGTGAACACCAGCCGGACTACCGACCCCAACACGCTGCGTGCCGATGCCGGCTCAGTCAATCCTCTCTCGATTTGGACATTTGGGGGCGACTGGACGCCAACGGCCAAACTGGTGGTCAGCGCCCGCTACGGGTACTTCTTCAACAACACCGAGGCGCGCGGAACCCCGGTCGGAACCCGCTATGCATACCAGACCACGGTCAACGCGTCCACCGTCGACCTGGCAGGCCAGCCGTTCCCCTCGTCCTCGTTCAACAATTCGGGTTATGCCAATATCCCGAGCAACCTGGCCACCTCGTACGACGCTTACAAACGCAAGGGCCTCAACGTGGATGGCTCGTACTTCGTCCACTTCGGCGGCACCCACACGTTCAAGACGGGGTACTTCCGGTCAACGCAATCCGATGAGGTTCTGAGGACCTACCAAGGCGGCGCCGTCAACCTCTTCCTTGGCAACAACAACTATGCGCCCGTCACCAGCACCACGGCCTGCGACGCGATCATGGCGCAGAATAAGGCGACCTACGGTGTATCGACCTGCCAGGGCCGGTATGGGTACTTCATAGTGGGCACCGGTGTGGTCAACACCGGTTCGGACCAGCAATCGGCGCAGGCTTTCTACATCCAGGACGGTTGGCAGGTCGGCCGCTATCTCACCCTGAACCTGGGTCTCCGTTTGGATCAGGAAACACAGCCTCCCTTCGATCCGGTTCGTTTCCCCACGGTGAAGTTCGGCTGGGGCGACAAAATGGCCCCCCGGCTGGGCGGCGCCTATGACTTGTTGCACAACGGCAAGCTCAAGGTCTATGCCAGCTACGGCCAGTTCTACGACATCATGAAGCTGGGCTTGGCCCGTGGCTCCTTCGGCAGCGACTACTGGCACAACTGCGTGTACGCCATGGACGATGCGGACTACACCAAGATCACTCCCACCTATCCCCTCGGCGGCGGTTGCCCGGCCAGCGGTCCGGCGCCCGGCGTGACGGTGGGCCGTTTCATCGAGAACGTGGACTGGCGCGCCACCAAGGCCGATACCCGCGACCCGGCCATCTCCCCGACCATGAAGCCCATGAAGGGGCATGAGTTTGTCACTGGCGCCGACTGGGCGCTGAATCCCACTTGGGCCCTGACTTTCCGGTATGCGCGCAAACGCCTCGATGAGGCCATTGAGGACATGGCGATCACCGACAACCTGGGCTTCTATATTGGCAACCCCGGCAGCACCATCGCCGACGTGCTGCATCGCCCGGTGGTCATTCCCGACGCCAACGGCAACAACTACTTGACCACCGTGCCGTTCTGCGCGGAGTGCCCGCCGGTGGTTAAGGCCACGCGCCGCTATGACGGCGCCGAGTTCCGCCTGGCCAGAAGACCCGGCGCCGGCAAATGGTTCGGATCGGTTAGCTATACCTACAGCAAGCTGAGGGGCAATTACCCGGGCTTGACCAACACCGACCCCACCGATGGAACGTTCGGCCGCCATGCGCCCAACAACAGCCGTCTGTTCGACCTGCCGACCATGACCTATCTTCCCAGCGGCCAGATCGACGATGGCCCGCTGTCTACCGACCGTCCGCACACCGCCAACGGCTATGCCTACTACCGGCTGCGGTGGAAGGGGATGGAGACCAACTTTGGCGTAATCCAAACCGCTTACCAAGGGACGTCGCTCAGTTCCTGCCTGGCCGTGGTCGGTAGCTCCTCGGCTTGCCAGTGGGCCGAAGGCCGCGGCAATTGGGTGCAATTGAGCCGTGCCGCTAATGGCGACGTCGTCAAGGGCGACGTGATCCATGATGCGCGCACCGACCCACTGATCCAGACCGATTTCAACTTGCGCCATGAGATCGTAATCAAAGAGGGCCAGCGGATCTCGTTCGAGGCTAATTTCTTCAACCTGTTCAATCAGCGCGCCACCGAGGCGGTCTACGAGTTTATGGTCAACACCAATCAACTCGTCAGCCCTACGCGGGCGTCCCGCTTCTCCGGCGATCCGCAGGTCGACTGGGGCAAGGTGATGAACGGTTACAACTACATCGATGCCATAAACGGCACGGGAGCCTTTGCCGGCGTGGTGAGCAAGCTGACCCTGGCAAACCGTTACGGGATGCCGAATCTGTGGCAGACGGCCCGCAATATGCGCCTGGCCGTTCGCTTCACCTTCTAATCGATCGAATCTGCAAGTTCCAAGGGGCCGGGAAACCGGCCCCTTTTTTTGCGCCTGGTCATGTGCGTATTCCGAGCGATGGCAGTCGTTCCGCGTCCGCGATTCCGAAGGCTTGGTGGGGCAGGCGGTGCCGCCCAATGCCACTTAAATAATTTCTGGCCAAGACATAAATCCTGATTTATGTTTCAGTTGTATGGACCAGACATGCGAAGACGCTTTTGCGCTATTCCGGCGGTGTATATCGAGTGGCGTA
>Ga0187865_1001793_pt1 | contig 22951 bp, 20 predicted proteins | sample June2016WEW_11_1_2_FD_132989 | JGI IMG/M metagenome (GOLD analysis project Ga0187865, IMG submission 132989) | Peatland microbial communities from SPRUCE experiment site at the Marcell Experimental Forest, Minnesota, USA - June2016WEW_11_100 | ecosystem: Environmental > Terrestrial > Soil >...
GATCCCTACGGCGGCAGCTACGACGCTTCCAACCCGCAGAGCTTCAACCGCTACGTCTATGCGATGAACAGCCCGTTGAGCTACATCGATCCGAGCGGGCTGGATACGTGCGGTGAAGACGGCAGCGATTATTGTTATGACGCAAGCGCTGGCCCCCCCGGATACTATTTGGATGGAGTACCCGTGAGCGCTGGCATTGCGCAGGGAGTGGCGGAAAGCGGGGGCGGGTTAGTCTGCCCGGGCAACGACTGTAACATTTTGGATGAGACATTCTCCGGCAAGTACGGCGGTAGCTACAGCATCATTCCCGGAGTAAATGGATGGGTGTGGGTTAACAATTATCTCGGTAGATATGAGATCGACCCGCAGGACGCAGCGGATGAGCAGGATCTTCCAATTCTTCCTTCAGTCCCCGATTTTCCTTTTAATCCGATTCGCGATGGATCGGAAGCCCCATACACTGCCCCAAATAACCCTCAGCTTCTTAATGTTTCTGCAGGCAAAAACAATTCTAATTATTTTGTTGCAGTCTGCAGTAATGCAGGGATGTCATTCTTTACGAAAGCTTCGTGCCCATATTTATGTGGCGCTCTTGAGGGACCGGAACGGACGCCCGCAGCCGGACCATTAGTATTTAGTCCGAAGCAGATTTGGTCGGGATGCACCGGCGGCGTGGGCCAAATGTTCTGCCCAAGGATGGTTTTAGTAGAGGGAACATATAATCCAGCAGGTTGGACTTCCGACGCAAAGATTTTTAGTTGTCTCCAGTAAAGGAAAAGAGGAAGGGCTCAGCATGGAAATCGACATGAACCATCCGATAGTCCAACTCGTGAGTATGGAAGGCGTGTGGCACCATCTGTTCTCCATGTGTGGGATGTCCGCAATGGAACGTGGAGCTAAGTTGATTGAGCCCATTGACTTAGTGAAGGCAATTTACATTGTGGACCTCGAGCACGTCTCTATGTTCTGGAACGACTGGCGGAATTACGAGAAATTTGTCTCGGAAGTCATTCTGGCAAATGGACGTAAAGGTGGGTACATAAATCGAACCGAGAGAATTCTCCAACTATACATGATTGGGCGAGAGAATCCTGGTCAATTTGCGTTTATGATGACCCCTTCGCCGATGTTGCAAGATATAGTCTTCTCGGCTCGAAAGCTGGCACAGGAGCGTTCGGGCGAAGACGAGCCTCCTTCCTCGTGCGATCTTTTGTATTGCACATGTTCTCAGGATGCTGGTTTGTCAGAGGCTCTAAAGCAATCGGGTCTCCAACTAGAACGACTCGCTTCGGCTGTCAAGGGAACTGGCAGGTGGCCCCGGTCTCGATGATTTTTCCAAACCACGATGGGGTGCCCCCGGTCCCTGGCATTTGGGGACCGGGGCTGAGAGTCCCACTTTTTTCTCCGATCCATTGGGGAGTGGAGTAATCTCACAGTGGCGGGTGGCGCACCCTAAACCTGCTACTTTCATTTTCCCGCAACAAACGGGGGGTGCCCCATCCTTCGCTTTTTTTCTAGCGAAGGGTGGGCTACCACGAACCCAACTCACCTTCAACCCTGCAACCAACCAGATCAGCTCGAATGGCTTCGCCTACGACGCGGCCGGCAACATGACGAATGACACTACTCACACCTACACCTACGACGCGGAAGGGAACATTACGACGGTCGGGCGTTTCGGCACATCCAGCAGATGGGCACTCCGCGGTTGACCCAAGTATTGGCGAGCCTCGAAAAGCCGGATTCCAATGTCTTCAACGTCGAATAAGAGCTAGACTGTAGCTTCGGCTGGACGGCATTCGGGACAGTTTCCCGGAGGCTGAAACGCAGACTCATAGGAACGTCGAGGCTCTTGCACGGTGCGTTTAATTCCTTCGGCCACAATACGAATGCGTGCAGTGGATTGGGCTGCGCTGGCTCTGCTGGCCTTTGAGATTCCGTCGCTTCTCTTCTCGCAGGTTCGCGCCAACAGCGTCCGCGCAACGGAAACCGTCGCCCTCTCTGTTTTGACGTACTTCGTTCTGCGGCTGCTGATGCGCACGCCGCTCAGGGCCGCGTGGCTGGCCGCTCTGCTTGGCCTGGGAGGAGCCTGGCTGGCGCTTTCCGGAATCCTTGAGTTTGCCAAGGGCTCCGAGCTTCTGGCCGCCGTGGGCCTGACGGATTTCGTAGCCTTCCGTTCTCGTTTCATCCATCCCATCGGCGGATGGGTTCCCGGCGAATGCTTCACGGTCTTCCTGTTAGCGCTTCCCTTCGCTTGCGCCGCCGCTGCATATCTGTGGCAAATCGATTTGCGCAAGGGGCGGTCAGTAAAAGCTGCCCTAGCGCTTCTTCCCGCAGTGCCGATCGTTGCGTCACTTTTTCTGTCCCTATCTCGCGCGGTCTTTTGGAGCACGATTCTTTTCTTCTTCATCGTATGTGGATTGATGGCCGCCTACAAGGTGGTACCTCTTCGCACAGCTTGGTTCCTGCTTGCCGGAGTTCTCTGCGCGATGCTGCTGATACTGGTTTGCGAGACCGCCTTGTATCCGGGAATTCTCAGAGCTTATACCGGTAGCCACACCTCGCAGGTGCGCAGCACGCAAGGACGCATCGACATTTGGAGCCGGTCACTGGAACTGATGCACGGTTATCGGTGGTTGGGCGTGGGGTCATCCAATGCGGCGCTCTCGCTGCTCTCCTCTGCCGACCAGGATGAGACGACGGGATTCGCCAGCCGCGCCTTCAGCTTGCCGATTCAGGTGCTGGCGGAAAAGGGGCTCGTAGGCTTTGCGCTATACTCCGCGTTTCTGCTGCTGGCAGGCTGGGGGTTTCATCGTGGAATGCGATTGTCCGCGTTCCAGACAGCCAGGACAACGTCTTCTTCCACAGGGGGCAAGCGGAGAAACACAGCCCGCGTCAACAACGAAGAACGACTCCGGTTGCGGAGCGAAAACGCTCACCGGGCGATGAAATGTTGCTTTGCGGCGGGGCTGCTCGCGGTGCTGCTTCGGGAACTCACGTACTCATCTTTGCTGGAACACACGCTGACGCTGGCATTGGCTTTTTCGCTGGCAGCATTGATGTGCTCAGAGACCCAGCCCGACGGCCTTGCGATCAAGCCTGTGGCAATTGTGGTTGGCGCAGTTGTACTGGTGCTCCAGTGGCCGTATCACATTTATGACCGGGCAGATGAAAAGCTGAGTGAGTTTTATTCGCAAGTTGCCTCGGCAAATTTTATCGCCGCCCGCGAAAGTATTGACGAAGCGATTAGCCTGTGGCCTTGGAATCCCCGATACTACGGATGGCGCGCCTATATCGCAAGCCAACAACTGCCCTCGCAGTGCACAAGTCATTCCAAGAGCGGCGACGCCGGCATAAGCGATGAAGAGAGGAATCTGGCGCAAGAAGCGGCTGCGGATTATCGACACGCATTGACATTGAATGGCCGTGATGCCGTGGCTTACCACAATCTAGCCTGGCTTGCGCATTTGCTCGGCGACGACGCGGCCGCCGCGGGCGATTGGCGAAGATCTGTCGAGATCGATCCAGACAACGCGGCTTTTCATCTCAGTTATGGGATGTTTCTGGAAGAGGGTGGCGCAACGGAAGCCGCAAAGGAACAGTATGTGTCCGCGATTGAACTAACGCCCTCGATATTGGACTCGCCGTTCTTCACACGGTATCGAAGCAGAAATTCAGCAGCTGCGGATTCCATTGTGAGAAGCAGCATAGCCGGAATCGAATCCAGATTAGGGCAAGGGAACGATCCGATCCTGGAAGCCAGGCTGGGCAAGCTCTATCTGTATCAAGGCGATATTGAGCGGTCGGGAAAGTTGCTGGAAGGTGCAGTAAAGCAACTGCCGAATTTGCCGCTTGTATGGTTCAATCTCGGTGAACTCAATGAAGCGCGCGGCAATCCGGAGCAAGCGAGGATTTGCTATCAAAGGGCGCGTACAATCGATGCCTCACTTGCACGACCCTATCTGCGGATGGGCGAAATGAGCCTGCGGGCCGGAGAGAAGGACAGCGCTGCCAATGATTTGACATCGGCAATCCAAAGATGGCAACGCATCAACCCGATCACCTCCGCCCACAACAACCGCCTGTATAGCGGGCCCCGGCAACCGATTGATGATTTACTTCCCACTACCCTGGTTTGGTACATATCGCCATGCGAGTCGTCCGAGGCATGGAGCGGTCTTGCGCAAATATATCCACAAAAGCATGAATACGCACAAAGAACCAGAACGTGCGAGGAGATTCCAGTCCCTCATGCCGGTCTTGAATGAGGGAAGACAACAAGCTTGTCTTAGGAGATGCCGGCATACACAGAAATGCAAAACGTGCGGAGCAACATTTTCGCACGTCTTTGCAAAGAGATTGGCGAAAGGTTGATTTGCATGATGAAAATACTCAATCTGAATTCTCCCGCTGTCAGCATGATGCTATGCGTCATTCTTTCGCTGTTTGCCCTATGCCCGCCCAACGCCCTCTGCCAGGTGCCCACTACGAATGTGGATTTTTCATCATCTGGAAATGAAATTCCGATTACGCGGTGGCAACTGTTAGGCCCCTTTCGCTTTGATGAGAAAGAGATCAAGGCTCCGGGAGCGGATGACCTTCCAGTAGGTCTGGGATGTAACTATCTCGGAGACTTCGGGCAGAGCGAAACTGCTATTGATGCCAAGACTTTCCCTTTGCTCAAGACACCGAATACCGGCACACGTCCTCACGCAGAACTCGAGAATGTGCCCGTTTCTGCGTATCCGAAGACCAATATACTCTTGCTATCTTCAGGCTCAGACAACTACGATTATGCGGTCTCCTATGCTGCGGTCATATTAAGTAGTCCGCGGGATCAAGAGATCGTGCTCGCTCTTGGCGCGGACGACAATGCAAAAGTGTGGCTAAACCATGAACTGCTTTATGCTGACGCGAACACCCGGCAATCCAGCATAAGGAAGTTTCAGCATCTCATTGGTGCGCATCTGAAGAAAGGCGACAATTTCTTACTATTAAAGGCTAGGAACCTGACGGGTATTTGGGAAGCGATGGTTACGATACTTCCACATAACAAGGATACTCTGGAGATAGCACGAGAAAATGCCGTGGACCCAATCCTGATAAAGGAAGTTGTGCTCGACGGACAGCCCTTGGAATTACGCGGCGATCTTTTGCCGGCGGCTGCATCGCTGCATCTGGAGATCAGCGATGCGAAGCATAAAGTTATAGACAAGGGTGAAGTGACAATCGCGCGCACGATGAATTGGAACCTCAGAAGGCTGGAGAAGGACAAGCTTTACTACTGCCGAGTCGAAGCTGCGGGCCAGATCATTGAACAGCCATTTTATTACGGAGATGTGGATGTTGGATTACGAAACCTCTCGGAGCTCGCGAATCATGTTTCCGTGTCAGACGAGTTAGTATCGCTCGACTTATCGTTACCTTTAAATCGGCTCAAATATTTGCTTTTACCCAATAATCGGACGGCGCTTTGGTGGGACCAGAAAGTTGCGGCGCTATTAGCTGAAGTCGAGAACAATCTTGCGGATCTGGCTGTAGGGGTCCAGACATTCCGAAGTGCTCCCGGCACCCATTTGCGGGCATATCGCTCCTCTGTCGATGGCCAGATCCAACAGTATTGGATACATATTCCCGATAAAGCTTTGCGAACTGAAAACAAGATTCCACTTGTCATCGTTCTGCCGTGGGGAGCTAAAGAGGATCCCCCATTTCTTGAAACTTATCAAATGGCAGAATTCGATGAAAACGAGCGCTATGGCCAGGTCGGGGATAAATATGGATACGCCGTTATGCAAGTTTGGGGCCGCGGAGTGGGCCACGGCGGAACTGCAATCTCTAATACAGATATTTTCGAGGCCCTCGACGCGGTACGACACGATTATCCTATTGACGTAGATCGTATTTACTTGACAGGGGTTTGCGAAGGTGGCCGGCAGGCGCTTCTCTTAGCGGAGCGGTATCCCCAACGGTTTGCTGCCGTTGCTGTGGATGACCCCATCACGAATATACGGCGTCGTCCTTCGTTTGATTCTCTTTGGGTTCAGTACGCATCACCAGTTTCGTTGGCCGGAAATCTTGTCAATACGCCGGTCTTTATCCTTCACGATGAGGAGGGCGAGGGGCCGCTGTTCGCAGATAAGGAGGCTCCGCTCGCAGATTCCGTGTCATTTGTCAATCGGGTACGAGAGGCTGGGGGGGACGCAACTCTGAAGCTGAAGAGCGGTGGATTTCATGGATTCACACAGAATTCGATGGCAGATCGACGAGCTGTCTTTGATTTTTTCAACGGGAAGCGGCGGTCCATTTCGCCGCGCAAGATTGAAGTCAATAAGGCTTTACAACGATTTGGGACAGGCAAAGGCCCCATCGAAGATGCATTTGGAAGTTCGATTCTACTGGTGGAAGGAACGCAGGGAACACCCGAGCAGAATCTTGCCGTCCGTAGCGTCGTGGAAGAGTTCCGAAACGATTGGCGAGATACATATTTTGTCGAATGCCCTTGGAAGAGGGATGCGGATGTCACCGATCAAGACATACTAAACAAGAATCTTGTAGTGATCGGCGACGAAGCAACAAACTCATTGCTGAAGCGAATAGCAGGCCGTCTGCCTATTCAGAAAAGTCAACAAGGAATCTCGATAGAGGGTAAGGATGTCAACGGAGATCAACTTGGATACGTCTTTATATCTCCGAATCCCCTGAATTCCAACAAATATCTTGTTGTTATCGGCATGACTCAATGGAAGCCAGTAAATGGGTGGAAGCTCACTCCTTCGCGCAACGGAGTTTGCGATTATTTCGTTTTTGATTTACGAAACCCAACACCTAGATTGATAAATGCTGGATATTTTGATACGCTCTGGCTTCAGCCAAAGGAGTCCATGATGGATGCACTCCCTGCCACGATGAGCGAACAAGAATGAGAGAAAGCGTTAGAGAACTCTCTGGGATGGAATAAAGGGAAGGATGCAGCTCAGACCTATATGAGTAGGAGGGGGATCATGCGTTTGGGATCGGTGCGTCTTCATTCTAGTGCATTTCGAGGATCGAAAATCCCGGCGTAACAGTTCAATTTTTCTCATTTTTCATCCGAAGGTATCCCTGGATGCTCTGAATATCTTTGTCGATTATCGCTGCATCGGCATTGGTCGGGCCGGCTTGCCGCGCCTTCTGCAGCGAATCCAGCGCGCCGCGATAATCTCCCATGTGGAGGTAGAGCGAAGCCAGCACTCTCAGGGGCATCGACGGATTGTAATCGGACGATGTGGTTTGCAGGGTCATCGCCTTGCGAAGCGCAAGTTCGCCGAGCAGGAACTGTTGCTGCTTATCCTCGGCGGACTGCTCGATGGCGGCCATGCGCTCATAGCAGAGTCCCTCGTAAAGGAAAGGTCGAGGGTCATTCGGGAAGAGGCTTGCCGCTTCCTGGTAATGCACCAGTGCTTGCTGGTAGTAGCCATCCTTTTCCTCGTTAGACGCGCCTATTTCCCGGTTGAAAAGGGCATTGCCCTGCTGGAGCACCACCATCCGGTAATCGGCATCCATCGGGGACAAGTTGGCGGTGGCCAGCAATTCCCGCGCTTGGTGCTGCGCCTGTTCCGATTCGGTGCGCAAGGAATCGCGCTCACGCTGGAGCACGGCGCGCGCATCCCCCGCCAAGGCTCCCAGTTCCACCGTTTCCATTTGAGCCAGTCCTTCGTAGGCTTCCGAAAGCCGGCTAAGAATCCTAACGTCGAGGGGGGCAAACCCCGAGGGAGCCAAGAACGTCAGGTTGTAATACTTCACGGAGCTGAGGTAGGCTTCTTTCCTTTTCTGCCAGTCACCCTGCCCTGGAAGGGCGGCGGTAAGCGAGGATGCCTGCGCCAGATAGGCATCGCCCAGTCCCTGGTAGATGTGCGTTAGGGTCAATCGCTTGCCGCCAGCGTTTTTTGACTGGTTGGCCTCACTCAACTGCAATGCCTGGTTAAGATTTGCCAGCGCCTGATCAACGTCCGGTGGATCAAGGCGAAGATAGGTCGCGCCCAGGTTGGTGAGCGCGAGCGTATCCTCCGGATCGGTTTCAACAGCGCTTGTCCAGAGGCTCAGATCGGGCTGCGGACGATCATGCCACAAAGTCGTATTGCCGCACCACACTTTCGCACGGGCATGCGACCACGCGGCGAAGACCGCAATCACAAGCACGAATCCAGCACATGTGGTGAGCTGGCGGCGGCGGGAGCCGGAACACCAGGTAGCGGCCAGTGCGAGGATTCCCAGAATCGCCCCGATAGTCGGTAAGAAAAGATAGCGGTCAGCCATCTTCGTGCTTGTCGGCACCAGATTGGACACCGGGATCAACGCGATCAGGAACCAGAAGATCCCAAAAGCCATAAGCCGCCGGTTGCGGTCAACGGAGCCGGCGAAACGCACGCCGATCCACACCACCAGGCAGAGGAGCGCCGCACCAAGCAGCCCCCGCACGCTGACAGACGGAAATGTGGCCTAGGTGTGGTAGACGCTCATTCGGGCTGGAATCAATGCTCTTCCGAAGTAGGCAAGTATGGCATCGCAAGTTAGATTCAGCGTGGCCAAGAGCGTCGTGCCGCCTTTGATCGCACCCACCTGCCCCTGAGCCCAGAATGTCCAGGCGGAACCTGCGCCGGCAACCACACTCAAAATGGCGAACGGCGGACCGAAGACACGCATTCCTGTTGTTTCCTCCTGGAGGAAGTCGGATGGCTTTGGCGCTGCCGCCATCATTGCGAGCGACAAGCCGATGGGCACAAGAATCAGCCAGCCGCCATGCAGGGGGTCTTGCTGGAGCATTCCGCGAAAGATCGCCGCGGATAGCCCGCCAGCGAGGACCAGGATCGCTGTCAGCCCCAGCGCCCGGGTAACCAGCGGATGGTCGCGATGGTTCGCCCCACGCCAGCGTGCAATGCTGGCGTGGGGTCCGGAGCAGAACTCAAAGGCTGCGAACAACGCCGGCAGGATCACGGCAATCGGCTTGGAAAGAACCGCGAGCAGAACCAGCAGAATCGTAAGCAAGTGCCGCAGCCTCCACTGATTGGGGGTCGCGGCCTCGCGCGCCCACAGCCACGCGAGCATCGAGAGCACGACAAAGATCAGCGCCATGAGGTCTTTCCTCGCTGAAAGCCAGGCCAGTACCTCGGTGTGGATCGGATGGACTGCATAGACCAGGGCGCCCATCAAGGCGAGAAGCGTGGGAAGGCCGAGCCGGCGGTACAAAGGGATCAGGAGCAACGCGCCGATGGTCGCATAGATCAGATGCGAGACGCGGAACGGTAACTCGTCGAACGGCAGGCTTTTGTCGGATAGCTCGCGATCCAGCAACCAGGTGGTCGTGGTCACGGGGTGAAAATTAGCGAAGTATGGTTCATTCCACACCGCGCCCAGGCGGGAAAATGGAGAACTCACATACACGTAAGGACTATTCGTCAGGTAAAAACTGTCGTCGTAGTCGATGGGTGGTACGTGGACCGTCTGCGCATAGATTATCGCGGTGCAGAGCGCAAGCAGAACAACTCCCCAGGCGATGAGCATGCGCGAGACATCGAGCGGCCACTTCGGCGCCTCTGCGCTCGGCTGGTCCGGTTTCGCCTGCTTGGCGGGAAAAGTCCGGCTGGACAGATGGCGCTCGGATTTGCGCTGCCGCCTTCGACTCATAAACAAAAGCCTGGCCTTACTTCAAATTCCCCACGCTACTCTTCGTTCTTCCCATGTTCAATCGAAAATCCACCCTTGCCGCAAGTCACCGCGGCGACCTGCGCCGCTCTCTCGATCTGGAGTATGAATCGCTTCCTCCTCGATCCCCCGCCATATATTTCCCCATCCCGTTGATTCCATGACAAATCACCGCATAAACAGCATGAAGTCAATTGCATAAACAGCATGAACTCAATCGCTTATGGCTTTGAATCTCTCTGGTACCCTTCGCTGCCCCTCACGCCCTCCCCATCACCACCGTATGTGGGCTCATCGGAATCGGATGCGCCGTCACGTCCTTGAACCCGGCCTCGGTGTACATGGTCGAGAGCTCCGCGAACGTATACGCATCGCCCTCCGCCGTGGTGGTGAGCATCGTCATCGCAAACGCCGCCGGCATCGGCGGTGACACGCGATCCTCATTGGGCACAAACTCCAGCGTGGCGGCGCGCCCGCCCGGCTTCAACGACGCGCGCACTTTCTTCAGCAGGCCCGTGCATGTTGGCTTGTCGAAGTGATGCAGAAAATTTGTCAGCAGCACCGCGTCGTACAGTCCTTTGAAGTCCACATCGAACGCGCTGCCCGGCAGCATCTCGTAGCGATCCTTCACGCCGGCTTTTTCCGCATTCTTCAGCGCCACGCGCAGCACCGGCGCCCAATCGAGGCCGGTCACGCGCGCTTGCGGGTTCTGCTTCGCAATCTCGATACCGAAAAGTCCGTGTCCGGCGGCAATATCCAGCACCTTCATCGGGCCGTTGTGCCCATTCAGCACCACCTTGCCCAGCGGGGGCGCCATGGGCCCCATCATCGGCGCCATCTTCTCCGCGAACTCCACCCACAGGGGATTCTCCGGCTCAACCGAGCCCTGGCCGGGGAGATGTGTACGGCCCGCGCGAACAATTTCGGCGAGTTGCGCATCGGCCTGCATAAGTGCCGACTCGCTGAGGAATTGCGCCACCGAGGCCATGCACGCGGGCGATGCAGGGTCGAGAAATGCCGCGCTCGACGGCGTGTGCTTGTAGCGCCCGTCCTCCTTCGCCAGCACGCCGTTGATCGCCAGAAAATCGCATAGGATGCGGATGCCCCGCTCCGACGCCGAACAATGCCGCGCGATGGAAACTACGTCTCCCGGCCCTTCGCCCACGGCCCTGAAGAGATCGAGATCAATCGCTGCCTTCAAGGCAGCCGTGCGCTGATGCGCCTGCACCATATCGAAGACGATGCTTGGATTGAGCGGAGCTTCCGCGGGATTGCCTGTTTGCATGGTGGACCTCCTCGTTTTGCCGCAGCGAGGTTTTTGAGATTTGGGGAATCCCGGGGACTGGGCTCACAAAGTGTATCACCCGCTGCGTCCCACCCCGCAGCAACCTTCCCCGCGCCGCCGCGATACATTGAAGGGTTGTGCGTTTCCTCGTTTCCGTCCTTCGCTTCCGGCAGCCATCGCTCGTTCGCGCCATCGCTCTCTCGGTGGGCGCCTTCGCGGCCAGCCTGCGTCTGGCCGGGTTTCCTTACATCGGAAACCTGCGCGGCTCGCGATGGCAGATTCTTGCCCTGCTGGTTGCCGCGTGGGGCATGGCGGAGACAGCCCGCTGCCTGCAACGCCGGTGGAGCCTCTACCATGCCGGCGTGCTCATCCTGCTCTATGCCAACCTGATGATCCTTGCGGCCATTGTGGTTTTGCTTACCCTGCCCTGAGCCGGGCGCCCCAGCACTCGGAAGGCGAATGAAGATGGGCATCGTTGCGCTCTACAAATTCCGGCAGCCCAGCCGTCGCGCCGTGTAGCATGGGCAGAGCACGCTCAACCGGAAGCCTACGCGGAGCGTAGTGCGTCATTCTTGCCGTCCGCGGCGCCGGCTGAGCGGAATACGGCGTGCTGGAGGAAGCGATGCTCAAGGGATTTCGAGATTTCATTCTGCGTGGAAACGTCGTGGATCTGGCAGTGGCCGTGATTCTCGGCGCGGCGTTCAACGCTATCGTTGCTTCGCTTGTCGGCGACGTGCTGAACCCGCTCATCGCCGCAACCATGGGCAAGCCGGATTTCAGCGGCGTCATCCTGCACGTGGGCGGCGGCCAGATCAAGGTGGGCAGTTTCCTTAACGCGGCGGTCGCGTTCCTCATTGTGGCGGCTGTGGTGTACTTTGCCATCGTGCTTCCCATGAACGCGTTCCAGGCGCGCCTCAAGAAACCCGAGCCTCCCGCGGCTCCCGCAACCAAAGCCTGCCCGGAGTGCCTGAGCGAGATTCCGCTGGCGGCGAAGCGCTGCGCGCACTGCGCGCAGCCCGTGGGTTGACCATTGGTTCCTTTCGTTCCGAGGGCCTGATTCGATGAACTCGCGCGCGGCGCTGGCGTTGCTTTTCTCTGCTGTAACATTCGCTGCGGTACTGCCCTCGCACCCGTCGGCTGCGCAGGCGGCGCCGCAAGGCGGCTTCGGCTACATCGATTTCAGCGCCGAAGCAAGGCTGGAAAAGAAATTCCTCGCCGTGCCCGACGCCAAACTGGCCGGCGAGGAGCTCAAGACCCTTACTGCCGCACCCCACCTGGCGGCGTCGCCCGAGGACCACAAAACCGCGCAGTACGTGGCGCGAAAATTTCGCGCCGCCGGGCTGGAAACCAAAATCGTCCCTTACCGCGTGCTCCTGGGCCTGCCCAAACTGGTGCGCGTTGAGGCCTATGACGAGGCCGGCCATCTGCTCATGACCGGGCCAACACGCGAACACGTGTCCAACGACCCCCAGCAGGACGATCCGCGCGTGGGGATGCCCTTCAACAGCTCTTCGGCGTCAGGCGACGTAACGGGCGAGGCCGTCTACGTGAATTACGGGCGCATCGAGGACTTCAATGAACTCGACCGCCAGCACATCGACCTCCACGGCAAGATCGCGATCTGCCGCTACGGCTCCAACTTCCGCGGCGTCAAGGTCTACCTGGCCGAGCAGCGCGGCGCTATTGGCGTCATCCTCTACTCTGACCCGCAGGACGACGGCTATTCCAAAGGCGACCCCTGGCCTATCGGCCCGTGGCGGCCTGAAACCGGCGTGCAGCGCGGCTCGGTGCAATATCTGTTCAAGTATCCAGGCGATCCCGAAACTCCCGGCGTCGCCTCCACGCTCGATCTTCCCGATTCGGCCCGCATCGCGAACGTCGAGGGGCCGGAAGGCAATCAGCCCCACATCGTCTCCATCCCCCTCAGCTATCACGATGCCGCGCCCATTCTGCAGGCGATGCAGGGGCCGGGCGTACCGCAAGGCTGGCAGGGCGCCTTGCCCTTCCCCTATCGCCTGGGCCCTGGCGGGGTGAAAGTGCGCCTCGTCTTGCGGCAGGACGTCCAGCGGCGCATCGTCTGGGACGTGATCGGAAAGGTCAAGGGTTCGCAGGATCAGGATGCCTGGGTGATTGTCGGCAATCACCGCGATGCGTGGGTCTTTGGCGCGGCGGACCCATCGAGCGGCACCGCCGCCATGCTCGAGGCCGTGCACGGAATTGGCGCCCTGCTTCGTCAGGGTTGGCGGCCCAGGCGCACCATCCTTTTCTGCAGTTGGGACGCTGAAGAACAGGGCCTCATCGGCTCCACGGAATGGGTCGAGCAGCAGGGCCGCGCCCTCGACCGCGCCGTGGCCTATTTCAATGTCGATGTTGCCGTCTCAGGCCCTGATTTTTCCGCTTCCGCCGTGCCTTCGCTCAAGGAGTTTGTCCGCGGCGTCACCCGCGCCGTTCCCAGCCCGATCGAGGGAACCGTCTTCCAGCAGTGGCGTCTCAAACCCTCTCCCGGCGGCGAGCATCGCAGTTCCAACGCCCCGCCCATCGAGGGCGAAGAGGTTCACGTCGGCGATCTCGGCTCGGGGTCTGACTTCACGCCCTTCCTGCAACATGCCGGCGTGCCCGCAACCGACATCGGCTCCAGCGGCCCCTATGGCGTGTATCACTCCGTTTTCGACGACTTCGCCTGGTACACGCAAAACGCCGATCCCGATTTCGTCTATCTGCAGGAGATGGCGCGCGTGTTCGGCCTCGAAGCCTTGCGCATGGCCGATGCCGACGTCCTTCCTTACGACTACGTCGCCTACGCGCGCGCGATCTCCGCCTATCTCGAAGCCGCAAAGCGCAACGCCGCCGGTCTGGAACTTGGATCGCTCGGCTTCGCCCCCGCTGAAGCTGCTGCGGCGCGCCTGGCCGCGGCCGCGCAGCGAGCCTATGCGCTCCAATCCGCACCCTCCGGCGACCTGGCCAAATTGAATCTCGCCCTGCGCCGAACGGAAACGGCGCTGCTCACGGAGTCCGGCCTCCCCGGTCGCCCGTGGTACCGGCACACCATCTTCGCCCCTGGCGAATTCACCGGCTACGCTGCCGTCGTCCTCCCTGGCGTCAACCAGGCCATTGCCGGCCGAAACCAGGCCCTTGCCCGGCAGCAGTTGGCGGTGCTCACCCAGGCCCTTGACCGCGCCGCGGACGTCCTCAACATGGCCCCCTGAGAAGGTCCGCCGCCAACAACGGATTACGCGGGAATCTATCGTCACCGAAAGGTGGCAGCCGCGCGCTGCCCCCAACAGGCCACGTCCTCCCACCGAAGAGTGATTCCCCATCGTGCGCTCAGAGAGCTATGGTCCTGCTCAAGCCGCGGATTCTGCGGCACGTGCGTTGCATCTGTTGGGGGAGCGTCCCTCATGCTTGACTTTCTGCTTGGGCTCTCTTTCGTTGCGATGATTCTCTCGCCCTCGATTGTCACCACATGGCAGCGGGTCAAGTCCCACAGGCGCAACTGATCGAAGTACGCATGCTCGGCAACAAAGGAGCGTTTCAGTGGTGATTCCTATGGATGACCTTGTCATTGAATTGATCCTGATCGCAATGATCGTCATGCCCGCGATTGCGGCCTCGCTGCAGCCGGCCAAGGTGGCCAGCCGCACGAGTTCGGGAGCGCTGGGAAAACTCCGCCGCGGCAACTAACCCGCGCCCGGCTCGCCCTCCTGCTTGAGCGATCGCACCTGCGCCCTCCCCGCCATTCCCTCGCGCGGCCGCTACCTCCGCAAGAAAAGCTAGAAGCTAAAAGCTAGAAGCTGCTTTTCTGACCCCTGATCCCTGACCCCTGATCCCTCTCCTGTTGACCCCAGGCCTCACGCCTCGTATCGTTAGAGGTGGAGCATCATGAAGGTTTCCCCAAACACCCTCCGCATCTCCATTGCCGTGGCCGTCATCCTCGGCACCATCGGCTGGCTGGCCTACTCAGGCTACGGATCCAGCAAGAGCTACTACGTCACCATCGCCGAGCTCGGCGGCATGGGCGACAAAGCCTACCATAGCAATCTGCGCGTCGAGGGCTTCGTCCAACCCGGCACCATCGAGCAAAACGGCACCCACGTTGACTTTGTCCTCAACGAGTACGAGAGCCATTCGCCCAAAGCTTCCTCTGGGCGCCTGCTCAAGGTCAGCTACAAGGGGTCGGAGCCGCCGCCGGACACCTTCAAAGACAATGCGCAGGCTCTCGCCATCGGCACCTACGGCCGCGACGGCGTCTTCCACGCCAACGAGCTTCAGGCCAAGTGCGCCAGCAAGTACGCGCCGCAGCAGCCCGGCGTAGCGCCGCCTACGCCGGCTGGCGCCAAGCCGTCAACCGCTTCCGCCGCGGCGCCCGCGCCCGCAACGCAGACCGCAGCCAACTGATCGCATGAACGCCATCGCCTCCGAAGCCGGCAGCACAACCCTTTGCGCGCGGCTCGATCGGGTGTCCAAGCTCTTCGGCGCCTTTGCCGCCCTCAAGCAAGTCTCGCTCTCGCTCGAGCCCGGCCGCTGCTATGTCCTCCTTGGCGAAAACGGCGCGGGCAAGTCCACGCTGCTGCGCATTCTTGCCGGCCTGTTGCGCCCCAGTCACGGTACGGTCCGCGTCTTCGGCGCCTTCGAACCCCAACAGGTCCGCGCCCGTATCGGCTACATGAGCCACGCGCCCATGCTCTACGACGAGCTCACCGCGCAGGAGAATCTCCGCTACTTCCGCAGCCTCTATCCCGGCCGCGCCTGCCTCGCTCCGGCCGAAGCCCTTCGCCAGGTCGGTCTCGACCCCGATCTGAACCGCCTTCTCGGCCAGTATTCGCAGGGCATGCGCCAGCGCACCTCGCTCGCCCGCGTGCTCCTTTCCGTCCCTGACCTGCTCCTTCTCGACGAGCCCTTCTCCAACATGGATGTCGAAAGCGCCCGCCAGATGGTCGAACTCCTCGCCGGCTTCCGCCGCGGCGACCGCACTATCGTCCTCACCACGCACCAGCGCTCGCTCGCCGCTCCCGTCGCCGATTTCGTCATTACCCTCCACGCCGGCCGCGTGGCATCGCTTGAGCCGGGGTCCCCAACGACAGCTCTTCGTCGTTGGGGTGGTGAGCCGGGGAGCCCCAAGACAGATCCTGATCACAGCGGAAGTGAACAGCGGAGCCCAACGCCATGAAGACCAACGGCGCACGCTTTCTCGAGTCCCTCGGCATCCCCTTCGAGCTTCGTGAGTACGAGATCGATCCCCATAATCCCGATGACCTCACCGCCATCGCCGTCGCCCGAAAGATCGGCATGCCCGCCGAACAGGTCTTCAAGACGCTCCTCACCACCGGGGCACCCAGCGACAGGTCTTCGTTGGGGTATGAGTACGCTTTCGCCGTCATCCCCGGCGACGCCGCCCTCGACTTCAAAAAGCTGGCCCGCGCTACTGCCGGGGTCCCCATCGACAGGTCCTCGTCGATGGGGTGGTCGGTCGGTTGGCGCAAGGCCGAAATGGCCCCCCTCAAAGACGTGCAGCCGCTCACCGGCTACATCCGCGGCGGCGTCACCGTCTTCGGCGCCAAAAAACCTTATCCAATCTTTGTCGATGAAACCGCCATCCTCTTCGACCGCATCAGCGTCTCTGCCGGTACGCGCGGCACGCAGTTGATCCTCGCTCCCGGCGACTATCTCCGCGCCGCCGCCGCCCTCGGCCCGCCCGTCCAAACCGCCGACCTGACGAAAGACGTCAAACTCACCACCCCGGAGGGCTCCCAATGACCCGCGCCCTCTTCACTCATCTCGTCAAGGATCTGCGTATCGAGTGGCGCTCCAAAGAAGCCGTCAACTCCATGCTCTTCTTCGCGCTGCTCGTGGTCGTCCTCTTCTCGCTGGCCTTCGATCCCCGCGGCGCCTTTGCCCGCGACATTGCCGGCGGCGTGCTCTGCGTGGCCACCATGTTCGCCTCGGTCAGCGCCCTCAATCAGGCCTGGGCGCGCGAAATCCGCCACCAGGTTCTCGACGCGCAGCGCATGGCTCCCATCCCCGGCGCCGACATGTTTCTCGCCAAGGTGCTGGCCAACTTTCTCTTCGTCACCATCGTGCAGATCGTCCTCGCGCCCGTCTTCGTGGTCATGTACAACCTCCACATCCTCGGCGACGCATGGAAGCTGTTGCTGGTTCTTCCGCTCGGTACCTGGGCGCTCGTGGCCAACGGAACCTTCTTCGCCGCGCTCTCCATCCGCAGCCGCAACCGCGAGCTTCTCCTGCCGCTCATCCTTTTTCCCATCTTCATTCCCGCGCTGCTGGCCATGGTCCAGGCTGTCACCGCCATCCTCACCGGCGACAGCGACCCCACCCTCTGGATCAAAATGCTCCTCGGCTACGACATCGTCTTCACCACCGCCAGCCTGCTCCTCTTCGACGTCGTCCTCCACGCCGAGTAGCCGAACCCAGAACCCCGGAAGGGTGAGCACACGTTAGTGTCCTGTCTCTATAGCGGGTCTCCTGCGGGTGTAGACCAAGGCACAATCGCCCAGTGGCTTTTTCATCAAGAAAAAGCCGCCTTGAATTCTGTCCGAAATGGCTCATAGTTGCAGGAGAACCGCCGTAAAACCTGCCATGGAAAGCCGTAAACCGGACAGAACCAGTGCGCCTCAGAAAGCTACAATTTTGAATAGCCGCTCGACAGGAAAGCCATGATTACGCGCCAACGTTCCGCGAAAAGCAAAGGGTCGATCGTGCAGGAAACTCTGCGCGCTGTTGTCTCCCGAAATCCCGTTCTTCTCAAAGCGCTAAAATTCCTTTTCTCAGGCACAGCCGAGACCTTGTCCTTTCAGCGTTTGCGGCTTCAACCTCTGGTTGCGGCACATCGCAACCCTTTCAGCGCGGAACCGTTTCTGTTGCCCAAGGAACGATTCGGAGGTTCCCAGGATGTTGCGCTGGTTCCTTTGGTCCGCAACGTTGTCGATGAGACGCTTCGTGCCTACGCTTCTGAGAGCCCATATCTTTTGGAGTATGTGGGGAAAACGCCAATTTCTCCTTACGGAAGCTTGAGCTTGAGCGTCAGCCGCTGGGGGCATGTGGATTGGGATTACATACGCGATCTCGATTGGCGAATCTTTTTGCCTCCTGAGATCGGCCATGTTTCTGGCTTCAAGTCATACCTGGAGCAAGCCCTGACATCGGAGCTCCAGAAATACGAACTCTATCGGCTTTTGGGTGGGAAGGATGCGCAGGGGCTCGCCCAGGTACAACTACGCGACAAGCGGACTGCGGAGGTTCACGGGTTTCACTTCTTTCTCATAGCCATGAAGCCCGGGTTTGTCCGGGGGAATATCCACCGTGATGGCGGCTACTCTCCCCATTTTGCCTTTTTCCCTGAGGGCTCCCTCGATGAGCACCTGGAATCGGCGAATCTGCTTTGGTCCGACTTGATCGCGCAGCAGCGAGAAGACTACATCGAGTTGTTCAACCAGCTGAGCTTCAATATCTTCGGTGAAAATACAGGAAAGGACCGTCTATATAAGACACGCGACTGGTACCTGCACAAAGCATTCAAGTGGTATGCCACGCTCGCACGGGCACGAGGGCTCTCTTCGATTGAGGAAGATCTTCTCTATCAATATGAACATTTTCGAGGATCGGAGGCGGAGCTTTCCTATTTGGCGAGATATCGATACTACGCTCGCATGTCTCCCAGCCCGCAACACTTGGATGACGTTGATCGCGATCTGGCCCGCGCCGCAAGCATCGCTTTCGCACGGGCGCGAAACTCCCAGGACCCCCTGGTCGGCCAACAAATCAGCGTAGATAGCGCCGATATCATACTTTTGGAAACGGTTCCCGGGAATTTTGCTCTGGCGGCCCGGAAGTTACTCGGTCAGGTTGAACTCTCTTTGCCCGATCGGTTGAAGTGTGCCCCGATTACCGGGCGGATCCGCTTCGCGGACAATCTTCCTGCGCCTTCCGGCGTGCACCTCGACGGTCACGGGCAAGCTGCCTTGATTCCAGCCGAATGGTCAATGGTCTTTTGTGATTCTTATGTCTATCACGTCGTGAAAAAGGCCGCGGAAGAGAAGCGGTCCATCGTTGAGGCTGACATCCGCCAAGCCCTCGTGGTGCTGCTCGCGACTCTTCTCTGGCCCGCGTCGCAAGTCCCCGGTGGTTCCAGCGGCCCCGTCCCCAGCTGAACCGCTCGACATAACTTCACTTCCCAGCTTTGTGTGGGATCTGGCGCTGCGCACAATTAGTGAATCCCTATAGAGGGTCTCCTGCACGCGTAGACCAAGGCACAATCGCTCAGTGGCTTTTTCATCGAGAAAAAGCCGCCTTGAATACTGCCCGAAATGGCTCATAGCTGCAGGAAAACCGCCGTAGGGTGGGATCGCACAAACCCGACCCAGCTCTGTCATCCTGAGCGAAGTTCGGCGCACAATGGGCGGCGATTGTGCGCCGGACGGAGTCGAAGGATCTGCGGTTGGGATGCACCATGATGTGACAAACTCTAGAGACACCACGTTAGCCAGGCGTGGACCCTGAGCGCAGTCGAAGGGGGAACCCTGGGAACGCAGACAGAAATCCCGAGCAAGCCCCGTAGGGACGACAGAACCCGTCAGCTACCCACTCGCTCACAAACCCCTCCGTCCTGCAGCGTTCCCACCCATCACCGCGCAACAACCGCCCCCCAAGCCGGCTTCGGGGGACCAATATGCCTCTGACAAGTGCACCGGCGATTGACCAACATTCGACCTAAGTTCCGGCTTGCCCATCAATCGGGGGTAACGAGCCGGAGAGCGTAAGGTTTGCTACTCCGATGCGCCGGTCGAGCCGCGCAGGCTGCGTGGGGGGCAAATCCTTGAAAACCTGGCGACCTGCGCGGGGCTGACATGCAGGATTTCTCAAGGTGGGCCCGGGCCGCCGCGACAACCTGTATAAAATTGACCAGCTTCAACACACCGCCTCCCGGCAGAATCCGAAACGCGGAAGAAACGGCGGAGGGATCGTTGTCGGAAAAATCGATGATGAGGGCTCTCGATTCGGTGAGCGATCGAAAGAAAACACGGAATCGCCCCGTTATCCGGCCGCAAATGTTGTGTTGGTGTTGCAATTCCTCTCGGCAGCAGTACAATTCGAGGGAATTGGCGCCGATACAGGAGATTCCAGTTGAAGGCAAACCAAGGAGGAAAAGGTATGTTTCACATACTCTGGTATGTCATTATCGGGCTTATCTCGGGGCTTATCGCGAAATCGGTGATGCATGAGCACATGACGATGTTCTGGACAATCGTGCTCGGCATCGTCGGATCGATCCTCGGCGGCGGCGTTACCCACATGATTTCTCGCTCGAGAAACGAGCGGTATCACCCCGCTGGCCTCATTTTTTCCACACTGGGCGCGATCCTGGTTCTCTTCATTTGCTACAAGCTGAAGATTCATCTCCCCTAGGTCTTGGTTTGTTCCCTTGGCTCATTTGCCGCCCGGCGAGTTCTGTCCACTTGGTGTGAGACGAACTGGCATGGAACCCTCACGCCGCTTTCCAGGCAATTGGCGGGCCTTGTTTGAAGCCGCCAAACTGGCGCCCAGACAGCGCCACGAGCTGGCCCTGGCCTATGGGAAGGGGCAGAGGGGAAACGGCAATCGCGCTACGCTCGCCGTAGCCGGGAAGTTGTCCGAGCGTGGTCTCGCTGGAATGTACAAAGGCCCACGGCTGACCGTGGGCCTCTGTCCTTACAGACCAAGCTTCAGCGCTACATGCCCTTTGGCTTGGACCCTTCCTGCGGTGCAGCGCGTTGCTGTGGTGCAGCGCGTTGCTGTGGCGCAGCGTGTTGCTGTGGTGCGGCATGTTGCTGTGGTGCAGCGCGTTGCTGTGGTGCGGCGCGTTGCTGTGGTGCGGCGCGTTGCTGAGGCGCGGCGTGTTGCTGAGGCGCGGCGCGTTGCTGCGGTGCAGCGCGTTGCTGTGGTGCAGCCCGTTCCTGTGGTGCAGCCCGTTCCTGCGGTGCAGCGCGTTGCTGTGGCGCAGCCCGTTGCTGTGGTGCGGCGCGTTGCTGAGGCGCGGCATGTTGCTGCGGTGCAGCGCGTTGCTGTGGTGCGGCGCGTTGCTGCGGCGCGGCGCGTTGTTGCGGTGCAGCGTGTTGCTGTGGCGCGGCCCGTTGCTGAGGCGCGGCCCGCTGCTGTGGCGCAGCGCGTTGCTGTGGTGCCGCGCGTTGCTGAGGTGCCGCGCGTTGCTGAGGTGCAGCCCGTTCCTGCGGTGCAGCGCGTTGCTGTGGTGCAGCGCGTTGCTGTGGCGCGGCGCGTTGCTGTGGCGCGGCGCGTTGCTGTGGCGCAGCTCGTTGCTGAGGCGCGGCGCGTTGCTGAGGTGCGGCCTGCCGCTGAGGCGCAGCATGTTGCTGAGGCGCGGCGCGTTGCTGAGGCGCGGCGTGCTGCTGCGGTGCAGCGCGGTGCTCCTCGCCCAGGGGCTTGGCGGCAACCGCGTTCTGCGGGTGTCCGCCGTTTGCCTTGGCATACGAGGTTCTGTCGGCTTTTGCAGCCCCCTCGTGTTGCGTCTGGAGCCTGGTCGGAGCCGTGTGCTGATCGCGCCCGGCGACCTGCTCCTGTGGGGTGGCAGCATGCTGAATCCCGCCCGGGCCGCCGCTATAGGAAACGCGGCTGCGGTTGACGATCGTGTTTCTCTGCACGCTCGCCGGGTCGTTGTAGGTGGTGTGAATCACGGTATCATTCACGCGCATCACCGCGGTGTTGTAGGCAAACTCGTTGCCGCGCCATTCTCCGCCCGTAAAACCGATGCCCCCATACCCAAAGCCGTAGTCCACGCCGCCGTAGTAGCCTACGTGGCGGCCCCAGTAGCCCCGATGGAACCTGTATCTGCCGCGGTACCAGTCCCAGTAGTAGGGCGTCCACAGGGCGCCCTCATAGGGAGCCCGAACCCACGCGCCGGGAACCCAGTAGTAGTCCCCGTCGCCATAGGCCCAGTAGCCGGGAACCCACATCAAGTTGGGCTGGGGACAGTAGGGCTGTTCATAAACCGGGAGTTCGGGCGGAGCGAAACCCACACTGATGACGATTTGTGCGTGCGAAAAAGCGGGAATAACAGAGATCAGAAGCGTCAGCAGAAGCCAACGTGCAGAGCGGAATAGCCGCATGAGAAGTACCTCGTGATTCTTTCGTGTCTGCCCCGCCAGGAGAATCGATTCAACCTGGGCGTAGCGAGAGTTTCGGCACAATATGGACAAGACTACCCCGCGTTCTACCGAAGGTCTGGTCAAATCTGCACAGAGGGTTTTCCCTGCTTCAGTCTTCCCAAGTCACACATTCAGGGCCGAATACGATCCTCGGTCGCCCCAACTCCGCAACCCCAGCAAGAAGAGTTGGCAGGCAGAACCGGGAGCTGGAAGCTGCCTTTCCGCTGTCAAGAGCGCCGTCCCACTCGCCATCCCGCAACTCCTTGATTCCAGGCCAAATCTCTTCCGCCTGAACTTTGCAGGCTATTTCGGCCCTCAGCGCATACTGTAAGCAAATCGAAATCCAGGGCCGGAAGGGAACGATCCACGGATCGCTGTTTTCATGGAAGCTCGCGGACCCAGATGTTGCGGAAGCTGAGCGGCGCGCTCTTGTCGCCATGGGCCTCGGCACCACCGCCATCCTCACCGGCGACAGCGACCCCACCCTCTGGATCAAAATGCTCCTCGGCTACGACATCATCTTCACCACCGCCAGCCTGCTCCTCTTCGAAGTCGTCCTCCACGCCGAGTAGCAAGCGACCGAACCCCGGAGGGGTGAACCGAAAATAGCCCAGGATGAAGTCCGCCGCAGCGGACGGAATCCTGGGAAAGCATTCCCACAAGAATCTCAGCCCCGTAGGGGCGACAGAACCTCAATCGCTCCTCAGACCGGGGTGCCCCTCGATAAGGAGGAAGGCGTTGTCAAGGCGCAGTTCACCAGGCGGTGCGTGAGCACCGCGTGTTGGGCCAGAGGGGTTGAGGACCAAGGCTCTGGTAATTTCACGCTGCA
>Ga0187865_1001794_pt1 | contig 22934 bp, 22 predicted proteins | sample June2016WEW_11_1_2_FD_132989 | JGI IMG/M metagenome (GOLD analysis project Ga0187865, IMG submission 132989) | Peatland microbial communities from SPRUCE experiment site at the Marcell Experimental Forest, Minnesota, USA - June2016WEW_11_100 | ecosystem: Environmental > Terrestrial > Soil >...
CCGCACCAGCGAGGGCAAAAACACCCGCGAAGCAATCCGCTGCCTCAAGCGCTACCTCGCCCGCCACCTCTACCGACTCCTCGAAACGATGCCAACACCCACTTGACACCCATAGAAGCATCGCGGGCGCCGGGTGGTGTAGCGCGCGCGGTGGCGCTAAGCGTCCCCGCGCGCGTGGATCCGGCCGGCGCGAACGCGGCTACGCTCGCGTTTGCTCCGGCCTCACGCGGTCCGTGTGGGCCGAACGGTTGACGCCGTAAGCGCTTCCCGCGGCCCTACGCGATTCTGCGGGCGCCGTCGTAGCGCGTGTCGTACCAGCCGCTCATCGTTGAGATCCGCACGACCGTGCCCGTGTGCGGCGCGTGAATGAAGCGGCCGTGGCCCACGTAGATGCCGACGTGGCCGGCGCCGTCGAAGAAGACGAGGTCGCCGGGCTTGAGCTGCCAGCGGCCGATGCGGCGGCCGCGCCAGTAGTCGGCGAAGCTCGAGTGGGCAAGTGAGATGCCGAAGTGCCCGTACACGTAGCGGACGAAGCCTGAGCAGTCGAAGCCGGTGCGGGGTGACGCGCCGCCGTAGGAGTAGGGGACGCCGAGCAGGTGGCGGGCGTACTTCACGACCCGCTGGCCGAGAGGGGCATGCAGCGCCTTGGCCAGGTGGTGCACGGCCGCGACCGGCCGTCGCAGCGGGGCGGGCAGCGGTGTCGCTGTCGGGAACTCGGTCAGGCCCGGAGCCGGCATCGTCGGGTCCATCGGCGTCGGGTCGGGAGCCGGCGTCGGCTCGCCGTCTGCCCGACCGGGCAGCGGCAGCACGAGCGCGACGGCGAGCGCGCACGCGAGCGACAGCAGCAGGAGGAGGAGGCGGATCCGCATGAGGGGGACTCCCTTCGGCACGGGTGCGGCCGCTCACGTGGCGGCCGCCTGTCGTTGGGCTGGGCCCATTCGATCAGCGGCGCGGCCGGGCGTCACTCCCTCTCTTGGGGGATATCGCACGAGTTTCCGAACAGTGCTGGATCCGAGAGTGCTGTCAAACGGGCTTGCACTCCGGCCAGGGGGTGCGCTTAGGATCCGAGAATGAAACGAGACCGCTCGGCCCTGCTCGAGCGAGAGCCCGCCCCGCAGACCGCTCCGCGTGCGCCGTTCGCGGCCGAGCCGGCCGTTTCCACGGCCGAGCTCGCCGAGTGCACCTGCCCGGACTTCTGCGAGCGCGACCACGCGAACGAGTAGCCGCGCCCAGGAGGGCTTGGCCTCCTAGCCCAGGCGGACGCCGCTGACCGGGTCGAAGAGGTGCGCCTCCTCGGCCACCGGCCGCAGCGAGACCCGCGCTCCGCGCGCGGGCGCCTGCTTCGCGCCGGCGCGGGCGACGAGCTTCTGCTCCCGGCCCTCGATCTGCGCGGCGCAGAAGACGTGCGCGTCGGCGCCGATCTCCTCGACCACCTCGACCTGGGCCGGGATCCCCTCGCTTGCGAGCTCGAGCGACTCGGGCCGGACGCCGAGCACGAGCTCGGACCACCCGGCCGCGGACGCAGCGGCGCGGACGGAGTCCGGGAGCGGCACGCGCACGCCGCCGAGCGAGACGGTGCCGTTCGAGCCGAGCGGGACCGTGAGCAGGTTCATCGCCGGCGAGCCGATGAAGCCGGCCACGAAGGTGTTCGCAGGCCGGTCGTAGAGCACGCGCGGCCGGTCGCACTGCTGCAGCCTCCCGTCGCGGAGGACGGCGACGCGATTGCCGAGGGTCATCGCCTCGGACTGGTCGTGCGTGACGTAGACCGTGGTCACGCCGAGACGGGACTGGAGCGCGGCGATGTCGGCGCGCATCTGCACGCGCAGCTTCGCGTCGAGGTTCGACAGCGGCTCGTCCATCAGGAAGACGCTCGCGCGCCGGATGATCGCGCGGCCCATCGCGACGCGCTGGCGCTGGCCGCCCGAGAGCTGACCAGGCTTGCGGTCGAGGTACTCGCTGAGGCCGAGCAGCTCGGCGACCTCGCGGACGCGCCGCTCGCGCTCGGCCTTCTGCACGCCGGCGACCTTGAGCGGAAAGCCGATGTTGGCCGCGACGGTGAGATACGGATAGAGCGCGTAGTTCTGGAACACCATGGCGATGTCCCGCTTCTTCGGCGGGTCGTCGGTCACGTCGCGGCCGCCGATCAGCACGGCGCCCGCGTCGACCTCCTCGAGCCCGGCGAGCATGCGCAGCGCCGTCGTCTTGCCCGAGCCGGACGGGCCGACGAGCACGACGAACTCGCCGTCCTCGATGTGCAGGTCGAGTGCGTCGACGGCGGGAGCCTCCGTGCCGGGATAGATCCGGGTTGCCTTGTCGAAGCGGACGTCAGCCATGGGTCACCTCTGCGATGTGGTTGGTGCGCTGCTCGGCCGCCGCTCCCAGCTCGCTCCGCAGGCGCGCCTGCGCTGCCGGGGGCGCGCCGAGCGCGTCGAGCGCGAGCAGCGCCGCGCCGACGACCGGCGGAAGATCGACGACGATCGTAGAGAGCGCGATTCCCAGCTCGGACAGCCCGGCGTCGATCGCCGCGATCAAGCCGCGATCGCGCGCCTGCATCAGGCCGCCGCCGAGCACGACCTCGACCGGCTCCTCCACCGGCCCGAGGCGCGCGAGCGCGACGCGCACGAGCGCGACGACCTCGAGCGCGAGCCGCATGACGATTCCTGCCGCGACGTCGTCCGCCGCAGCCTCGGCGAGCACGAGCGGCGCGAGCTCGACGACGCGCCGTTGAGAGATCACGCCGGTGTGCACCGCCTCCGCGAGCTCGAGCGGCGTCTGCAGTCCGAAGTGCGCCGGCACGGCGTGCTCGAGCGAGGTGCGCGGCCCGCGCCCGTCCTCGCTGCGCGCTGCGGCGGTCACCGCGGCGAGCCCGACGTCGTAGCCGCCGCCCCAGTCGCCGGTGATCGGGCCGAGCGCGGGGAAGCGGGCCTGCCGTCCGTCGCGCGCGAGTCCGAGGCAGTTGATGCCGGCTCCGCAAACGACGGCGATGCCCCAGCCGCGGTCGGTGCCGGCGCGCAGGACGGCAAACGTGTCGTTCCCGACCTCGACGCGCTGTGCCCAGCCGCGCGCCTCCGCGCGGGCGCGGGCCGCCGCGACCTCGCCCGGGAAGTCGACACCCGCCAGCAGCAGCTCGGCGATCGCGATCGTGCGCGCCCCCGCCCCGTTGCGGCCCGACCGTGCAAGCGCCTGCTCGAGCAACGACTCGATCCGGTCGAGCGCGCCCTCGACACCATGCTCGTGCGGCGAGCTGCCGGGCCCGCGCACGAGCGCGAGCGCTTCACCGTCGGCGGACACGAGCGCGAGGTCGGTCTTCGCGTTGCCGCCGTCGACGGCGAGCACGAGCGAGTCGCTCATTCCACCGCCTCCACCACGAGCGATTCGATCAGCGCGTCGACCATCTCGACCTGGCCGATCAGCGGGTGCGCCAGCAACGCCTTGCGCGCGACGACCGCGTCGCGCGTCGTCGCCGCCTCGACCGTGAGGCGCTCGTACGCGGCGACGTGCTGCACGAGGCCGAGCAGCTCCGGCGCGAGCGGCGGCTGCGGCAGCGGCACAGGGCCGCCGGCGCCGACGCGTGCCGGCACCTCTACGACGTCGTCCGCCGCGAGCCCGGCGAGGGTCGAGCCGTTGCGCGTGTCGACCACGTGTACGCCGCCGTCGTCGGAGACGAGCGACGCGACGAGCCCTACCGCCGCCTCGCTGTAGTACGCGCCGCCGCGCTGGTCCAGCAGAGCGGGCTTCTCCGCAAGCGTCGGGTCGCGGTACATGCGCAGGAGCTCGTGCTCGATCGCTGCGACCGTCTGCGCGCGCGGCACGCCGACCTGCTGCGCGGCGAGCTCGCGGTCGTGCGCATAGAAGTAGTGCAAGTAGTACGAGGGGATCGCGCCGAGGTCGTCGAGGACGCGTCGAGGCAGCTCCACGTGCTCTGCGAGCTCGTCGCCGTGCTCGGCGAGCAGCTCGGGCAGGACGTCGCGGCCGTCGAGCCGTACGGCTCTGATCCACGTCAGGTGGTTGAGGCCGACCTGGTCGACCATGATCCGCTCCGGCTCGACGCCGAGCATCGCGGCGATCGCGCGCTGGAAGCCGATGGCGACGTTGCAGAGGCCGACCGCGCGGTGGCCGGCGTCGAGCAGGGCGCGCGTGACGATGCCGACGGGGTTGGTGAAGTCGACGATCCACGCGCCGGGCGCCGCCCGCTCGGCTGCGCGCTCCGCGAGCTGGAGCACGACCGGCACGGTGCGCATCGCCTTCGCGAACCCGCCGGCGCCCGTCGTCTCCTGGCCGATGCAGCCGCAGCGCAGCGGCACCATCTCGTCGTGCAGGCGCGCCTTCTGCCCGCCGACGCGGATCTGGAGGAGGACGAACGCGGCTTCGTCGAGCGCGCCGTCGAGGTCGTCCGTCAGCACGAGCTCTCCGTGGTACCCGTGCTGCGCGAGCATCCGCCGCGCGAGGCCGCCCACGATCTCGAGCCGCTCGAGATCCACGTCGTGCAGCGCAAGCTCGTCGACCGGCAGCCGCGTCATGTGCGAGACGAGCTCCGGCGTATACGTCGAGCCGGCGCCTATAACCGTGAGCTTCATCCTTTGACCCCCGTCAGCGTCACGCCCTCGACGAACGCCCGCTGCGCGAGGAAGAAGAGCACGATCACCGGCGCCATCACGAGCAGCGTCGCCGCCATCGTCAGGTTCCACTGCACCTGGTGCAGCGAGCGGAACTCGGAGAGGCCGATCGAGAGCACCCAGTTGTGCGCGCTCTCACCGGTGTAGAGCAGCGGCAGGAAGAAGTCGTTGAACGTGTAGAGGAAGGAGAAGAGCGCGACCGCGGCGATCGCCGGCTTCACCAGCCGCACGACCACGGTCACGAGGATCCGCAGCTCCCCGCAGCCGTCGACGCGGGCCGCGTCCATGTACTCCTCGGGAATGGTCAGGAAGAACTGGCGCAGCAGGAAGATCGAGAACGCGTCGCCGAACCAGTTCGGGATGATCACCGGCCACAGCGTTCCGATGAAGTTGAAGCCGAACGGGTGGAACTTCGCCCACATCACGTAAAGCGGCACGACCGTTACCTGCGGCGGCAGCATCAGCGCGACGAGCACGACCATGAAGGCGACCTGGCGGCCGCGCCAGCGGAGCCGCGCGAGCGCGTAGGCCACCGGCACGCTCGAGAGGACCACGCCGATCGTCGCGAGCACCGCGTACTCCATCGTGTTCAGCGTCCAGCGCCAGAGCGGCGCCTTCGTGAACACGCTGATGAAGTTGTGCCACGCGAACGGATGCGGCCAGAGGTGCGACGAGAGCGCCTGGTCGTTCGTCATCAGCGCCGTCAGCGTGATGAAGATAAACGGCGCGAGGAAGGCGATTGCGGCCGCGATCAGCAGGCTGTGGTTCGCAACCGCGACCAGCAGCCGCCGGCGGCGCACGCGCGCAGGCGGGCGGCGGCGGACGAGCGGCGCCGCGACCTCGACCGCGGCCATCTCAGCGCGCCGCCCCGCCGACGTGTACCCAGCGCCGAGAGTTGAGGACGATCACGAGCGTGACCGCGAAGGAGACGGCGAGCAGCAGCACCGCCATCGCCGACGCGTAGCCCATCTGGAAGTCCACGAACCCGTGCTGGTAGAGGAGCACGGGGTAGAAGAGCGTCGAGTCCTGCGGGTAGCCGAGGCTGACCGAGGTGACGTCGGCCGCCTGCGATGCCTGGCCCGCGGCCACCCCGGCGGCGACGTAGGCCTGGGTGAAGTACTGGAGCCCCTGGATCACGCCGAGGATGACGGCGAAGAGGATCACGGGGCTGATCGTCGGCAGCGTCACCCAGCGGAGCCGCTGCAGCGGGCCGGCGCCGTCGATCTCGGCCGACTCGTAGAGCTGCCGCGGCACGTCGAGCACCGCGGCGAGGAAGATGATCATCGTGTTGCCGATGCCCCAGAGCCCGAGCGCCACGAGCGACGGCTTCGACCAGGCCGGATCCTGGAACCAGAGCGGCCCCTCGATGCCCAGATGCGACAGGATCGTGTTCACCGGACCGGTGGCCGGGTTGAGGATGTAGACGAAGCCCAGCGTCGCGGCGACGGGCGGCGCGAGCGCGGGCAGGTAGAAGATCGTCCGGAAGACGCCGACGCCGGCGCGCGCCCGCGCGAGCATGAGCGCGATCCCGAAGGCGAAGAGCACCTGGAGCGGCACGAGGACCGCGATTAGCCAGAGCGTGTTCTTGACCGCAGTCCAGGTCTGCGGGTCGACCGTGAACAGGTAGCGGTAGTTCGCGAGCCCCACCCAGCGCGGCGGCGAGAGCAGGTCGTAGTGGTTGAACGACAGGTACGCGCTCATCACGAGCGGGTACCCGAAGAAGACGGAGAAGCCGACGAGCCAGGGGCTCATGAGCAGGAGGACGAGGCGCCGGCGCCGCCACGCCCCCCGTCTCCTGGCCCGCCGGCGTTCTCCGGAGCCGACGGCCGCCGAGGCTGTCTCCTGGGCGACCTGCATCGGTTAGGGCACTCCGCCGCCCGCCTGCTTCACCTGCGCGTCGAGCTGGCCGTCAAGCGTTTTGAGCGCGCTCGCGAGGTTCTTCACCGAGCCCGCCTGCCACTTCGTGACGAAGCTCTGCACGGCGTTCGTGTACGAGACGCCGGAGGCCATGATCGGCGACGTGCTCGACTTCGGGTTCGCGAACACCTTCAGGAACGTCGCGAAGTGCGCGTCGGGCGTCAGCTCCTTCGAGTGCGTCGACGCCGTCGTCGAGGGCACGTTGCGCAGACCGTTGGACAGCTCGGCCAGTGCGTGGTCGTTCGTCGTCAGCCACTTGACGAGCTCCCACGCCTGCGCGGTGTGCTTGCCGTTCTTCGGGATGCCGATGATCGTGCCGTTGATGTACCCCGATCCGTACAGGCTCGGGTCGTTGGTCGGCATCGGCGCCGTCCCGTAGTTGAGGGTCGGATGCTCGGCCTGGATGAACGCGACGCGCCACTCGCCGTCGACGTTCATCGCGACCTTGCCGGCCTCGAAGGCGTTCGAAGCGGAGAACTCGTCGCCGAGCCCCGCCTGGAAGCGGACGAGGTTGTTGTAGCCGTACCAGTCGATCAGGCTCTTCATCCAGGTCAGCCACTTCGTCCAGCCGGGCTGAGAGGCGAGGATCGCATGACCCTGCGCGTCATTCCACTTTCCGCCGAACGCCGTGACCCACCGCTCCGGCACGTTCTCGTAGAAGCCGATGAACGGGTCGAAGCCGACGACCTTGAGCGAGCCGTCCGGGTTGCGCACCGTCAGCTTCTTCGCATCCGCGGTCAGCTCGGCGATTGTCTTCGGCGGCGACGCGATGCCCGCCTTCGTGAAGAGCGCCTTGTTGTAGTAGAGGCCGTACGTGTCGGCCAGCAGCGGCAGCGCGCAGCGCTTGCCGCCGTACTGGGTGTAGTACTGCGTCGCCGGCGGGAACTGCGAGATGCTGATGTTGGACTGCTTGAGGTACGACGTCAGGTCGATCCAGCCGCCGGTCCCGCAGTAGACGCCGACGTTGTAGGAGTTGAACGAGCTGACGACGTCCGGCGCCGTGCCGGCCCGGATCGCTGCGACGATCTTCTGGTCGTTGATGCTGCCGACGACCTTGACGGTCACGTCCGGGTGGGTCTTGTCGTACTCGGCCGCGACCTTGTTGAAGACGCTGAGCTCGCGGGCGCTCCAGCCGACCCACACGGTCAGCTGCGTCGGCGCCGCCCTGTGCGCAGTCGCCTGTCCGCCGTACGGCGCCCCGCCCGCGACCCCTGCGGTCGTGAGCACGAGCACGAGCGCGGCGAGCAGCGCGGCTGCTCCTGCCACGCGCTTCATAGGAAACCTCCTTCGGCGGTTGCCGTTCCCCGTTTTCGCCACCCCCGTGACGGCAGCGAGCACCGCCACGTTAGGTACCTTAACGAGACGACCTTAACGACCCCTGCGCAGGGAATCAATCAGTGGTTTTCACCGATTGCTTGGGTTAGGGTTATTGACCAGACTGGCTCCGAATGACCTCTCCTCGCCCTGCCACGCCGCCGCTGCTGAAGCGCCTCAACGAGGAGGCGGTGCTGGAGACGATCCGCGCCGGAGCGCCGATCTCGCGGGCCGAGATCTCGCGCCGCGCCGGCATCTCGAAGCCGACCGTCTCGCTCGCCCTGCAGTCGCTGCTCGAGGCGGGCCTCGTGCGCGAGGCGGCGGTCGGCCCGGGCGGGCCGAGCTACGGCGCCACCTACTTCGAGCCGGTGGCGGAGGCAGCGCTCGTGCTCGGGATCGACCTCGGCGCGCGCTTCCTCCGCGGCGCCGTCAGCGACCTGTCCGGCGCAATCCGCGCCCGCCAGGACGTCGAGCTCGGAGGCGCGGACGCCGACCATGCGCTCGCGGCAATCGCGCAGCTGCGCGACGGCCTGCTCGACGCAGCCGGCCTCTCGCCCGGGCTGATCGACGCCGTCGTCGTCGGCGTGCCGGGCGTCGTCGAGGCGCCGAGCGGCGTCGTGCAGCTCGCGCTCAACATCTCCGGCCTCGACGGGCGCCGCTTCGGCGCCGAGCTCGGCGAGCGGCTCGGGCACTCGGTCGCGGTCGAGAACGACGTCAATCTCGCCGCGCTCGGCGAGGGCCGCCGCGGGGTCGCCCGCGGGGTGGACGACTTCATCTTCCTCTCGGTGGGCACCGGCCTCGGCGCGGGCCTCGTCCTGCGCGGCGAGCTGCAGCGCGGCCACCACGGCGCCGCCGGCGAGCTCGACTACATCCGTGCCGGGCTCGAGCAGGAGCTCGATCCGTGCGCCGCCGCGCTCTCGCGGCTCACCGAGCGCCTGGCGCGGGCGGACGGAGCGGAGACGACGCTCGTGCCGCCGTACGACGTCCGCTCCGTGTTCGCGGCCGCGCGCTCCGGGGACGCGGTCGCGGGCGCCGTGCTCGGGGAGGCGGCGCGGCGGATCGCAGCCCACATCGCGCCGATCGCCGCCGTGACGGACGTCGGCCTCGTCGTGCTCGGCGGTGGCATCGGCGCGAACGCCGAGCTGCTGCAGGGCGTCCGCCCGCTGCTGGCCGAGTGGCTGCCGTATCCGCCGCGGGTCGAGATCTCGAGCCTCGGCGACGCCGCGGTGCTGATGGGGGCGCTCGCAGTCGGGCTCCGCTCGGCGCTCGACAACGTCTTCGTCAACCGGCGCGCGTAGGAGGGCTCAGGAGAAGAAGCGCTCGAGTGCCTGCTCGGCGAGGAAGCGGCCGATCGCCGGTGACGCGGTCGCGGCCGGCGAGGGCGCGTTCAGCACGTGGAGCACGCTCGGGGCGCTCTCGAGCAGGAAGTCGTCCGCGAGGGAGCCGTCGCGGGAAAGCGCCTGGCCGCGCACCCCGGACGGGCCGAACACGACGTCGGAGGCCCGCACTTCCGGGAGATACCGCTGCATGTCCCGGACGAAGGCGGGCTTGACGACGTCGCGCCAGAGCTCGGCCGCCCCCATGCGCAGGTTTCGTGCCGCGAGGCGCCAGAAACCCGGGAAGGAGAGCACCTCGGCGAGATCGCGGAGCCGGACGTCGGTGACCCGGTAACCCTCGCGCGCGAAGGCGAGGACGGCGTTGGGCCCGGCCACGACGCCGCCGTCGACCTGGCGCGTGAAATGCACGCCGAGGAAGGGGAAGCTCGGGTCGGGCACGGGGTAGACGAGGCCGTTGACGAGGTGCCGCGCCTTCGGCCGGAAGGTGTAGTAGTCGCCGCGGAACGGGACGATGCGGTGGTCGCGCGGCGCGTTGCCGGTGAGCGCGGCGACGCGGTCGGCGTGCAGGCCGGCGCATGAGACGAGGGTGCGGGTGAGCACGGCGCCGCCGCTCGTCGCGAGCTCGTGCTCGCCGCCGCGCGAGCGGATGCTCGTGACCTCGCGCCCGGTGAGGATCTCGCCGCCGCGCGTGCGCACCTCGTCGGCATAGGCGCCCGCGACGAGGCGGAAGTCGATCACGCCGGTCTTCGGCGAGTGGAGCGCGCGGATGCCGGCCGCGTGCGGCTCGAGCTCCCGCAGCTCCTCGGGGCCGATCGCGCGCAGGCCCTCGACACCGTTCTCGGCGCCGCGGCGCTCGAGCTCGGCCAGCCGTGGCAGCTCGGCCTCGTCGAGCGCGATCACGACCTTGCCGCGGTGCTCGTACGGGATGCCGTGCTCGTCCGCGAAGCGCTCGAGCGCGAGCTTGCCTTCGCGGCAGAGGCGCGCCTTGAGCGAGCCCGGCCGGTAGTAGAGGCCGGCGTGGAGCACGCCCGAGTTGTGCCCGCTCTGGTGTGACGCGAGCTCGTGCTCCTTCTCCAGCACCGCGAGGTGGAGCTCCGGCCGCCGCTCGAGCAGCTGGTAGGCGGTCGAGAGGCCGACGATCCCGCCGCCGATCACCACCAGGTCGAAGCGCTCGCTCATCGGGCGCCCGGCGCCCCTAGCGGATCGTCAGCGTCGCGCAGCTCTCTTTGCTCACGTTTCCGGCCGCGTCGTGCGAGCGGACGCAGAAGGTGAGCTTTCCCTTCAGGCTCACCGGCGTCCCGTTCAGCTTGTAGGCGTACACATGCCCGTTCAGTGCGGGCCCGAGCGTCGTCTTGTAGCGGCGGATGAGCACGCCGCGGTAGATGTCGAGCTCATCCCACGTCTTGCCGCTGTTGTCGCTGACGGTGTAGCGCAGGCTCGTCGTGCCGCCCGCGGTGCCGGTGCTCACGAGGGCCTGCACGACCGGCGCCACGGTGTCCGTCGCCGCGCGCGTGTAGGAGAAGCAGACCTTCGTGTACTGCTTGTCGCAGGAGTGGGTCATGCGGGTGGGCGTGACGACGATCTTGATCGTCTCATAGCCCGGCGCCCAGCTCGTCGCGCAGTTCTTGTCCCACTGGAACTCGTCCTCACGGTAGATGCCGTTGCCGAGCGGGTGGTACTTGTAGACGAGGGTGTTCACCCTGACGAGGCAGTGAAACTTCGATGTCCTGTGCGACGTCATCGAGTATTCGGCGAAGCCGCCGCCCGGGAGCGCCGTCCAGCGATACGTGCGCTGGTTCTCGGCTTTCCAGGTGCCGATGGGGGAGCCGGCGGCGCGCGCGACCGCTGCTCCGGCGCCGAGCGCGACCAGCAGCCCGGCGGCGGCGCACAGTAGCCGGTGAGGGCTCAACGGAAACCTCCTCCGTCAGTCGCCGGGCGGCCTGACGACGAGCGTGTGTGGACCGGCGGGGATCGGCGCGAACGGTAGCTCGCGGTTCACGAGCCACTCGTCGAGCGCGAGCTCGAGCTCCTCGAAGACACGGTTCTCCTCGGCCACGGCGCAGTCGACTTCGATCGCCGATTCGCCGAGCCGTGCGCTGTCGACGTGCTCGCACACCGTCGGGAACGCGTCGCGGGCGTCGCACGTGCGGCTGAACTCGACACGGATCGCAGTGGTCATCTCGACGCCTCCAGGAGACGGAGGACGTCTTCGTCCTCGAGTGCAGGGAAGTCCCCGAACCACACGCCCCGCGAGCCGAGATACTCGAACTCGTTGAGGCAGACGAGCAGGTCGGCTTCAGGTCGCACGAGCTCGAGCCCGGCGAGGCTGCCGACCGGCACCGCGGCAGCGACGCAAGCCGCGTGTGCGGCGCGGGCCCACGCGATCGCCGCGAGCATCGTCGCGCCGGTCACGATCGCCTCGTCCACGAGCACGACGTCGCGTCCCTCGAGGGCGATCGCGCGCCGGTGGGGGTGCAGGCGAGACTCGAGCCGGCCGGCCTCCGTGCGGGCGCGCGCGGTCGCAACCACGAGCTGTGCCTCGCTCAGGCCCTTCCGGTCGACGACGTAGCAGGCGCCGCCCGGAGCGACGGCACCGATCGAGTACTCCGGTTCGGCGGGATGGTGGATCCTCGCCACGATCGCGACGTCGAGCGGCGCGTGGAGCGGCCGGGCCACCTCGGTGCCGATCTCGACCCCGCCGCGGGTCAGGCCGATCACGACCGGCGAGTGCAGATCGTCCGGCAGCGCGGCGCTCAGCCGGCGTCCGGCGTCCGTGCGGTCGTCGAAGAGCGCGGACTCTGCGAGCCATGCCGGCAGGAAGCCCGATGCCTCAGGGCCGACGATGCTCATGCTGCTCTCCTTCGAGGTACTCGTGGATCGCGGTGGCCGCGCGGCGGCCGGCGCCCATGGCGAGGATGACGGTCGCGGCGCCGGTGGCGATGTCGCCGCCGGCGAACACGCCGTTGCGGCTCGTCGCACCCGTGTCCGGGTCGGTCACGATGCACCCGTGCTTGTCGGTCTCCAGACCTGAGGTGGTCTTCGGCACGAGCGGGTTCGGGTTCGTCCCCAGCGCGATCACGGCGAGGTTGCACTCGAGCACGAAGTCCGAGCCCTCGATCTCCACCGGCCGCGGCCGCCCCGACTCGTCCGGCTCGCCGAGCTCCATGCGGACGCATTCCATGCCGCAGACCCGGCCGTCGTCGTCGCCGAGGAAGCGTTTCGGCAGCGTCAGCCAGTCGAAGATCGTGCCCTCCTCTGCGGCGCGCCGGTAGTCCTCGGCCCGCGCGCCCATCTCGGCCTGCGTGCGCCGGTAGACGATGTGCGCCTCTTCGGCTCCGAGGCGGATCGACACGCGCGCGGCGTCCATCGCCGTGTCGCCCGCGCCGATCACGGCGGCGCGCGTCGGGCGCTTCACCGGGGTGTCGTAGTCGGGGAACGAGTAGGCCCGCATGAGGTTCACGCGCGTGAGGTACTCGTTTGCGGAGTACACGCCCTTGAGGTTCTCGCCGGGGATGTTCATGAACTTGGGCGAGCCGGCGCCGGTGCCGACGAAGACGGCGGCGTAGCCGAGCGCGCCGAGCAGCTCGTCGATCGTCACCGTCTTCCCGATGATCACGTTCGTCTCGAACACGACGCCGGCGGCGCGCAGCCGCTCCACGTCTTCGTCGACGATCGCCTTCGGCAGGCGAAACTCGGGGATGCCGTAGCGGAGCACCCCGCCGATCGCATGCAGCGCCTCGAACACCGTGACCTGATAGCCGAGCTGCACGAGGTCGCTCGCGGCCGTCAGGCCGGCAGGGCCGGAGCCGACGATCGCAATCTTCTCCGCCCGCGACTTCACCGTGCTGGCCGCGCCGTCATGAGGATGCGTGCGCTCCCAGTCGGCGACGAACCGCTCGAGCCGTCCGATCCCGACCGGCTCCAGGCGCGCCAGCACCGAGCACTGGGCCTCGCACTGGTGCTCGACCGGGCAGACGCGCCCGCAGATCGCGGGCAGCACGTTCCTCGTGCGGATCAGCTCGGCGGCGCCGCTGAAGTCCTCGAGCGCGACACGGCGGATGAAGTCGCGGATCGGCACGCCGACGGGGCAGCCCTGCTCGCAGAGGGGGTCCTGGCACTGGATGCAGCGGCGAGCCTCCGCGAGCGCGCGCTCGACCGTGTAGCCGACGGCCACCTCGTCCCAGAGCGAACGCCGCTCAACGGGGTCGAGCGCCGGCATCTCCGTCTTCGTCGGATAGAGGATCGGCATCGCTCGTTACCTCCCGCCCGCGAGCTCGAGCGCGAGCCGCTCCTCGTCGACGTACATCTTCGACCGCACCACCGCTTCGCCGAAGTCGACCTCGTGCGCGTCGAAGAACGGCCCGTCGACGCACGCGAACTTCGTCTCGCCGCCGACCGAGATGCGGCACGCGCCGCACATGCCCGTGCCGTCGAGCATGATCGGGTCGAGGGAGACCATGGTGGCGAGGCCGTACGGGCGCGTCGTCTCGGCGACCGCGCGCATCATCGGCATTGGGCCGACCGCGAAGCAGCTCGTGAAGCCGGCGCCTTGCTCGAGCCGCTCGCCGAGGAGCGCGGCGGTGAAGCCGTGGTAGCCGATCGAGCCGTCGTCGGTGCAGGGGAGATAGTTGTCGCTCATCGGCTCGAGCAGCTCGCGCAGGATCAGCAGCTCGGCGGTCCGTGCTCCGACGATCGACGTCACCTCGACGCCGCGCAGACGTAGCTCGCGCGCGATCGGGTACACCGCGCCTGCGCCGAAGCCGCCGCCGACGAGGACCGCGTGCCCGGTCTCCGGCAGGGGTGCCGGCAGCCCGAGCGGTCCCGCGAAGTCGAGCATCTCGTCGCCCTCGTCGAGAGCGCAGATGAGTCCGCTCGTCTTGCCGACCTGCTGGACGACGAGCGTGATCGTGCCCGCTTCGCGGTCGAAGTTCGTGATGCTGATCGGCACGCGCTCACCGTGGGGGTCGACGCGCAGGATCACGAACTGCCCCGGCTGGGCGTGGGATGCGACCAGCGGCGCGTCCACGACGAAGAGCCATGTGACCGGGGTGAGCTCGCGTTTCTCGCGGATGATCGCCATCACGTCTCCTAGAGCAGCGGGTGCTCGTTCATCACCTTCAGGCGCTGCCAGCGCCGATCGACCTCGTGCTCGATCTCGGCCAGCTCCGTCTCGAAGCCGGGGCGGCACAGATGCTTGGTCTTGCCCATCGTCGCGAGCCACTGCGCGACGGGAATCCGGCGCCCGAGCGGCTCCGGGTCGTAGGTGAGCGACGTCTTGTGCCGCTCGATCTCGTAGAGCGGGAAGAAGCAGCAGTCGACGGCCGCCTGCACGACGTCGGTGCCGACACGGTCGGTCGTCAGCCAGTTGAGCGGGCAGGAGATGAGCACCTTCCCGTACGCCATGCCCTCGTGCTGCGCGTACCACTGCGCCTTCGCGCCCTTCGCGAGCAGGTCGTCCGGGAAGCCCTCGACGCCGGTGAAGACGTAGGGAATGTTCGTCGCCGCCATGATCTGCGGCATGTCCTTGTGGTGGAACGACTTGCCGTGCTCGCCCGGCCCGACGTTGCTCGTCGCGGTGCGGTGGCCGAGCGGTGTCGAGTAGCTCAGCTGCGCGCCCGTGTTCATGTAGCCCTGGTTGTCGTACTCGAGGATGATCAGGCCGTGGTTGCGGAGCGCGGTGCCGATCGCGGCTCCCGTGCCGATGTCCATCCCGCCGTCGCCGCTGACCATCACGAACGTGATGTCCTCGCCCGCCGGCAGCTCGCCGCGGCGCTGACGCTCGTGGAACATCTCGACGAGGCCGCTGAGCGTGGCGGCGCCGTTCTGGAACAGGTTGTGGACGTACGTGACGCGGTGCGACGTGTACGGGTAGCCGGTGCTGACGACCATCGCGCAGCCCGTCTGGTAGAGGACGACGATGTCGCCCTCGATGCCGCGCAGGAACTGGTCGAGTGCGGGGAAGACGCCGCAGCCTGGGCAGGCGCCGTGGCCCGGGACCACGCGCTTCGGCCGCGCGACGAGCTGCCACGCGGGCGGCGCCTCGACCTTCAGGCGGCCGGTGCTCTCGTTCACGGCGACCTTGACGACGCCGCTGATCGTTTCCTTGCGCGTGAGCGCAGGCAGGCCCGGGCGTACCGGCGTGTGCGCGGGGTCGCCGGCGAAGACGCCGTAGTAGTCGAAGGTGGGGTGGACGGCGCCGCGCTCGACGGTATCGGTTGCGAGCTGGAAGAACGCCTCGGCGTCCTCCGTGTAGAAGTCCCTGCCGCCGAGCCCGTAGATCCGGGTGAGGCAGACCGTGGTGTTCTCGGGGTCGTCCTTCAGCGCCGACTTCACCTCATGCGCGACGTTGCCGCCGCCGGAGCCGTACGAGTCCGCCCGCTCGCCGATCACGAGCGCGCGCACGCCGCGCAGCGCTGTGCGCAGCTCCTCGGCCGGGAACGGCCGCAGCACGTTCGGGCTGACGACGCCGGCACGGACACCCTGCTCTCGCAGCCGGTCGGCGGCGTCCTTCGCCGTCTCCGCGGCGGAGTTCAGGAGCAGGAGCGCGACCTCCGCGTCCTCCATGCGGTACTGCTCGACGACGTCGTAGTGCCGGCCGCTCAGCGCCTCGTACTCCGCGAACACCTCGGGCAGCGCGTGCAGCGCGGCCTCCATTGCGAGGTTGAGCTGGTACTTGTTGTTGATCAGGTCGGGGTCGTTCATGTACGGCCCGATCGTCACCGGGTGCCGCGGGTCGAGGGCCGCGACGGTCTCCGTGAACGGGCCGAGGAACTTTTGAACGACCTTGGGATCCTCGAAGACCGAGACACGCCGCTTCTGGTGACTCGTGAAGAAGCCGTCGAACGCCACGATCGCGGGCAGGCGCACGTCGGCGCGCTCGGCGGCGCGGAGCGCGCAGATGTTCAGGTCGTAGACCGCCTGCGGATCGCGCGCCATCAGGATCAGCCAGCCGGTGTTGAGCGCGAAGTAGACGTCGGAGTGGTCGCCGCGGATGTCGAGTGGGCCGCTCACCGTGCGCGTTGCGAGGTCGAGCAGCATCGGGAAGCGCGTGCCGGACTGGACCGGCAGCTCCTCGAGCGCGTAGAGCAGGCCCTGGGCGCTCGTCGCGTTGAAGACGCGGCCGCCGCCGACGGCGGCGCCGTAGCAGATGCCGGCGGCGCCGTGCTCGCCGTCGGCGGGGACCATGACCATCCGGTGTGCGCCGGCCGCCTTGCGCTCGTCGAGCAGCTCGGCGATCTCGGTCGACGGCGTGATCGGGTAGTAGCCCATCAGGTGGAAGTCGATGTGCTCGGCCGAGAGGGCCGCCATCTCGTTGCCGGTCTTGAATTCGGTCAGCTGCGCCGGGCGGGCACGCTTCTGCTTCTTCTTCACCGCGACTGCCATGTCACCCCACCTCCGCGAAGAGCCGCACCGTGTGCGCGGCGGCCCAGCCCTCTTCCTCGCGCACCTCGACGAGGGCGCCGGTCGGGCAGACCTCGGTGCACTTGAGGCATCCCTTGCAGTACTGGTAGTCGATCCCGAGCAGCCGGACGCCCTCCGCGCTCTCGTCCCAGACCATGCAGAGGTCCGGGCAGACGATGTCGCAGAGGCCGCAGTGGACGCACTTCTCGAGCAGCAGCTCCGGGACGAAGCCCACCCGTGACGTGCTCAGATCCTTGACGATGCTGTTCGCGGGCTCGAGGATCACGCCGCCGATCGGCGCATCGAGATAGCCGAACGCCGGTGCCTGCCGGTTGGGCGCGGTCGCCGTGACGGGGCCGGTGGCCTTGAACCGCTTGCGGCGCAGCTCGCGGTAGCCGCGGTCGAACGTGCGGATGTTGGCGTCGACGACTTCGGGATGCCGGCGCGAGAAGGTCGCGCGGATCGTCTCGCGCACCGCATCGGGCTCGATGAACGGGCAGACGCGGACGATCGCTCCGAGCATCGCGGTGTTCACGCGCGTCTTCTCCTCGACCGCGATGCCGAGCGCGTCGAGCACGCCGATCGTTCCGCTGGAGAGCTCGAGCGCGTCCCGCAGCTCGTCAGCCGACGCGGTGGTGTTGACGATCACCGTGCCGGTGGGCGTGAGGCCGGCGACCGCGGCCGGCGACCGCGCGAAGGCCTCGTGGAAGATCCCGACCACCTGTGGCGACTCGACCGGGCTGCTCGTGCGGACCGCCCGGTCGGCGGGGCAGAAGCGGATGAACGACTTCACGGGCGTTCCCTTCTTCTCCGACCCGTACGAGGAGAAGTGGGAGCCGTTCAGTCCCTGGCGCAGAACGCCTGCCTCCGCCAGCATCTGCCCGGCGAGGTGTGCGCCGAGACCTCCGAGCGATTCGAAGCGGATGCCGAAAAAGCCGTCAGGTCCTGGGCGGAAACGCCCGTCGCTCATGCGAAGACTCCTTTCCTCTCGAAACTCCTCCGTGGCGGGCGCATCGGCATCCGGGGCTCCCCCTACAAGCACTTGGGGATTTCCACTGCACCGCGCAACAGCGCCCGCCGCGTGGCGGCGAAGCGGCGGTGCGGTTCCGCTCCGGCTTCGGATCCGCGAATCGGCTCGATCCGCGCGCGCGCGGATGGGAAGCGGCGTGGTACGGGCGACGCTTGATGGTGGGATCCGAGAAGGAGGAGAGATGGCCACCAAGGAGCGGGAGTCCGTCGTCCCCGGCGACGTCATCGAGCTGACCGGACGCCGCGTCGGAGACACGGCGCGAACCGGAGAGATCGTCGAGGTGCTCGGTACGGCGGTGCGGCCGTACTACCGCGTCCGCTGGGAAGACGGCCACGAGAGCGTCCTCTTCCCGGGAGGCGACACGCGGATCCGGCACGAGCAGAAGGCGCCGCTGCCGGACCTCGAGCTCGCCGCGAGCTCGAGCGTCCTCGCCGAGCGGCTTCGAGAGTCCAACGTCGAGTTCGAGCTCCTGCCGCATCGCCGCACGCTGACGGCGGCCGGCGAGGCCCGCGCGCTCGGCGTGCTGCCGCACGAGACGGCGAAGACGGTGATCGCGCGGGACGAGAACGGCCGGAACGTGCGCGCGGTCGTCGCGGCGTCGAGCAGGCTCGACCTCGAGAAGCTCGCCAAAGCGGCCGGCGTGAAGCAGGTCGCGCTGCTGACGGAGAGTGAGCTCGCGGGCGCATACCCGCAGTTCGAGCTCGGGGCCGTGCCGCCGTTCGGCGGACCGGCCGGCGACCGTGTCGTCGTCGACCAGAAGCTCGCGGAGATCGAGTACCTCGTCCTCGACGCAGGCGTTCACGACGCGTCGTTGCGGCTCCGCACGGCGGACCTGATCGCCGTCGCGGACGCGACGCTCGCGGACGTCGCCAAAGGCTGAACCGGAGGCGCAGGCACGGCAGCGTCGCGTCATACCTTCGCCGAGCACGTCGGCGAAGTCGAGATCGCGCTCGAGGCCGAGAGCGAGGCCGATCTCCTCCGCGAGGCGCTCGCGGCGTTTCGCGAGCTGCTCGGCGGCTGCGGGGACGGCGAGCCGGTCAGCCAGGCGATCGAGCTCCCCCCGGGCACACCGTCCGAGCTGCTCTGGGGGTGGCTCGACGAGCTCATGTACCTCGCCGAGGTCGAGGACTTCATCCCCGCCCGCGCGACGGTGATCGATTTCGAGCACGGCGGGCTGCGGGCGATCGTTTGGGGCGTCTGCGGGCGTCCCCGCCACCTCGTGAAGGGCGTGACGCTGCACGACCTCGCGGCGGCGCCGGAGGGAGGGATCTGGCACGGTCGCGTCGTCCTCGACGTCTGAGCTCGTCCGCGTCGGCGAGGTCGTCTGGGAGATCCCTGCCGATGCACGATCCGACATGCGCGTGCCGGCGCGCGTGTTCGCAGACGAGGTGCTGCTCGAGGGGATCGCCGGCGAACGCTCGCTCGTGCAGCTGCAGAACGTCGCGACGCTGCCGGGGATCGTCGGCGCCGCGCTCGGGATGCCCGACATCCACCAGGGCTACGGCTTCCCGGTCGGCGGCGTGGCCGCGACGGACGCGGCCGACGGAGTCGTCTCGCCGGGCGGCGTCGGCTACGACATCAATTGCGGCGTGCGGCTGCTGGCGCTGCCGCTCGCGGCCGCGGAGCTCGGTGGCCGGGTCGAGGCGCTCGTGCACGAGATCTCGCGGGCAATTCCGGCCGGCGCCGGCAAGGAGAGCGCCCTGCGGCCGGGCACCGCCGCGTTCGACCGGCTGCTCACCTTCGGCCCGCGCGTCCTCGTCGACGAGCTCGGCATCGGCACCGAGGAGGACGTCGAGCGCACCGAGTCGCGCGGCTGCCTGGACGGCGCCGACCCCGCTGCGGTCTCCGAGCGCGCACGGACGCGCGGTGCGCGGCAGGTCGGCACGATCGGCTCGGGCAACCACTTCATCGAGCTCCAGCGGGTCGACCGCGTCATCGACGCCGCGGCGGCGGCCTGCTTCGGGCTCGAGCAGGGCCAGGCGACGGTGCTGATCCACTCCGGCTCGCGCGGCCTCGGCCACCAGGTCTGCACGGACTACGTGCGGACGATGCTCGCGGTCGCGCCGCGGTACGAGATCGTGCTGCCCGACCAGCAGCTCGCCTGCGCGCCGCTCGTGTCGCCGGAAGGCCGCGCATACCTCGCCGCGATGGCGGCGGCCGCGAACTTCGCGTGGGCCAACCGGCACGCGATGACGCACCTGATCCGCGAGGCGGTGCGGCGGGTGCTCGGGGAGGCTGCGGCCGCCGGCACGCGGCAGGTCTACGACGTCGCACACAACATCGCGAAGCTGGAGCAGCACGGCGGCCGTCTCGTCTGCGTGCACCGGAAGGGCGCGACGCGCGCCTTCCCCGGCGACTCCGCCGAGATTCCGGCGGCATACCGCGGCGTCGGCCAGCCGGTGTTCATCCCCGGCAGCATGGGCACCTCGAGCTACGTCCTGGCCGCGGAGCCCGGGGCGATGGAGCACTCGTTCGGCTCGACGTGCCACGGGGCGGGGAGGTGCCTGAGCCGGACGGCCGCGCGTCACCGCATCGGCGGAGGCGAGCTGCGCCGGCAACTCGCAGCGCAGGGAATCGTCGTCCGCTGCCCGTCGAACACCGGGCTCGCCGAGGAGGCGCCGTTCGCCTACAAGGATGTGGACCGCGTCGTCGCCGTCGTCGAGCGCGCCGGGCTCGCGCGCCGCGTCGCGCAGCTGCGCCCGCTCGGCGTCGTCAAGGGATGAGGACGCGCAGCGCCGACGGCCGCGCGACCGCGAGGTCGGCGAGCGGCCGCCGCACCGTCGCGGGATCGACGCCCGCGCGGAGCGCGGCGACGACGCCGGCGGCCTCCCAGTAGTTCTCGACCATTCTCAGCTGCCCCGGCCGCCAGGGCAGCGACGTGAGGTCGTTCGCCATCACGTTCGCGTTCTCGCGCACCGCGACGACGGGGATGCCCTGGTCGAGCGCCGCCAGGGTCGGCAGGCCGACCACCTTGTCGGGGATCACGAGGCACGAGACGTCCTCGACCGCGAGGACGCCCGCGTCGGGCGGACCTGCGAGCGGCACGATCCGCGGCGCGCGGGCGAGCCCCTCGACCACGCTGACGAAGAAGCCGAGCGAGATCACCTCGGCGGCCATACGCGGGTCGACGATGCCGACCTCGACCGCGGCGGCGTCCCGGGACTCGAACATCGGCGAATGGGCTGTGGGGACGTCGAGCAGGCTCGAGACAGCATGCGTCAGGAGCGCCTCGACACCGCCCCACGGGTTGACCATCTCGCCGCGCTGCTCGTAGTAGTCGCGGTGATAGCTCCACGGCACCTCGATGCGCGTCGAGATCGCAACCGCGTCGAACGAGTCGCGCCGCTCCTCGAGGACGCTCAGCAGCCGCTCGAGATGCTCCACGCGCCCGGTCGCCCGCCCGGAGGGCGCGTACGCCGACGCGAGCGTGACGTGCGGCTCGAGCAGGAGGACCTGCGTGCAGTTGACGCCGCCGGTGACCCGGACCGCCGCGGCCGAGTTGACCGCGATCTCGGCGAAGCGCTCGTCGACGTCACGGTCTGCGACGGCGAGCACGCGGTTGGCGCGCACCGGCACGAGCCCCGCGGTCCCGAGCAGGAAGCGCGTGAGGACGCTTCCCTCGACGTACAGCGCGTTCTCCGGCAGGTCGTTCAGGTCGGACGCGTTCACCGCGTTCGGATGGGTGATCAGGCGGTCCGTGACGGCCGCCAGCAGCCGCACGGCGGCGCTCGCGTCGCCGGCGTGCCCGCCGATGGCGCAGCCGATTCCGGTCGGCACGAGCATCACGGTGGTGAACGTCTCGGATCGCTCGACGGCCCGCCGCCGGAGGCGCAGCATCGCTGCAAGTCGAGCGCGGTCCGCCTTGTCGAGGCCCTCGAGCACGCCGACCTCGACCTCGAGCGAGTGCGGGGACGAGCGGACGACCGCCATCCGGATGGGCACCGTTCCCGTGGGCACCTGCATGCCGAGCGACTCGACGATCGGATCGACGTGCGGCGGCGCCTTCGGTCGCGGCAGGTCCAGCTCCGCCTCGTACGCGCAGAGATCGCTCATTACCCGTGTGCGACGAGCCCGTACGCGCCGTCGAACCGCCGGTAGACCAGCGCTCCGCGGCGCGAGTCGCGATCGACGAAGAACACGAACGGCTCCGCGGCGAGATCGAGCAGCTCGAGCGCCTCGTCGACGCCGAGCACCGGCGGCTGCCGCTCGTCGATGCGGAACGGGTCGATGAACGCTCCGCCGGACTGGCCGGGCTGCTGCAGTCCGAGTGTGCCGTCCTCACGGCGGTAGACGACGTTCTCGTCGCCCGTCTCGACGTTCGTGAACAGGTGGAAATCGTGATCGAGGAGATGCATCTCCCACGCCGCCTCTTCAGGCGTCATCGGCGCGAGCGCGACCGTCTTCCGGCGGACCAGCGCGCGCTCCTCCGGCGGACGGGCCCGCCGCTCCGGCCGCGCGCGGAGTGCGTCGCCGTCGAACGCCCGGCGCGTTCCCTCGTCGCGGTCGGCGACCGCGGCGAGCGAGCGCTTGAGCCGGTCGACGAGCAGCGCCGAGGCCTCCGCATGCGTGGCGGCCGCGACGTGGGCGCGCACCGTCCGGCCGGCCAACTGCACGCTCGCCTTCGCGACGGCAGGACGCTCGAGCGCCGGATCGTGCTCGGTCACGAGCGTCGCGCGCACCGAGAGCACCTGCCGCGGCGCATGGCGGGTCAGGCGCTCGAGGTCGCGCTGCAGCTCGTCCCGCGCCCGGTGCGGGACATCGCCCCGCGTGGCGACGGAGACCGGCGGTTCCTCCGGCTCGGCCGCCGGGCCCGCGCCGGACAGGGGCTCACCGGTCTCCGCAGGCTCGGGAGCACGGCGGTAGAGGTGCGCCCGCCAGTCCTGCCGCAGCGCCTCGTCAGGCACGAGACCCATGAGCGCACGCTCGAAGTCGCGCGCCGCACGCGCCAACTCCTTCTCGGTGTGGCGGCGCGCACGACTGCCCCGGTGGGCCGCCCGGTGCAATTCCTGCAACCGGTGGTACTCCGCGACGAGCCCCTCGAGCTCCTCGCGCGGTGCGAGCAACTCGGCTCTCACGCCCTTAACGTGTCGACGTTCCCGGCCGGCGCCCATCGGTGCGGCGCAGGATCCCGGCTGCGGGTTACCCGCACCCGGGACGGCGGCTCACTCGTGCTCTGCCGCGAGTTGTTTGGCGCGGGTCATGGCGGCTTGGATGGCGTTGAGGAAGGCGGCGCGGACGCCGGCTTGTTCGAGTTCGCGGATGGCGGCGATGGTGGTGCCGCCGGGGCTGGTGACGGCTTCGCGCAGCTCGACGGGGTGC
>Ga0187865_1001798_pt1 | contig 22914 bp, 18 predicted proteins | sample June2016WEW_11_1_2_FD_132989 | JGI IMG/M metagenome (GOLD analysis project Ga0187865, IMG submission 132989) | Peatland microbial communities from SPRUCE experiment site at the Marcell Experimental Forest, Minnesota, USA - June2016WEW_11_100 | ecosystem: Environmental > Terrestrial > Soil >...
AGCGTCACTCTTTTCGAAAAAACCCAGATTTTACAGGCATTATCGAGGGAAGAAGTCAAAGAGCCAGTAGCAGAGAACTGCATACAACTGAATCTATTCAACTAACGTTGGGACAGTAGTGATCTGCAAGTTATTTACAAGCTAAACTTATAGTGATGTTTTCTAATGTTCCCGTCTCTGGAAGACCATGTGCATGTAAATTCGACTGGGATAAAAGAATGTTAAGCTGTGCTATCGGCAGTGAGGACCGAAAAGACAAGCTGGTCCAGGCTCAAGGCGAAGCACCCAAGTTCGATTGGGGAAGAGACTCTCGATGAACAGAAAAGCCTTCTTCGCGCTGGCGTTGATTGCAGTTTTCTGCGGCCCCTCCCTCGCCCAAATAGGAACCAGGAAGAGACGGCCGCTCCCTTACGAATACGGACGGGTGGTCATCAGCAGATACTCGGAGCAGGCGGGTTATGCACCGGTCGTCTTCGAGCACTGGATTCATAGGGCTATGTTCACCTGCCGCCTCTGTCATGTGGACATTGGCTTTGCCATGCAGGCCAACGCCGATGGAATCGACGCCAGCACCAACCGCCAGGGCTTCCATTGCGGCGCTTGCCACGACGGAAAGCGGCTATTCGAGGGCAGACCGATCTTCGCTTCCTGCTCGGATGACTTCAAAGGAAAGGAATGCAACCGCTGCCATTCTCTGAACAAGCCCGGCCTCCGGCAGTATGACTACAAGACGGTTACAGCAAGGCTCCCGAAGGGCCTCTACGGCGTCGATTGGAAAGCCGCCGAAGCTGGAGGAAAAATCAAACCGGTCGATTTTCTGGAAGGCATCTCCGTTAAGAGGGCGCCCCTCCACACCCGGCCGGACTTCTCCATTCAGGCGGGTCAGTGGTGGGTTCAGCCGATCGTCTTCTCGCACGAGAGGCACTCCCTCTGGAATGGTTGCGAACTCTGCCATCCCGAAATCTTTCCAACTGCCCGGAAAGAGCAGGTTCGGTTCTCAATGCTTCTGAATATTCGCGGCCGCTGTTGCGGCGCCTGTCATGGAAAAGTCGCCTTTCCCCTTAACAACTGCAGTGGATGTCACCCCCTCGGGCCGGATTGGGGTCCGTAACAGGGGAGGTCCGACACAGCCAGGAAATGCGGGCGCGGCAAATCGAAAACACACGTTTCATGAGTTGAACCCAACCCCAGCTTCTGATAAAGCGAAATCTGTTGCTTTAATCCGTCGGGGCGACCTATGATTGCGCTCCTTATTCCATAGGGTGTCGCTGTGCGGGCATTGGAACACACCCCTGATCTCAAACGAGGCGCTTGGACCTCATTATCGAGGTGGAGGCCCACCATCGTATCCGTATTTTTCCCTGAGTATGTTGCCCCCAAAAACCATATTTTTAACGGATTCGATTTTTTTTGCTAAGCACTATCATTTAGTCTACTCGAAAGATAGATTTTTGCTGCCCCATGGATGGCTCGAATTAGAAATAACAAGAGATCGTTTCCTCAGACGAGGTTTGCGGCAGGCGCCTGGAGCTGGCCGTCCTTACCGGTATGAGGTACAGAAGGCAATCTTTGAGTGGTGCTTTCGAATGACGACATTGGTCACAAATTTCGGTACGGATTCAACAAACGACCGTCTCGTATCTATGCCGTATCATGAGAATGCGGGAATCCACGCGTCTGCGCGTGGAAACTGCCATGCTGGGCACGCGCTTCACTTTGGTTCTATTCTGCCGTTCTTCAACGGCCAGGTGGAATGCGCAACTTGCCACGACCCGCACGATACATACCATGGGAACACAACAATGTTGCGTCAACCTTTGGCCAGGCCGGCCCCGTGCCTGCATTGTCATAATAGATGAAAACTCGCATGCGTCTTTGGCTATCGGGAGTTTTGGCATTTTGCTTGTCCGCACACGGAGCTATGCGCACGGCGTACAGCCAGGACAGTCTAATAGCCAAGCAGATTGAATCGTTAACGGATGACGACCGCAATACCCGGGCAGAGGCGATCAATAATCTGGTAAAGCTAGGCCCGGATGCCGTTCGTCCCATGATAAATGTCCTGAAGAGCGAAACCGAGGATTTGCGCAGAGAGGCGGTCGTCGTTTTGGGGCGTATTAAAGATGCGCTTGCGGTGGATGCCCTCATCGCCGCCCTGCAGGATAAAGATCCTATTGTCGGCTATAGAGCTGCCGGCGCATTGAAGGAGATCAAGGATGCGCGTGCAGTGGACGCCCTCATCGCCGCGCTGAAAAATGGAGATTCTATCGTCAGCTACGGGGCGGCGGACGCGTTGGGGGCGATCGGGAACCCGCGTGCGGTGGAACCTCTTATTGCAGCCCTGAAAGATGCAAACCTGCTGCTCCGGATGCAGGCTTCCGCCGCGCTAGTGCAACTGGGCCCGGCAGCTGTTGATTCTCTTCTTGCTGCGCTGAACAGCCAGGATGACGACGTACGCAGGGAAGCTGCCGAAACATTGGGGAATATCAAAGATGCGCGTGCCATAAATCCGCTCACTGCCCTGCTTAAAGATCCAAAGAGTGACGTCCGCAGCCAGGCCGCCGGTGCACTGGCACGTATCAACGAATCCCGTGGGGTTAATCCTGCGACCGCTACCCTAAAGGAGCAAGGCGAGGTTTTTCGAAGACTGGGTGCAGACGCACTGGAAATCAAAGACACACGTGTGAACAGAACATTTGCCGCAGAGTCGTTGCTCAAGAACGATCCGATGCTAAAACAGCGACTGATTGAGTGGGAGAAGGCGGCCCCCGAATCCGTTACGGCGCAAGTCAAGATGCTCCGGAGTGGGAATACCAGTTGGAAAGCCGCCGCAGCGATTCAGCTGAGAACGTCGGGCTCGCCGGCGCAGGGAGCCATATTGGCGCTTGTCGAAACACTTTATGATCCCGGAGTCGACAAGCAGGTTTATGTAAATGGAGGTATGCCCTGGGCCATGACCACAGTTTCCGCAGCCCTTGAGGCAGCTGAAACGCTTGTCAGGATAGGTGAGCCTGCTATAGAGCCCATCATAGCCGTTATAAAAAATGGGGATGCCGATGCGAGGCAGCTCGTTGTTCAAGCGTTGGAGCCCATCAAAGATCTCCGCCTAGTGGAAAGCCTAATAACAGTTTTGGATGATAGTAATTCCCAGACTCGAGAGGGTGCAATTCGGGCGCTGGGGACTGTCAAAGATCCAGCTGCTATCGACCTCCTGATCGCCGCGCTGAAAGACGAAGGGGGGCGGAAGCAGAATGGCGCCGCGCAGGTTTTGGGGCAGATCGGAACTTCACGAGCAGTGGAGCCGCTCACCTCATATTTGAGATCTGAGAATCCCGTTGCACGGCAAACCGCAATTCAAGCTTTGGGGCAGATCAAAGACTCACGAGCGATAGAACCTCTGATTGCCGCCTTGAAGGACAGCAATCCCGACACCCGCATGGCGGTTGTTCTGGCATTAGGGCAAATCGGAGATCCAAACGCTGTGAATCCCCTCATCTCAGCGTTGAGCGATGATGATGCTCGGATCCGGGACAGCGCAACCCAAGCGCTGAAGGCTTTCAAGGATCAACCTTCGGTAGACCTCCTTACGGCCTCATTGAAGGATCCGCGGATCCAAACCCGGAGCAGGGTAATCCAGGTATTGACTCAAATCCGAGATCCTCGAATTGTTGAACCCTTGATCGCCGCTTCGAAAGATAAGGATCCTCATATCAGGCAATCAGTGATTCAGGCCCTGGGTCAGTTCGAAGATCCACGTGCCGTGGCATCTATAAGCGCTGCTTTAGATGATACGGATCAAGATGTCCGGATCGCGGCCATAAGAGCGCTGGGAAAAATGGGAAACCTTCGCCCGGTTGAATCCCTTATTGCTGCTCTAGGGGACAGGCGCGAAACTGTGCGCCTTGAGGCGGCGTGGGCCCTCAAAAGACTTACGGGAGAGGATTTCGGATCCGACCGCGAGCGCTGGATACAATGGCGACGTCCGGGGCAACGCCCTGATACCGTTGCCCCGAAGCAGTGATTGGGAGGCGAAGCTTATGCTTTTCCGTGTCGAGCATGCGGCATTGGGTGAGACGCCGGCACAATCTCAAAACCTTGTAAGGGCGAGCGGCCTGTCGTCCCGACAATGGGGAAGTTTTGAGACGGCCATGGCGGTGCGTGTTGATTTAAGGGGAGGGTTCCATGTGGCGCTTATATAGGTTGATTGTCGGGCTCTCCACTTGCCATCCCCTCGCCAAATTGGGCGGTTACATGGTCACCTTCGGTACCATTTCCGCCATGAGCTACACCGTACTGACTATCTTTTCTCATGCGGGAAGTGCATATGCCGGCATTATCTTCCTCATACTTGTGCCCACGGCTTTTTTCGGTGGATTGACACTGGTTCCAATCGGACTCTATCTCGCATTTAAGCGGGAGTGCCGCATTGATCCAAGTCTACCCGATAAACCTATAGGAGAAATCCTCTGGCAACTCTCGGGGGAGCATGACGTTCGTGGCCGTATCATCGCATTCGTGCTGTTCAGCGGCGTGAATGTGGTGCTCACGCTGGTCATTATGATGTCCGGATTCGAGTACCTGGATTCGGCATCTTTTTGCGGTCTTCTCTGCCACAAAGTAATGGAACCGGAGTATGTGATGTACCAGCGTTCACCGCATGCCCGCGTCGTGTGCGTCGACTGCCACATCGGTCCCGGGGCGTCCTGGTTCGTGCGCTCCAAAATATCGGGGCTGCGCCAAGTCTATGCGGTGACTGCCGGAACGTACAGTCGGCCGATACCGACTCCAATCGAACACCTGCGCCCATCACGCGAAACGTGCGAGCAATGCCACTGGCCCCAAAAGTTCCATGAAGACAAGCTGAAGATCATCATTCACTACGACAACGATCGCAACAACACCAAGCGCTACACGGTACTGTTGCTGAAAGTCGGAGGGCCGGAAGCAGCCGGCGCCAAAGCCAGCGGCATCCACTGGCATGTGAGCCAGGGCAATTGCGTGACCTATATTTCCGAAAAGGGTGAGCGCAAAGATATTCCCTGGGTGCGTTTTGAGAGGGGGAATGAGCCGGCGGTCGAGTATCGGTTTACCGGATCCAGACTTTCGAACGCAGAGATTGCTGCAGCTCCCAAGAGAACGATGGAATGTATCGACTGCCACAACCGCCCGACCCACGTCTACCGCACTGCCGACCAGGAACTTGAAAACATGTTTGGCCTCTGGCCCGAATTGCAGAAGGTCCCATATCTGAAAAAGGCCGCGAGCGAGGTGCTGGCCCGCCGGTTCGATGATGCAGCAATCCAACGCAAAGATGTTCGCGGGGCGCTTTTGCAATGGTACCGCGGTCATCCGGAAGAAAAGCCCGATCCGGCGCTGCTGGATCAGGCTGCGGAACAGGTGCAGGAGATATACAGCCGAAATGTCTGGCCGCGAATGAACATCGGGTGGGGAACCTACCCCAACCACATCGGGCACACCGTAAGCCCGGGATGCCTGCGATGTCACGGGAACAATCACCTCAACGCTGCGGGGAAGGCGATTGGCGCCGATTGCCGGCTGTGCCACACCATCCTGGCACTGAAGGAAGAGAACCCACCGCTGTTCGGGTTCATGGTGCACAAAGAAAAGTGAGGGGCTTATAGGCAGGCATCTGTGTTTTAGGTCAAAGACAGAGTTTCCGGCGATCAGGAACGATTCGCCTGGAGCAGCATAATGCGTGTGTTCATAGTGAAGGTCGGGCTGGTGGTTTTGCTGCTGGGCGCCGTGGTGTGTGCGGCGTGGACCCAACCTGCCCAGGAAGAAAAGCATTCCGACCCTTCCAAAAGCTGCATTTCGAGCAAGTGCCATGCCCCCATCGCTCAGCACAAGTATTTGCACGGCCCGCTTCTAATAGGACAATGCATGGTGTGTCACGCGCCGCTCCCAGGCGGCCAGCACAAGTTCAAACTCGTGGATACCGAAGCAAGGCTGTGCCTGACGTGCCACAAGCGTGTGGATATCCTGGGAGAGATGCTGCACGACCCGGTTGCACAGGGAAAGTGCCTGGGATGCCATGACCCGCACGGCGCTGAAGAAAAGTCCCTAGTGCGCAAGAGCCCGGCAGGTAAGCTGTGCAATGAGTGCCACAATAAAAAACCGGTGCTAACCAGAAAATATGCCCACCAACCGGTTGCCCGCGGCGAGTGCCTGGCTTGCCACCGCCCGCACGGGAGCAAAGCAAAGAAGCTGCTCGACGTCTCTGGAAGCAAACTCTGCCTTCAGCAGTGCCACGAGAAAATGCGTCCGGTTACTGCCGAGGGGAAGGATCGGAAAATTCATTTGGCAGCCGAAGATTGTACCAGATGTCACCGCTCCCACGATTCCAACTATCCAGCGCTGCTGACCAAGCCTCCTGTTGAAATGTGTCTCGACGGGTGCCACAAGGAAGTCAAGGAGGCGCTGGAGTCGAGCGCGTTCAAGCACGAGGCCATGACAAAAGGGTTAGGCTGCATCGACTGCCATAGAGCGCACGACGCCAAGTTCTCCGGCCTGCTGCGTAAACCGGCCGCCGAGCTGTGCCTCACGTGCCATGACAAGCTGCAAGCTCAGATTGCTTCGGCAAAATTTAAACACCGCCCCGTGTCGGACAACAGTTGCCGTTCCTGTCACCTGCCGCACGGCTCGAAGTACGATAAATTGTTGGTTGCCGACTATCCGTCGTCCACCTTATCTGCCTACGATCCCGCCAATTATGCCTTCTGCTTCTCTTGCCATGAGGAGAGGATCGTTCGCGAACGCTACGAGGACAAACAAACTGATTTTCGCAACGGCCGGCTCAACCTGCACTACCTGCATGTGAACAACAAGAACGGCGGGCAGACCTGCGGTGCCTGCCACGGCACGCACGCCGGCAGCCAGCCCAAACTGATTCGCGAGAAGGTGCCGTTTGGGAACTGGATAATGCCCGTGAAGTTTACCAAGAGTAATACCGGAGGCAGTTGCCTCACGGGATGCCACAAGGAATACACTTATGACCGCGTTAATCCGGTGCAACTCAATGCGAAATAGCTTCGCTGTAAACCGGCAGGGCAAGAAATTTAATGACGAATTACGAGTTACGAATTACGAATGGAATAAGGTGCTGCGTCGCTTCAATCAATACAGTCGTTATTTGCGCAGTATTTGATTTACTTTAATTTATGATGCGTAACAGAGTGGGCAACGATTCCAAGTATACCCGAAACCTTAAAGGCCGGATCGCGCGGGTACTCCTCGGAGTGCTTTCGTGGACTGCATTCCTGGGAGGATGCGCGGCCTTTTCCGCACAGGGACAGAACTCGGCGGCGAAGCCGGAGCCGCCACCACCAATAAAGCGTCACGAACCGTTAGCTGGTAAGGCGTGCGCCGACTGTCATAAACGGGTGGTGTCATCGAAAGTGCAGTGTCTGCTGGCCAAGGGGCAGATGTGCGTGCTTTGCCATGAGATTCCAGTTGACGGGGGACCTGCGCACCTGGTGGCTGCACCCGAACCGGTCTGCTTCAAGTGCCATGCAAAAGATAAATTCAAGGGTAGTTTCGCCCACGGGCCTTTTGCCGTCGGGGCCTGTATTACATGCCACGACCCACATGGCGGGAACGTCCCCGGGATGCTGCGGATTACAGGCACGCAAATGTGTTTGGGATGCCATCAGGATATAGGGGCGCGGTTGGCGAATGCGAAATTTCGGCATGAGGCCGCAATAAGCCGATGCACGGACTGCCATTCCCCGCACATGTCGGACCAGCGGTACATGCTGAAGACTGCCGTTCCCGAACTTTGCGGGAAATGTCACGAGAAGATCGTCGAAGATCTGCAAACCGCGGCGGTAAAGCACTCTCCTGCCACGGAGTCGCCGGCCTGCATGAACTGCCACGACCCCCACGCAGCGCAGCAGGGGAGCCTGCTCCTTGCCGACGGACTCGATATCTGCTTGAAGTGCCACGACAAGACTGTAAAGGCGGGTCAACAGGATCTTGCCGATATGAAACAGCTGCTTGCATCGAATCCGGAGCATCATGGTCCAATCCAAAACAGAGACTGTTCAGGATGCCACAATCCTCATAGCTCACCCTATTTCCGGCTTTTGACAAACAATTACCCAAAGGAGTTTTACTCTCCTTTCTTTCTGTCGAGATACGCTCTCTGCTTCCGTTGCCACGACTCCGGGCTGGCGAAGGAAGCGCGCACGACAACCCTGACCGGATTCCGCGACGGCGATCGCAACCTTCATTTTGTTCACGTCAACAAGTCGTCTAATGGAAGAACCTGCCGGTCATGCCATGATGTTCATGCCAGCGTCTTGCCGAAATACATCGGGCAGACCGTGCCGTTCGGTAAATGGCAGCTGCCCGTAAAATTTGTAAAAACCGACAATGGAGGCAGCTGTGAGCCCGGTTGTCACGAAGCACAGAAATACGACCGCCAGTTGGCGAAATCGCGGTAACCCTTCGAGGTTTTTGCAGGCATGCGAATAGATACGATGATACGGAGATTTAACGTGTCCTGTGATTTCATCAGGCATTCGGTAAGGGTCCGCGTCGAAATGACCTGTGCACTTTGGCGCGAGCGCCGGGCGGGCAGATGCAAGGCGCCGCGACGCAGGCGATGCGGTGCCATCGTCGAGGAGCGGCAACGCCGCAGATGCCCACCCGCCGCCGCGCCCCTTCGGGCTGCGGCCCGCAGGCCCGCTGGCGTTGTTGCTCGCTCCTTACATGCAACCCGGCATGCTCGTCGCTCGCGCCTAGCCAGCGGGCCTGGGGGCCTGCAGCAAAGTGTACAGGTTATTTCGACGCGGACCCTAAGCGTTCTGATCCTCCTGACCGCTTGCGCACAGCTGCCGGCTGTCCAATTGCAGCAAGCAGTAATTAAAGATGGCTGCTCCAAGTACCAGGATCCGAAAACCATCGACATGCAAAAAAAATACAAGGAGCCGGCGATGGAGAAAGGGTGTACCACATGTCACCTGGACTGCAACCTGCTCCCTACAGGCAATCAGCAGGAATCATCGGACTATTATCTGAAAGCAAAAGAGCCCGCACTCTGTCTTGAATGCCATACCGCCTCGAAGAAGGATCTTGCGCCGGCGCATGACAATCAACCTCTTGGAAACTCCAAGTGTTCAGGGTGCCATGATCCGCATTCTTCGAATATCCCAAAGCTCTTACGGGAGTTTTCTCATGGTCCCTACAAGGCAAGGTTGTGTTCAGCCTGCCACCCTGCGCCGGTGGACGGTAAGGTTCAGTTGGCTGCGGCGGACGTAAACCAGTTATGCTACGATTGCCACACCGGTTTCAAAGAGGAGATGGAAGGTACGAAAAGCCGGCACAAGCTTTTGTCGCAGAGCAACCGGTCATGTATGGACTGCCACGATCCTCATGCGGCCAATCAGGATTATGTTCTGAAAAAGCCCATCCAAGATCTCTGCCTGGGCTGCCACATCGAGACCCCCAACAAGACAACCCCGGGGGCCATGCCTTCGCAGGAGGCCACGAACACTTCAAAGGGATCTGATGATAACAACACTCAGTACCTTAAGCTGTCTTCCAAGTATGTGCATGAGCCGGCTAGGAAATCGTGCGTTTTATGCCACGACGCCCATGGCTCTGAGTTTCCGAAGGAGCTGCGGGCACCCGAGCGCGACCTCTGCATGGACTGCCACGGTGCGAACTCGGAGAAGATAATTCAGAGCAGCCAGGCGTTCCCGCTTTTTGACGGGCTCGTGAGCTTGCCTCCGAAGACATTCGAAAAGGTGAGTCATTTGGATCTCTCAAACAAGTACGTTCATGAACCCGCCAACGTATCCTGTGCTTTCTGCCACGATGCGCACGCCTCCGACTACCCAGCGGAGTTGCACGCGTCCGTGCAGGACGTCTGTCTTGCGTGCCACGGCTCCAATGCAGGGGCGATAGTTCGAAGCGAGCAGCCATTCGCGCTTTTTGGGGGAAAGGTTAGTTTGCCTCCAAAGACCTTTAAAGCGCTGACGCAGATTGACCTCGTGAATGGCAAGTTTGGGCACCCGACAGAAAAGCATCCGATTTATGCTCCTGCGACCGCAGATAGACCCGAACTCACTTGCGTTACGTGCCATGCTTCGCATTCCGCTTCCACAGGCCCAAAGCTGTGGGTGACTCAACAACAGACTCTGTGCTACTCGCTCTGTCACAAATTGTAGCGTGTCGCCAAACATCCATTATTCCGGAGTTCGTATCTCCGGAATAGATAAACGGCTGACAAGTTGAGCCGCTGAACCTCGATTCCGATATTACCTCTCTATAGATGAGCCGATCTTTTTCAAAGTCAATAGATTAGCCTGTCGAAATCCAAATTCGGCTCCTCCACCCCGATCTCAAACACGGCGCCTGGACCTCATTGTTGAGGTGGACGCCTGCCATCGTCTCAGTATTTTCCCCTGAGCGGGATGATCGAAAAACCGGATTTTCAACGGATTCGAATCTTTATGCCAGACACTATTATTTACTCTAATAGAAAAAGAGGGTTTTGTAATGATTTGTGAGGCTTGAGTAAACAGATGGGTTGGCTCGATGCAATTAACACATTTATTGATCTGCCGGACATCGGGTCGCAGGTAATGGCATCACAAATCGATGACTTTTTTAATCGAGATTATTAAATCGTGCGAATCGCATTAGTTCGAAAATTGGCGCAAGTTGTTTTATGGGCGGCCTGCTGCGTTTTGCCCCTTCAAGCTGCCAAGCATCCGACCCCTTTGGAAGAGAATGCGGACGGGAACAAATGCTTGGAGTGTCACAAAGAAAAGTCGGAGGGGAAATCCGTTCATTCGGCAGTCGCTGTCGGCTGTCTTGCCTGCCATGAGGTTCGGGTCACCAAGGACGCAACCCGCATCAAACTGAAGACTGCTACGGTTGGTTCCCTTTGCCTTCAGTGTCATGAGGACAAAAAGGCCGTTGCCGGCCAGAGTTTGCATCCTCCGGCGGCGAGCGACTGTACCCAATGCCATGATCCACACGTGTCTCCAAACAAGAATCACACGCTGAAACCTCTTTCGGGCGGCAAGTCCGAGAATCTCTGTCTGAAATGTCATGCAATCGGTTTGAATGTACCGGGAAAGGGGAGTCGGCATGCCGCCCTGGATACTGGTTGCGATACCTGTCACGCCATGCACAAGAACGGGGATCCGACCAAGCTGGAATTCGAGTTCCACGAGAGAAAACCGCAGCAAGAGCTGTGTGTGGAATGTCATGATTTGAAGGACGAAAAGCTTGTCAATGCCCACCATGGTCAGCCGCTGGGCGGGTCCAATTGTCTCAGTTGCCACAACATGCACCAGTCCGACGGGCCTAATCTGGTCCAGCAGTTTGCACATGCCCCCTTTGCCAAGAAATCCTGCGACATCTGCCATCAGGCTCCGAAAGACGGCAAGATCGTTCTTACTAAAGCTAATTCAAAAGAGCTGTGCCTTTCTTGCCATGAGGAAGTCGCAAAAAAGATCCAGAACGCGAAGGTGCAGCATGCGGGGGCGAAGGGTGATTGCATCGACTGCCATGACCCGCATGCGGGGAACAAACCCGGTTTTGTGCGTCCTGATCCGGTAAGTGCCTGCACCAACACCAAGTGTCATCCCGCTCAGGCCGAGCTTCAGAGAACCAAGAAGGTCCTTCACCAGCCTGCGTACGGGAACGGCTGCAGCACCTGTCACGAGCCTCACGGCGGCGAAAACAACCATCTGCTTCGCACGAAAACCGTCAACGGCCTCTGTCTCGAGTGCCACGGGCCTGATTCCAAGGCTGTGCCAGTCAAGGACGCGCATGCCGTCACGATCTTCAATGGCCGCGTGGAACTGCCGGAACATTATTTCAGCACTGTACCGGCTCTCCCCCTCAAGTACGGCTTAGGCCATCCAATCGAGCGGCACCCAGTCGGTGATCAGATGGATCCCGGGGACGTCACCAAGGTTCGCGCCGCGATCAATTGTGATTCCTGCCACCAGCCCCATGCGTCGGCGGAACGTAATCTGCTGGTGAAGGATCAGGCCAATAACATTATGTTCTGCGCCGGCTGCCATAAGGATATGGGCAAATAGGAAGGGGGAGGAGCAAATAAGATGTCAACAGTTCGGAACAACTCGGTTCTCTACGGGATAACCAGCCGGACACTGCCAGCCGTATTGATGATAGCTTTGGCTCTCATCACAGCGTGCTCGCTGTACGCCAAGGGCGATAAGGGAAACAAGAGCGCTCAAGAAGAACAGACTAACAGCACCTATAAAGATAACCGCAAGCTCTGGGACAGTATCGACATTTCCAAGATCGTGTGGCCAAACCCACCGGCGATTACGCGAATCCGGTATTTGGGCTATTGGTCGGGCGAAAAATTCGTCGACAAAAAACAGACGAAGAGGAAGTCCAGCTGGATGGACCGCCTCTCCGGCGTGGCTACCGGATCCGGGCTCACCGATACCAAGCCGCGCTGGCAGTTGGCTTCTCCCAATGGGATCGCGGTCGATTCCCAAAACCTTGTCTACATCGCCGACAGCAAAGTTCGGGCCATCTTCCTTGTCAACGTCGATACCGGTGAGTATTCGATGATCAAGAACGGTGCCAATGCCAGGTTCAAGTGGCTGATAGGGCTGGCGATCGATGATACCGACCGGCTGTTCGCTTCCGACAGTGGCATGCATCATGTAGCTGTTTTCGATAAGAACCACAAGTTTGAAGGGGCGATTTCGGAAGGCCTCGTTTCTCCCGGCGGCCTTGCCATCGACAACGAGAACCGCCTGCTCTACGTCACCGATGCGGAACAGGACTTGGTGCTTGTTTACGATGCCGATCCGCCGTTCAAGCTTATCCGGAAGTTGGGCAAGCCAGGCACACAACACACTTCGACTGTGCCCGGCGAATTTGCGAAGCCTGCGGGTGTGGCCGTGGACCAGGACGGAAACGTGTTTGTCGCCGATACCTGGAACAACCGTATTGAGGAGTTTAATGCCGATGGCACGTTTATCAGGACGTTCGGCGAGGTGGGTGACGGTCCGGGGTATTTCGCGCGTCCCAAAGGTGTTTCCATCGACGGTGATGGGCACGTCTGGGTCGCCGACGCCTTACAGGATCGCGTCCAGGTGTTTACGCCCGAGGGCCGGCTGTTGATTTACATGGGAGAATCCGGCTGGCTGCCGGGTCAATTTCAAAGCCTCGCCGATGTGAAGGTCGACAAAAACAACCGAGTCCTTACTACGGAACTTTATCCGGGCCGGTTGCAGGTGTTTCACTATTACACGGATTCTGAAGCAAAGGCGGAGTTAGATCGTCTCAATGCGGCGGGCAAGAAGAACGCAGATCAAAAGGAACCTGGGTCTTCGACTACTCCCAAGCCCAAGAACTAGTTTCGCCGCAACGAGTTTGTCTGCCATTTTAGTTTTGGCAGTCATTGATGGGTCCGGTGTAATCCGGCCCGAAAAGTAGCAGTACAAAGGAGTAAAGACCCTTAGTTAAGTCGGAACCCTTATCAGGAGGTTTGAATTCATGAAAAAGTTGATGGTGTTTGCTATTGCCGTGCTGGTTTGTGGCAGTGTGGCAATGGCACAGACATATACGAAAGGTACCGGCATCACCGGTATCGATAAATTGGGCGCTCATCAGAACGGCGGGCGCGGTTGTGTCGGCTGCCATACCCCTCACAGCGGAGCCCGCGGCAATGGTGGCACGCTGCAGTGGAATAAAACCACTCAGACTTTTCAAAGCGTAGTGGCCGTCGGTGATGTTGGCACTACGGCCCTATGGGGACAGGATATCGGACCGGTCATCAGCCTCGGCAGCATCGGTACCGGCGACTCCGGTTCATACTCTGTCGACTTCACCGATTTGACAGATCATCCGCGCATTCAGAGCGGCGTGGTTTTGTGCTTGAGCTGTCATGATGGAAATGTGGCCAAGGGCGCAATGATGACCAACCAGTCATTCGAGCAAAAGGCCGGACTTCTGCCGCCCGGCTATGGCACGCAGCCAATTCCTACCCTGCTGGGCTTCGATGGAGGCTCTGCGGGCAACTACCAAAACGATCACCCGATTGGGATGCAGGCTAACGTTGGTGCCCTTCCTATCGCCAGTTATCTTGCCCTCAATTCAACTAAGACCGCTGTAGTCGCGAGTGCAACTTTCGCGGGCAGTTCCTATCAAATATTCCAGCAGAATTATGGGCTGCCGATCATCCTTGGCGCGCGCAGTGGTGCAGGTTTGGTGGTGGAAACAAGCATGAGCTCCGTGAATAGCGCATACATGGTTTGCGACACGTGCCATACGCCGCACAGCATGTACACCGCTTCAGCGAGCAGTTCCAATCCGATCGCCGGCCTCACGTCCGGCACGTTTCCAAGCTACTTCTTCATCGCCGCTCCCTACAACCCGGGGGCAGACACTGCCAATGGAACCAAAGCGTCCTCCGCCACTCAGTTCTGTCGTCAGTGCCACTTTACGGGTGCGGGCGGTGCAAACGAAGGCAGCAATATCAATAATATTGCGACCGCCTTCTAACAACCATTTCCGAGGGGGAGGAGTATGCCTCCCCCCTTATTAAGCATAGCCCGTTTAAGGTCAGAAAAGAGGATCTATGGAATCCCGGATGTGCATGATGGCCGTGGCGTTGTTTTGGGGATCCATGGCTTTTGGGCAGACATCCTTAATCTCGGCGCACGCTTCCACCGTTACCAATTCAACCCCGAATGCGGTGAGCAACACCATGAAGTCGGCCGTGCGCGTCAACGGTACCGTACTGACAGAAGCCGATGTCTTACGGGAAATGTACCTGATTTTCCCTTATGCAAACCAGCACGGTGGTTTTCCCAAGGAAATGGAAACCGACATCCAGAAGGGTGCCATAGATATGATTGTTTTTGAGGAACTGCTCTACCAGGAAGCCAAACGCACGAAAGTTTCTATAGCTTCCGGGCTGTTGAGCGGGGCTGAAGCTGCGTTCCGCAAGCAAATGGATTCCAGCGCCTACGAGCAGTATTTGCGCACGGAGTGCCAAGGCTCAAGGCAGATGTTGCGCGAGAAAATACGGCGTTCATTGCTGATCGAAAAAATGCTCGACACCGAGGTCGAGCAGAAGTCTGTTGTCACCGAGGCGGAAGTCAAGGCGTATTACGACCAGAACCCAAAGCAATTCGAGAAACGCGAGAGTTTGAGGATCCAGACGATCTCCATTATCCCGCTCCAGAACCGCGGAGCTGATACAGACAAGGAAACACGCAAGCGGGCGGAAGAAACATACAAACTCGCCATGGCGACAAAAAGTTTTCAGGAATTCGGGGTGCTGGCGGAAAAGATATCCGACGACGATTGGCACGTCAACATGGGGGATCGCAAGTATGTTGATGTCTCGGCGCTCCCTCCTCCCATCGTCAAGGCAGCTGCAACAATGAAGCCAGGCGAGATCAGTAATCTTATCCCGTTAGGGAATTCCTACACCATATTCAGGCTGGTCGACCATGAAAGTGCGGGGAAAAAACCGTTTGCCGCGGTGAAGGCCAAACTAAAGTCCGATCTGCAAAAGCAAAAGCGAATGGAGCTGCGCGCTGCGCTGAACCAGAGACTGCGGAAGAGCGCGACCGTCGAAGTGCTGTGAGGTTCTTTGGTATACCGAGAAATGAAGGCACGGAGACTTATCGCGGTAATTGCAACCATTCTGGTATTGGTGCTCGCGTGCGGGGCTTCGGCAAACGCCCAGGTGACCCCAATCAATAACCTCAAATTGCTCATGAACGGCAACCTGGGAGCCGTGTATAACGCGAACTCCGGCAATTCCACAGGGTCCAGCCACAGTCTAGGCTTCGGGATGAACGGCACCTTGGAAGGTTACTACTTCAATCCTCAATTCCTCTCCTTCCAGGTGCGCCCGTATTACGATCGCGATCAACTCAATTCCGATTCGCAGTCGATTAATCTCGGCACGGGCGTGGATAGTTCCTTCAGCTTGTTTGGCGGCAGCCATTTCCCCGGCATGATCTCCTATGGGAGGAATTTCAGCAGCGACAGTGAGTTCAGCATCGCGGGGGTCCCGTCGGTTCTTGGAAATTCATCCGGTAGCAACTTTAGCATCGGCTGGGGTGCTTTGTTCAGCGGTTTCCCCACCCTTCAGGCCACTTACTCGATATCGGATTCCACTTCAACATTGCTGGGCACAACGGACAAGGGCACGAGTTCCTCCAAGAGCTTTAACCTGAATTCGACCTATTCGATCGTTGGGTTCAACCTGCAGGGCACATTGGGCCATTACAGCGCGGACCTTACATCTCCCGATTTTCTGACTCCATCAACCGTGAATAGCTCCTCGTCGAATACAAATTACAGTATTACCGCGACCCACCGGCTGCCGCTTTCCGGCAGCCTGGGACTGGGGTGGTCGCGAACGACCTCAGCAAGTGAAACGGACGAATTTTCAAGTAATTCCTACACGGCATCGGCCGGCATTTCGCCCTGGCCAAGATTGTCGATCAATGGGCTTTGGAATTACACAAGCAATGCTGTTCTCGCATATGAACAGTCGCTCGGGGAAGTGCCGGTAATGCCTTCGGGCAGCCTCGGTTCAAATTCCAATATAACTTATATGAATGCCACGGGGACCTTCCTGGTAGGTCATGGGCTTACCATTATCGGCTACTTGAACCATCAGATCCGGCATTTTCAGGAAGAAAATTCGGAGAATACGCAATATGGAGGCACCGTAAACTTCCAAAAAGCGAACAACCTTTTCGGATTTATGCGCTTCTCCATCGGCGTTGTGGATACGGCCACGCAGGATGGCAACGGCATCATCGGCCTGGTGACAAATCTCAGCCTGACGCGCAAGTTCGGCCAATGGGAAGCCACAGCGGACTTCGATTATTCTCAAGATACCCAGACTCTTTATAGTATCGTCACAACGAGCAATTACAACTATGGAGGCATGATCCGACGCAGGATCCTTTCGTCCGTGAACTGGAATGCGAGCTTCCGGGAAACACGCAGCGGATTGGCGTCGCAAAAAGGCACCAACAATCTTGCCGATTCGTTCACCACCAACCTCTCGTGGCGGAAATACTCCCTCACCGGCAGCTATTCACAGGCGAACGGTGAGGCATTGCTGGGGGTAAACGGCACTCTGATCGCCACTCCCCTCGGTTCTACTATCAGTGATTATTTCCTCACTTTTAATGCTCGCAGCCTCTCGGCAACCGCCAGTACGCAGCTGTTCCGAGTGGTGACCCTGAGCGGCAGCTACACTAAAGTGTCCAGCAGCTCCATTCAGAACGAAATAGGCACGTTTAACAACGGTAAGCGCTATAATGCACGCGTTGCAGTGAGAATGCGGCGACTTTATCTTATCGGCGGATATGATCATGCAATACAGGAATCAAGCGTGGTTCCGGGCCGACCGCAGATGGTCAACTCCTATTATGTGAGTCTATCGAGATGGTTCAAAGTGTTCTAACCCGGATCTGGGGGACAAGATCCATTCTTTCTCTTCTGTTGACGGGCGCACTGCTGCTCTCACTGGCCCCGGCTTTTGCGGCCGGACCGCCGAAGACCCCTGCAGACAAACCCTGGCCGGAACTTCTGCTCGAGGCAGGACGTAAATTGACCTACCAGCAATCGATCCAGTCGGAGCACGAAGTAGGTAGCAGACAGGGATTCTGGTCCAAATTGGCGGGCATCGTGGCGGGTGCGCCGGAGTTCCGCGAAATGGCGCGCCCTTACGGAATTGCGGTCGATTCCCATGGCCGCGTGATCGTTACCGATCCGGCCATTTCCGCCGTGCACATCTTCGATCTTGCAGAGCACAAGTACAAGCTGATCGATCGCTGGGACAAGAGCAAGGATCCAATGATCGCGCCCCAGTGCGTGGCCGTCGATGAAAAGGACAATATTTACGTAACGGATTCGGAAGCCGGAAAGGTATTTGTTTTTGACCCGCATGGTAAGACCCAACACGTGTTCGGCAGCCTCAAACACGGCGAGGGCTTCTTCAAACGTCCCACGGGAATTGCGATCGATCGTGAGACCCATCGCGTGTACGTGACCGACACGCTGGCCGATCGAGTGTATATCCTCGACGCCGACGGGCGGGTGCTGCGCAGCTTCGGAGAACGCGGAGGGGAAACTGGCGAATTCAACTTTCCGGTTGATGTGCAGGTGAAAAACGGCGTAGTTGTGGTCGTCGATGCGATGAACTTCCGCATTCAGTTGTTTGACCGGGACGGCAACTTCCAGGGGCAGATAGGAACCAGCGGAGATCCGGCGGGTGGCATCTACCGGCCGAAAGGGATCGGCATCGACTCGGAAGATCACATTTATGTGGTAGACAGCGAGCTGGGAATTGTGCAGGTGTTTGATCGCCGGGGGCGCCTGCTGTACCGTTTTGGCAATGGAACCAACTTCGGCCAGTTCCTGCTCCCCGCGGGACTGTTCATTGATCGCAACGACCGGGTGTATTTGGTGGACTCGTATCATCGTCAAGTGCAGGTCTTCCAGTATCATGCGATACGGCAAGCCGTGACTGGAGTGCAGCAATGAGTTGGACACGCACGGCGCCAGCCGCAGCGTTCGCGTGTGTGCTCCTGCTGGCGGCACTTACGGGAGCCCAGACCCACACGCCGACGACCGATGTCCTCGGGGTGCATGACATGAGTTCCGCAAATTCACCGCTGCACGGGTCCAACGCGAACGCCTGCATTTACTGCCACGCCCCGCATAATGCTCTCTCGTCCCCCTCCCTTTGGAATCAGACCCTCTCGACAAACGCGTACATGCTGAATCCAAACTCGACGAGCACGCCCTCCGAACCAGTAAAGGTTGGGATGGCAAGCCAGCGTTGCTTAAGCTGCCATGACGGCAGCGTGGGAGTAGGGCGTACGGTGGCAATAGGCACACTGCATATGACAGGCACCTTCTTCGCCAATCTGGGGACACAGCTGGCGGGATCTCATCCATTCAGCATGCAACCGCAGCTCAAGGATGATGCAACACTGGTGGCGACTCTGGTGGCATCGCACACCACCAAGGATCCTGCTGTCTTGTTGGTGAACAACAATATTGAATGCCCCACCTGCCACGACGTTCACAACCAGTACAAGGATCCGTACTCCCTTGAATTCCTGGTACGGGACAACACCGGAAGCCGTCTGTGCTTTGCATGCCACGATGTAGGTTTCCGTTCGGTCGGCGGGATCACCAATCCTCTCACTGCCTGGCCGAACAGTGCACATGCGCTATCAACGATTGCAGTGGCTTCGAAGGCGCAATTGGGCGGCTATGCGACTGTGAACCAATTTGGCTGTTCTAATTGCCACAGATCCCATAACGGAGTTGGCATGGGATTGCTGATCAAAAACCCGATCCCACCGGTGAACGTTGACGAGACGTCTCAGGCATGTTTTACGTGTCATGACGGCAGCAATAACCTAACTCAGCCGATCCTCAACGTGCTAGGGGCGTTTAACGGGCAACAAGGCCATCCATTCTCGGATGCCAATAACCCGCATAGCATGAACGAGCCGGTTGTATTGGACCGGAATCGCCACGCCACGTGCGCGGATTGCCATAACCCGCACGCGGCACAACCAACGACTTCTTTTTCCGCGACGCCTGATCTTCGTCCATCGCAAATTGGCGTTGCGGGTGTGACAATGGATGGCGTGGCTGTCAGCACCGCAACCTACCAGTATGAGAATTGCTTGCGATGCCACGGCGCCAGCCAGAACAAGCAGAGCTTGCCTGCTTACGGCTATATGCCGGCGCGCGCTCTCTTCTCCAGCGATACCTTGGATGTCTCTCTGCAGTTCGCGCATGGCGCGACTTCATCTCATCCTGTCATGCACGATGCCGGAAACCTGGCGCGCCCGAGTCTGCTGAAAGCCATATGGAACATCGGCTCCGCAGTGCAGGGTCGCGCTATGAGTCTCCGGATTCTCTGTACGGATTGTCACAACAACGATAATGACCGCGAATTTGGCGGTACGGGTCCAAACGGACCTCACGGCTCTAAGAACGACCATATTTTGGAACGCCGGTATCTGATAAGCCAGATCGGACCGGGAGCCTCGCCCGGATCAATGATTGTTAATCTCAATCCGAAACCGATTTTGGACTCTTCTCCTGCAGCGTCTTACGCTCTCTGCGCGAAGTGTCACGACCTAAGCTACATCAACTCGGGAGCAAGCTGGGCTGGGCATACGAATCACCTGCAGGATGGGTTTTCGTGTTCAGTGTGCCACAGTGCGCATGGCGTGCCGGCCGGAACTTCGGGCATCAGTGGTAAAGCTCTGGTGAGCTTCGACATGAATGTCGTGGGAAGCAACAATGGCCTGCCGGTTTCTTACAACGGCTCTACGTGCACATTGACGTGCCACCAGGAGGTACATCTGAACCGCCAAGCGTTGCTCCCGGTAACAAGTCCGCGAACGCCGAGGCCTCCATCGCGAAAAATCGAGCCACGCCCATGAGGATTTTGGATTGAATCCGGCCAAACGTACTGCTCGCACGACTGCGGTTGCTAGGGAGGACAAATGAAGGGAGATAAGCCAACGGCAAAATCGTGGAGAAGCACGCAAATTTACGGAATCCTGGTAATCTGCCTGCTCTCGAGTGTCGGCATTGCGTATTTGGCCCGTGCCCGCTCCCAAGCAAGGGCCATGAAACCCCAGATGATGAAGCCTGCCGTCGCGCATGTCCCCGACGGGAGGATCACGCTCGACCATTTGAAACAGGAGGCAGATAAACAGGCCGAACCTCTATTGGCCCGACTGCGGAAGTCGCCTGATGATCCCTCCCTGCTGGCAGAAATCGGTAAAATCTATTATCAGATGCGCCAATTTCCCATGGCGGCAAAGTATTATGCCGACTCCGTCAGAGTTAAACCGGACGCGGTGGTCCTCATAAAGCTCGGGGGCGCCTATCATTTTGACGGGGACGATGATGAGGCTATCCGCGCTTGGAATCACGCGCTGCGTCTTGATCCCAACAACCCCGACGCTTTGTTCAACATTGGCTTTGTGCAGTATCATTCGCTGGGCAACCGGAAAGAGGCGATTGCCGCCTGGCAGAAACTTCTTAAGACGAATCCGAACCATCCGAAGCGCGCTCAAGTGGAAGAGCTTCTCGTTCAGGCAAAGCAGCATCCCGAAACTCCGATGGGCAGGAACGAGTAGCATGCGCAAGCTGCCGGTCGAGAGTCGTAAGGGTCTATCAATGAATAAGGTTGACAGACCCTAAGCTTTGGTGAGCAGCATCCATGTGCGTGCTCGAATGCTTATAGAACCAATGGGGACCACAAACTGTGCAAAAGGGGACTCCTTACAGGTGTAAAACTAATGATGCGGTCATTTATTAGACTCGGATTGATCCTATGCATTGCGGTGGGACTCGAAATGCTGCTGATGGGTAGCGCCTCAGATCGCAAGCCCCGCAAACCCGCGACTCAGACAAAGGTTTTTTGGCGGACCTCCACATGCAGGGGATGTCACGATCAGATCGTGGCGCAGCATCTGTCGTCCGAGCATGAAAAGTCCTTTACAAATCCGGCATTCCAGGCCCAATACCAGAAAGATCTCATGCCCAAGGCGGCAACGGACACGCATCTCTTTGCAGATGCGCGTGAATGCATCGCTTGCCATGAGCCGGTCACCTACGCCACGAGTGGTCCGAGGTCTTTGTCGCTCCAAGAAATCGACCCCGAAATGAATGGCGTGACATGCGATATCTGTCACAGCATGACAGGATTCCGCGACGCCAAGCCGCAGAACGGCAACTATGTTGTAGAACCGAGTGATAGGAAACTTGGCCCCTTTAAGGGGCAGGGCGAATGGCATCATATTTATTCGGAACTCCAGACAAAGAGCGATATCTGCGCCGTTTGCCATGAAGCGGTAAACAGACATGGGCTCAAGATCAAGGCTACCTTCACCGAGTGGAAGGAGAGCGCTTTCGCCCAACAAGGGGTGCAATGCCAGGACTGTCACATGAATGTCGATGGGTTCCTTACGGCAGGAAAACCTCGATTTACCTCTGGCAAGGCTGCTGCCATGAGTCTTGGAAGTGCTCCGCAGCGAGAGCGTCTATACACGCATCAATTTCCTGGCGCCCATTCCAAAACCCAGATCGAAGGCGCCATCACCCTGGGGATCGAAGCCCTCCCCCCAAATGAATCACAGAACCATACGCTTGCCCTTAACGTAACCGTTGACAACTCGCGCACGGGACACAGCATGCCATCGGGCAGCGCCGATCTTCGACTGCTGTGGATCGAGGTGATTGTTCGTATCGGAAACGAGCCCATTGGGGGGCCTGCGGTCATCGCGGAGCCTGAGTCACTGGATGAATCGAGTGCGTACTCACTCGCAGGCCGTGGGAGGTTTGACTCCATCCTCCTGGGACCGGAGGTCCCGAAAGGAAGTCGCATCTATCGGGCTGTCTTTACCGATGGTGCAGGACAGGCAACACTCGATTCGTACAACGCCGTCACCAAGTTATTTGACAACCGATTGAAAGCCGCAGAGAAGCGCAAGGAGTCCTATCGATTCATGATTCCCGAAGGGGAGAAGGGCGACATCACGATCAAGGCCACACTGAAGTATTTGCCCTACTCCAGCACCTTCACTGACCGATTTGGCCTCCCTTTCCCCGAGGAGGTCATCGTGGCGCAGCGGGAGATCCGCCTTAGCACCCAAGATCGCTAATGCAGGCTGATATTTGAACGTTTGCAGGAAATCGATTATCGCTCAGGCGCGGCGGGTGCGCAACACCGATGGAATTTCTCCGATCAGTTTCAATGCGCGCTGCAGCTGTGCTATGCCGGTGACCTCCATCGTGAAATTCATGTAGGCCTTCCCCTGGCGCGATATCGTGTTGACCGCGGTTACGTTGATCATCTCGCGGGACAGGACC
>Ga0187865_1001803_pt1 | contig 22853 bp, 19 predicted proteins | sample June2016WEW_11_1_2_FD_132989 | JGI IMG/M metagenome (GOLD analysis project Ga0187865, IMG submission 132989) | Peatland microbial communities from SPRUCE experiment site at the Marcell Experimental Forest, Minnesota, USA - June2016WEW_11_100 | ecosystem: Environmental > Terrestrial > Soil >...
AACGGCGCCATGTTCTTTTTCCAGCGGTGATTCATGATGCGCTTCACTTTTCCTGGCGTGCTGAACGAGGTGTTGACGCCATACGGCGATGTCCCGGAAATCTGGATATCGGTATTGGCATACGACTCGTTGTCGTACATCAGGATCAGCAGGTTGTAGTCGGGATGGCACATGGTGGCCGAGATGGCGCCCAAGCCCATGTCCGCACCGCCGCCATCGCCACAGAAGGCGATGACGTTGATGGGCTCGTCCTTCATGACGCCCTTGCGCATCTGGACGCGGAATGCAGCGGCCGCTCCCAGCGCGCTGGAGCCCGCACTGCCCAGTTGCGTGTGCATCCAGGGGACGCCCCAAGGGGTGGAGTAGTAGGAGGTGTTAGCGACGTACATACACCCGGTAGCGCCCAGGACAATGGTTCTGGGGCCTGCCGCTTTCGCCATCAATTTCATGATTTGCGCAGACTGGCAGCCCTGGCAGGTGCGGTGGCCGGACGTGTAGTATTCCTCGTGTGGAACCTTCTTGACTCCTTTGAAGGCTTCCAGGTTTTGCGTCGGTTTTTCGTCTACAAAAGTGCTCATAATTGTTGTCCTTTCCGGCTCTGGAAACGCGTCGAAACGCGTTATCCCCGCAGCCCAATCCATTGCGTTAGGGGTTGCGCTTTACCTTTGGCGGCTTCGAAGGTGATTCCCGTCATCTTCTCCACATCCGGCACTGTCACTTCACGTCCACCCAGCCCGCAGATGAAATCCAGTACGGGTGGCCGGGTGGCCGAGCCGGTATACATGGCCGAACGAACTTCGGTGGCCACGACACCGCTAAGATCGGGCGAACCAAACGAGAAGTCGCGATCGATTACGCCAATGGCCTTGAAACGCTCCAGGCACTTGGCAATCTCCGGACCGGCAAAGGGCCGGAACCAGCGCAGCCGCACGAATCCTACTTTCTTGCCTTCCTCGCGCAGCTTCCGGACCGCAACTTTCACCGGAGTAGACATCGTCCCCATGCCCAGCAGCACGACGTCCGCATCCTTGGTCATATACTCTTCGAAGAACGGATTGCCGTACTTGCGTCCGAACGTGCGCTCGAAGTCGGTATAGACTTCGCGAATCACATCGCAGGCGATCTCGGTGACTGCGTAGTTCTGCCGTCGAATCTCCATCACCCAGTCCTCGTTGGCCTGTGGGGCCACCGAAATGACGTTGTCGGGGTGGAGCAGCAGATCGCCGCGGTTGTAACGAGGCAGGAACTTCTTAACCTGCTCCGCCGCCGGGATCTGTACCAAGGCTTGCGAGTGGGTGAGAAATGCGCCGTCGCAACTGATGGCCAAGGGCACGAACATGCGGCGGTCTTCCGCCACCCGATAGGCAATCAGTGCCGTGTCCAGTGCTTCCTGCGCGCTATCGACCCAGGTCAACATCCAGCCCAGGTCGCGGACTGCGAGTGCATCGTTGTGTTCCACGCCGAAGGCGCCGGGATCGTCGAGCGCCCGGTTGCCCACCATGCACACCATGGGGACGCGGAGAGCCGGACTGACGGTCAGCGCTTCCATGGCGTACATCCAGCCCACGCCGCTCGAACCGCAGAACACGCGTGCACCGCAAACCGACGCGTGTTTCACGATTTCGAATTGTGAATGCTCGCCTTCCGCCACGATAAATTCGCAGTCCATTTCGCCGTCTGCTACCAGTTGGCTGATGTACTGCATGACCGTGTCGTAAGGCCGGATTGGGTAAGCCGTGACTACGTCCACGTTGGCCAGTTTGCAGGCAATCGCAATGGCTTCGGCGCCGGTAATCAGGGCTTCCTGCTCGTGGATTTTCTTCTTTTCCTCAACCGCTACTGTTAGTGTCGCCATCTCCATCTCCTTGTCTTCATTCCCGCCGGGCCGCTAGCCTTTTCTAGCGATTTCCAGGGCTTCGGGGACCTGTTCTTGATACTGACCGCGATAACGGAATCCGTAGGTCCGCTTCTCGATCGGTTCGGCCTTCTCGATCGTGGTTCCCAGCCATTTCAAATAGGCGTCTTTCCCTTTCTTGAACTCCAACCACTGGCTGTTGTTATCGTGGAATTCGGACTCGTTCACCATGGAGATGCAGTTCTTCACCGGGCAAACCTCTTCGCAAATGCCGCAACCGCAGCACGACTTGAGATTGGCGTCATAGGTTCCGTCCGGGGTGACGTCGAAAGACGCATCCGGGCAATTGAGCCAGCACAGCGTGCACTTGGTGCAAGTCGCAAAGTTGACGACCGGTCGCATGGTGCGCGAGGAATACTTCTTGAACTGCTCGTTGCGGGCTGGCCGGAAGCCTCCGAGTTGTTTGGTCACCGGGTCCGCATACGGGCCGCCCTGCGGCTGACCCTTGATGGACACGCCGCCTCGCATGTCCTTCCAGCCGGGCAGGTCGAACTTGAATAATTCTTCGGGATTGCCCTGGCCCGCTTTTACATCGACAGCGGTGAAGCGCTCGAAGGCGGTGCGAGCGGAAGTCACTTTCAGGGAGCTCTTCAGCTTTTCGTTGATGAACTGCTCCACCGACTTCAGGCTAAACAGTTCCGGCAGCGCCTTGGCGATGGTGCCGAGGATGCGGACGTCGGTGTGGTCGTCCTTATAAACCCACATGCCGGAGAAACTGGTAACGCCTTTCACAATTCCCAGCTTGTAAGGCTTTTCCCGGCGGTGAATGTTCTTCAGCAAGGCGGGTGCGTTGTCCAAAGAAACTACGATGAGGGTGTGCCCCGGTTTGAGAGCACGATGCACCGGCTGCATGCCGTACCATGCCCACGACTCCGTGCCCTTGCAGAGCGTGTCATCGAGAACCACCGTCAGGTCGACTTGCTTCGGCTCGTACTGCGCCATTCCGTCTTCGAGCGTCTGCTCGTCGTTGGCGACGATGGCAAAACTCTTCGCTGGAATCCCATTGCGCTCCGGAGCATCTCCATAACGGCCAAAGGAAATGCCCAGTTTGCCTTCGTTGTGCGCGGCCAAAACAATGCCGCGGGTTATGTTCTTGGCCAGGGTCTTCTGAAAGACCCCTCGGTAAACGACTTCGACCGCCAATAGCTGGCCCATTTTGCAACCTCCATTCTTTTACAACTTTTTCAGTACGATATCTTCGACTTCCTCCAGGTGCCGGCGCATGGCCGCCTCGGCGGCGTCGGCGTCGCCCCGCTTCAGAGCGGCAAGAATTCGGTGGTGACCGGCCAGCGACTTTTCTTGCCGTCCTTCCCCCTGCAACGAGCGTTCCCTGGTCTCGCGCAACAAATCCATCAACACGTCCACCACTTTCAGGACCACGCTGTTGTCGGACGCCAAGGCGATGGTGTAGTGAAACTCAGAATCCTCTTCGATTCCCAGTTCGCCACGGCGCACCTTCGCCTCCTGGCGTACAAGAATGTCCTGCATCTCAGAGATTTCATCGCGAGTGGCGTGCAGAGCGGCGTGCCCGGCCAAGGGCGGCTCGATCATCTTGCGTACGTCGAGCAGTTCCGCAACCATCTTCCGCTTCTCCAGCAGCGCCTGAGCCAGCGGATTGGCGGGGATAGCACTAGGACTGCGAACCACCGTGCCGATACCCTGGCGTGGCTCGAGCAGACCCATCAGTTCCAAGCTGCGGATGGCATCGCGCACCGAGCCGCGGCTGACCCCAAGCATTTGCACAAGCTGGCGTTCTGGGGGGAGCAGGTCGCCGGGTTTTAGATCTTCCGTAATGCGCCGCTCCAGTTGCTTGGCGACCTCCTGGTAGACCTTATTTCTGGAGATCGTCTCGAACCCGACTCTCGCTGGTGATTCAGCGTCCATCATTGGAATTGGTCTGATGTCTGACCATTTCGGGTCTCATTTCAACCCCGAACTCAAAATGGCGCAAGGACATTGATCACGCTTCAAGGTGACCTAGATCACACTGCAATGTGACATGATCGAACTCAGGCTTTGGTTCGGGAGGGAGAGTCCGTTCCCCTTCCGATTCGAAGGTGTCCGGGAAAGTTTCCGTGGTAAATTTTACGTTTGCATTTAAGCCACGCCATCTTCCTGTTTTTCGCTGCAGTAATCGGTGGGACGCTAAACGCGGTGGCGGGCGGCGGCACTTTCATTTCGTTCCCCGCACTGTTGATTACAGGTGTGCCGGCGGTGGAAGCCAATGCGACCAACACGGTCGCTCTGTGGCCTGGGTTGGCAGCCAGCACCGGTGCGTACCTAAAACGGCTGAACGTGCCGCGACGCTTGTTGGTCCCATTGCTGCTGACGAGCATTGTCGGCGGGCTGGTGGGCGCGTTGCTGCTGCTCAAGACGCCCCAACATACCTTCCTCCACCTCGTCCCCTGGCTGCTGCTGGCTGGCACCTTGCTGTTCGCCTTCGGCAACACCATCCGCGCAATAGCCGGCAAGGCTGCCGTGGTGGATGATTTGCGAAAGATGTCATGGCAGGCGATCACGGTGACTTCGATGGCCGAGTTGCTGGTCGCAACCTATGGCGGGTATTTCGGGGCGGGGATCGGGTTCATGACCCTGGGAATGTTGGTGGCCTTGGGGATGCGTGACATCCATGCCATGAGCGCGATCAGAACATTGCTGGCGGCCGTGATTAATGCTGCGGCGGTGCTGACATTCATTCTGGCGGGTGCCGTGTTTTGGCCGCAATGCGTGGTGATGATTGCGGGTGCTCTGGTAGGGGGCTGGTTCGGCGCGCACTACGCGCAAAAAGCCGATCCCCGGAAGGTGCGGCTCGTCGTGATCGCCGTCGGCGTGGCGATGAGCGCGTACTACTTTGTCACGGTGCGGTAGGGCTGGAGTGCGCGAAGGGCTAACCGATCCTCAACCCGCCCGCGAAGGGAACTATCTGTGCGTTCTCCGACAGCAGCTATGACCACCATGGCAATAATCGGGTAAACTGGTTGGCATCGGAATCGGACGCGGACGCAAGACCCGCCTCCATCTTGAGGTGGGAATTTGCGGCGAGCACGGCGCCGACTCGTCGTCCATTGAGTTCTGCCACACGGTGGGGATGCATTGTCTTGTCAGTAGTAACGGCCGCGCTTGGTCGCGCTCCGAAGTTGTTCAGCGAGGGTATTGCAATCTACAGTTAGTTATACGGGGAGATATTTACCATGGCCAGCACCACGATAGAAGTTGAGACAACCGCCCGCAAGCATAAGCATCCCAGGCTCGAGCGCTGGGTTGAAGAAGTAGCACAGATGTGCAAACCCGATCGCGTTCACTGGTGCGATGGCTCGCCGGAGGAGTATCAGGCGATGCTGCGGTTGCTGGTCCTCACGGGCACCGCGATCCCGCTTGATTCGGCGAAGCGGCCAAACAGCGTGCTAGTCCGGTCGGACCCGGCGGATGTGGCCCGCGTCGAGGATCAGACTTTTATCTGCTCACGAACCAAGGAAGAGGCTGGCCCGACCAACAACTGGGAAGATCCGGCGAAGATGAAACAGAAGCTGGCCGGAATGTTCGCGGGCTCGATGGTGGGCCGCACCATGTACGTTGTTCCCTACAGCCTGGGTCCGATCGGCTCGCCCATTGCCAAAATCGGGGTGGAGATCACCGACTCGGCATACGTCGTCGTCAGCATGCACATCATGTCCCGGGTTGGAAGCCGCGTGCTTGAGGCTCTCGGCGAAGATGGCGATTTTGTGCGTGGACTGCACTCGGTCGGTGCCCCGCTCGGTCCCAATCAGCCGGACAAGACATGGCGCTGCAACGCCGAGAACAAATACATCTGCCATTTTCCGGAAACGCGTGAGATCTGGTCGTATGGTTCTGGTTACGGCGGCAACGCCTTGCTGGCGAAGAAGTGCCACGCGCTGCGCATCGCATCGGTCCAGGCGCGGGACGAGGGTTGGTTGGCGGAGCACATGCTCATCCTCAAGCTCATCAGCCCCCAGGGACAGATCAAATACTTCACTGGCGCATTTCCCTCAGCCTGTGGGAAGACCAACCTCGCCATGCTCATCCCCACCATTCCCGGTTGGAAGGTGGAGACCATCGGCGATGACATCGCCTGGATGAAATTCGGCGCGGATGGCCGGCTCTACGCCATCAATCCCGAGTACGGTTTCTTTGGCGTCGCGCCGGGCACGGGCGTGAAATCGAATCCGAACGCCATGCTCACCATAGCCCGGAATTCAATCTTTACCAATTGCGCGATGACGCTCGACGGCGACGTATGGTGGGAGGGGATGACCGATCAGAAGCCCTCCGCATTGGTGGACTGGCTGCGGCGGCCGTGGACCCCAGACTCGGGCCGGAACGCGGCGCACCCGAATGCGCGGTTTACGACTCCGGCGAATCAATGCCCAGTCATCGCCCCCGAGTGGGAGGATCCGAAGGGCGTGCCCATCGATGCAATCCTTTTCGGTGGCCGCCGCGCCGGAATTGTTCCACTGGTCACCGAAGCCTTCAACTGGCAGCATGGCACTTTCCTGGGCGCAACGGTCAGCAGCGAGACGACCGCCGCGATCACCGGCAAAGTTGGCCGACTGCGCCGCGATCCCATGGCAATGCTTCCGTTTTGCGGCTATCACATGGGTGACTACTTCGCGCACTGGCTTAAGATCGGAGCAAGTTCCAACGCGTCCAAGCTGCCGAAGATTTTCTACGTCAACTGGTTTCGCCAGGACCAGAATGGTAAGTTCCTGTGGCCGGGCTACGGGGAAAACAGCCGGGTGCTGAAATGGATCTTTGAGCGCTGCGACGGTAAGGTGCATGCCAAAGATACCCCCATCGGACGGATTCCCGAGGTGGCCGACCTCGACACGACGGGGCTCGACATCAAAGGCGCTTATGTGGACGAACTGCTCAGCGTTGACATCGAGGGCTGGTTGGCGGAGGTGCCATTGATCAAGGAACACTTCGCCCACTTCGCCAGCCATCTTCCAGAGGGGTTGAACCTTGAAGTGAAGGCTCTTGAAGAGCGTCTTCAGGCGGCTAAGCGATAGTTGCCTTGACAGGCTGCGGAAAAACTCGGGTTTCGTAGCAGGGCATCGCTTTAGCGATGCCGTAAATAATCTCCTGCCTGTAGAGACGCGGCAAGCCGCGTCTCTACGGGAACTCAGATGCCCTTCAGGGGCTGGGTATCGGAAATCGACTTTTTCCGCAGCCGGTTGAGGCGTGTTCGTTCGCCAGATGCCTAACCGAGTTCAACCTCTGTTTTCCGATACCAGGGGATACTTTTTTTTGATATAGTGTCCCACCGTCATGCTCCCTGCCACCGCGAACGAAACTAATTATCCTGCCGAAGTCGTATCTCTATCTCTCACCCGAAATCAGATTCGCGGTTTCTGGGCATCGTGGGGTGGATGGACGCTGGACGGCATGGACTCCTTTGTTTATGCGCTTGTCCTCGTACCCTCGCTGCGCGAACTGCTCCCGCGTTCCGGCATTCCAGCCACCAAGGGCAACGTCGGACTGTACGGGGGTTTGCTGTTCGCCCTGTTCCTGATTGGCTGGGGACTCGCGTTTCTTTGGGGGCCGATTGGAGACAAGTTTGGCCGCATGCGCACGCTTATGCTAACCATAGTGTGGTATTCGACATTCACTTTTCTGAGCGCGTTCGTCACTGGGGTGTGGCAACTTGCTGTCCTTCGCCTGCTGGCCGGCGTGGGCATTGGCGGAGAATGGGCCATGGGCGGGACGTTCGTTGCGGAGGAGTGGCCGGAGCATCGGCGCCGTGTCGGTGCCGGTCTGATGCATACCGGGTATTACGTCGGCATATTTCTCGCCGCGCTGGCAAACTACGGCATCGGCAGCCGCTTTGGCTGGCGCGCCATGTTTATCGTCGGGGGGCTGCCGGCACTGCTCCTGGCCTGGGTCCGGCACGGGGTTACGGAGCCCGCTGCCTGGAGAAAGAAAGAAAGTGTTGTCCGGTCGTGGGCCGTTTGGCGTCCCCTGGCGACGCTGTTTGCGCCCGCCTGGCGCCGCCGCACCATTCTGAATTCCTTACTCATGCTGGCTTCCATCTGTGGTCTGTGGGCGGGAACCGTGTATGTTCCCGCGGCGATCACGTCGGTCGCCGAAGCGAGTGGCCGCACCGCTCCGCAAGCTGCGCAACTCGCCTCCTGGGGCATCATGCTGGTCTCGTTCGCTACGATTCTCGGCTGCCTGGCGATGCCGTGGCTTGCCGAACAGGTGGGACGACGCGGGGCGCTCGCGGTTTTCTTCACTCTCATGATGGTCTTCATTGCACTCACGTTCGGCAAAGTCTTCTATCTTGGAGCGAGCGCGCTGCCCTGGTTTTTCGGTTGTCTGTTCTTTCTGGGCTTGGGCGGCGCCAACTTCGCCGTCTATACTCTCTGGTTGCCCGAGCAGTATCCCACGGAATGCCGCGCCAGCGCCTTCTCCTTTTCCACTTCATTTGCCCGCTTTGGGGGCGCTGGAATCACCTTCCTGGTGGGAGCCGGCGTCCGGCATTTCGGCTCGCTCGGAATTCCGGTCGCGATGACCTCGATTGCCTTCGCTCTCGGGCTGCTCCTGATCCCATGGGCCGCGGAAACACGCAACCAGACGCTGCCGGCATAGTTCGATCTTCCCATCCGCCCCCTCAGCCGTCCCTTTTACCCGAGACCAAAGTAACTGCTCCCTACCAGAGCAACTGCCAACGAAATGCCGATGAAAACTATGTTTGGTCGACTACGGTTTAGCGAACTGTGCTGCAGCACATGATGGGCGTCAGACACAGCCGCCGCCCCGGCAGTGGCGGCAAGGGCTTTCCAGGGAACTGAAATGAGAATCACAGCGAAGATAAACAGTGTAGTAGGCGGGGCTCTTTTCGTTGGCGTGGCGGGAGCGGCGTTTGCAATGCTTCGAGGGGTCGCGCTAGAAGGGGAATACAACTCAATTCTGACGCATGAGGTGGCCCAGGTGGAAAGCGCGCGTCAGGTGCAAGTGATGTTTAAGAAGCAAGTGCAGGCTTGGAAGGACATCCTGCTCCGGGGAAGCGACCCGGCGAGCCTGGAGAAATACAGCAACGAATTTTTCTCGCTGGAGAAGAAGGTCGGCGAGACCGCATCCACCCTGCAGAGCTCGGTCAATGACCCTGATGTCCAGGAAAAAATGCGCGCGTTCGCGGAAGCGCACAGACAGCTGGGCGAAAAGTACCGCGTCGGGCTGGAAGAATTTCGAGTATCAAAAGGCAAGGACTTTGCCACGGTTGACAAAATGGTGAAAGGTCAGGACCGGCCTCCCACCGACCTGATTGATGACGTCGTGGATCGTCTGCAAAAGGCCTATGCGACCAGCCAGACGCGCATCGCCGCATCTGCCGCTTCCGCCAGACGCACCACCATCGCCGGGATACTGCTTACCTCGGTGATTGCCTTGTTTGTGGCCACGTACCTGAGTCGGAGGATTACGAAACCGATCCACGTTGCATTGGAGCGCGCCGAAGCGATCGCGCAAGGGGACCTGACCGGGAACGAAATCGCCGTTGCCAGCCAGGACGAACTGGGCGACCTGACCAGGGCGATTAATAAGATGAGCGCCCACCTGAAACGCATGATCCTCTCCATCACGGAAAGTTCGGTGCAGGTGGCCAGCGCCAGCGAAGAACTGAATACCACCAGCCAGCAGATCACCGCCAATTCCGAGGAAACCTCGGCCCAGGCCGACGTGGTTTCGAAGGCCGCGCAAACGGTCAGCCAGAATCTTCAGACCGTCGCCACTGGCGCCGAAGAGATGGGCGCCAGCATCAAGGAGATTGCCAAGAACGCCACCGAAGCCGCGAAGGTCGCAACCGCCGCCGTCAGAGTCGCCGAAACCACCACCGCCACCGTGTCCAAGCTGGGCGATTCCTCCACCGAGATTGGGCAGGTAATTAAGGTCATCACGTCGATTGCCCAGCAGACTAACTTGCTGGCGCTCAATGCCACGATTGAAGCGGCGCGCGCGGGTGAAGCGGGCAAAGGTTTTGCTGTAGTCGCCAACGAGGTGAAAGAACTGGCCAAAGAAACTGCCAAGGCCACCGAAGACATCAGCCGCAAAATCGAAGCCATCCAGACTGACACCAAGGCGGCGGTGGACGCGATTGCATCGATCAGCGGGGTGATCCACCAGGTCAACGATATCTCGAGCACGATTGCCACGGCGGTCGAGGAGCAGAACGCGACCACCAACGAGATGTCGCGCAACGTGAGCGAAGCGGCGCACGGCAGCGGCGAGATCACGAGCAACATTGGGGGCGTAGCGGAGGCGGCGCAGGGTACGACGCGCGGGGCCAGCGATACGCAGAAGGCGTCGCAGCAATTGGTGGAGACCTCGGCCGAACTCCGCCGCCTGGTTGAGCAGTTCAAAATCAACGCCAGCGAAAGCGGGCGCGGGAACGACATGGCAGCGACTCAACCGCAGAGCAAGGCGGCTCACGCGTCCGCATGATTAGGTTCGTCTGCGCGCATCGGGCGGAGCCTGACTGAGGCTAGAGGCTCTCTGCGAGAAGAGAGCCTCTAGCGCATCGCTGACGCCAGCTTCCGCTAGGCCACACCTTCTGCTTCTGTCGGCGCAGTCAGGTTGACAGCGAGCAGGCCGCTGTTCGATTCCTCGATAGTGCGTGCGGCTACCGGTTTCAGCCAGAACAAAGCTAAAAACGCGGCGATCAGGTCGCAGGCAATCATCGCCCAGAAGACCTTCGTCCAGGAACCGGTTTTTTCAAACAACCAGGCAGCACCGACGCCGGCAAAGAAAGCGCCCGCTCCCTTGGCGGTGTAGACGATGCCATAGTTTGTAGTCGCCCAGGTCTTTCCGAACAGGTCCCCAGTGATGGATGGGAACAGAGAAAAGATCTCGCCCCAGGTAAAGAAGCACAAGCCCGAGAGCGCAATGAACCAGACCGGATGGCTGATGAGTTGAAGCAGCGCAAATACCGCGACCGCTTCCAGGGTAAAGGCGATGAACATAGTGTTTTCCCGGCCGATATGGTCCGACACCCATCCCCAGAAGGGCCGTGTCAGCCCGTTCAGGTACCGGTCGACCGTGATCGCCATCACCAGAGCCGTCATGCCAAAAGCGACGACGACTTTGTCCACGTGGTAGGAGACGGCCATAGGGTTGAGTTGAGCCGTAACCACCAAGCCGCCAAACGACAACATTGTCATCATCAGGTAGATGACATAGAAGGAGGGCTGGCGCAGCATCTGCCAAGGGGTCATGTCCACGGCCGAACTGCGCACGTGTTGCTTGATCTTGACTTCCTTTTCCGCCCAGCGGGGAGGAGTCCAACCTATGGGCGGACGGGCCAGGAAGAGGGCGGCAAACAGCACTACGGTACCCTGGATGATTCCCCAGACGACCAACGTGTGCTGATAGCCGGAAGCCTTGATCATCTTATCAATCGGAGAGACAGTTAGCGCCGTTCCGATGCCGTAGGCGCCAGCGGTGAGACCGACACACAACCCGCGGTGGTCCGGGAACCATTTCAGCACGTTTCCGATGGTTCCCCCGTAAACGATTCCGGCGCCGACGCCGCCCAGGCAGTACCAAAAGTACAAGCTGCGCAGAGTCTTGGCTTGACCTGCGAAGATCCAGCTCAGGCCAACCAGGATGGCACCAGCGCCCAGCATCAAGCGGGGTCCGATCCGGTCCACCAGGTATCCTTCAAAGGGAACCAGCCAGGTCTCGGAGGATGATGAAGAGACTAAATATCCCTTGGATTGCCGCCAGCGAGACGTGCAGGTGGGACTGCATGGGTTTGGTGAAAAGGGTCCAGGCATACTGCAGGTTCGCGATCGCCATCATCGCGACAATGCCAGCAATTAACTGGATCCAACGATTGGGAATACGCGAGGGGTGGATAAGCGAAGCCGGAGTTGCAGCCATAGGTAAACCTCCATCACGGCGTGTTAGAAGTTAACAGCGCACTGCCAGAACCACTTTGTTCCGCAGAATCGTGTCAGCTCACCCAGGTGGCCGTGAACTCGAGAATCTAGGCCCATAGCGAACTCTGCTATACTGGTCCACTGATCGAACCACTTGCGGAAGGGAATGTAACATCCTCGCCCCGGACTGTCGGAGCAAACAAAGCGTGGCAGCGGCGAGGCTCGTCGTGCCCGCGACCTTCCCCGTGACGCCGGCAAGTAGTGGGAGCCGCGACCGATGGATGAGAGCCTGAAGATGGATGAGAGCCTGCCAGCGCAGATCGAAACTTACCTGTCCCACCTCGATGGCCTGATCCGCCGCGGGCGTCAGCTTCGCGACACCTTGGCGGCCGATCCCTCCAACCCATCGGCGATCGCGGCCACTCGCGCCTGGCAGGAAGACTGTGGGGTAACGGTCAACCAATTGTCCGGAGGCAGCAAGGCCCATTGGCTGGCCCGCTCGTTTAGCGAAGCCTTCCTGATGCGCTCCGCGGACGGCCGCGCCGTCGAAGGGGCGGCGCCGGCGGAAATCGTCAAGCGGCTGATCGACGTCCTCGAGCAAGCCGTTGCCACGCTCTCCCGAATGGACGAGGGCGCGGGCGTTTCTGCCTCCTCGGAGGCGCCGCCGCCGCGCCGCTTCGAGTTCGTTCACAACCCCGAGCTCCGGCCCGTTGTCGAGCAGGCCTACATCGATAGTCGGCGCGCCCTTGAGCAAGAGGACTATGACCTGGCGCTGCGCACTTCTTGCGGAATCCTGGAGGCCATCGTGACCGACGCGCTGGAACACAAGGGACTGAGCGCGCTGGCTCCCTCGGGCGCGCCCGCAGGGAAGATTGCCGAAGGGAAGATTGCCGAAGGAAAGATTGCCGATTGGTCGTTCGACACGCGGCTCGCCGTCGCCGAGAGGGCGGGACTGATTCGCAGCGGGTGCGCCCGGCTGCCCGCCGTCGCGCGGACCTACCGCAATCACACCGATGCCGAAGGCGAGAGCGGCCCGAAGGCGACGGTTTCCGAGCGCGATGCGCGAGTGGCCGGGCAGGTGCTTCACGTCGTGATGCGAGATCTGGATCCCGGCCGGTAGAGACGCGGCAGTCGCCGACGCTCCCTCATCGTACCGTCAATCTTCCAAGTTTAATTTTCGCGGGTTCAATCTTCCAGGTCTTGCCGGAACACCGGTTGTGTTGGATCGAGGCTGCCATCGATGACGGCCACGAGCAGGTCTCCGTACGCGCTCGTCGCCTCTGGCAGTGAGGCGTAGCCGCGTTCCCGCTGTAGCGCTCCACTGCCCGAGTAGATGAGCGTGAAATACCGGCCCGATGAATACTGAAGTTCGAGCAACTTGTTCGGCATGTCAGGATCGCCTTCCTGTCCCAGCACGTCCATCAGCGCCACCGTCCACTGCCTGCCCTTCGGGTCGGTGACGACCTCGCGCTCGACGTATTGCCACTCGTCCATGCTCCACAACGGCATATTTATTCCAGCAGCCGATCGAGCGCGCTTGCGACCTGCGCCCCGGTGAACGGTTTCGGGACCAGCAAGACGCTTCGGGCGTTCCGGGAACGGAGGCTCGCGTCAGCTTCCTCCGGTGTGTCACTGATGATGACGACGGGGAGCTTGGCGTGCTTCGGGTCGTCACGCACGGCGTCGAAGAGCGCCTCGCTCATGTCGAAGGCGGAACAGTCGAGCACAAGCGCATCGGCGCGTTGTTCCCGAACCAGTTCGTTGACGGTGGCGGTATAGCCCGCGGCGAAGACCTCGTAGCCGCGGTCACGCAGCGCAAACGTCAGCAGCTCGGCAATCTCCGGCGTGTCGTCGATGAGCAGGATGCGGCGCAACCGTACCCTACTTCTTCTTGCCGGCTCCGGCGCCAGGCAGCCGGGACTTCTTGCCTTCGGAGGGCTCCAGATCCATGACCCACACGCGCCCGCCGGCCGTGTAGTAGGCGCGGTGGTCGTTCTCGATCATCGCGCCCCAGGCCTCCAGCGTGCGCATCGCGAACGTGTGGCCCTCGAAGTTCTTGCGCGTGTGATCCAGGACTTCATTCGTGTGCCAGTTTTCAGTCAGGATAGCGTCACCGGCGTGCACGCGCAGGACGGTATAGTAGCGGTCGAACGCCGCTTCCGGCCGTACCTCGCGCGTCGCCCCGCGCTTCTTGCCTTCGCTGACGATATAGCTTTCCTGCGGCTCGGGAGCGGCAGGCGCAGGAGGAGGGGTTGCTTTGAGATTCATATTCATACGGTTTCCGCCACAGTCACGGCCTCTTCCGCAGCCGCCATATTGACCAGGTTTTTCGCCTCCGCGGCCTGGAGCAGAGCCTCGGGCAGCTCGACACCCATCATTCGCCATTGCTGGTTGGCAAACTTCTGCAATGTGGCGATGTGTTCGGCGTGGAGGTGGCCGAAACGGCCTTGCAATTTCAGATACTCCGATACCGGCCGCATGTTCTGCGGGCGGAAGCTGTAATCATACTCACGCTTCTCGGGGTCCCACTCCCAGATCGGGTAGAGCCCGCATTCGACGACCAGCCGGCCAAGATCGATCGAGCGCGGTGTCTCATACACGAAGCCCTTCTGGCACGGGGTGTAGATCATCAGGTACGCCGCGCCCTTGTGGTTGAGTCCCTTGCGTACTTTGTTCATCAAGTCGATGGGGTAGCCCACGCTGGCGGTCGCCACATAGCAGTGGGGATGGCCAGCCGCCATCATGCGGGCAAGGTCCTTGGGAAACAGCTTCTTCGCCTCGGGAACCAGCGGGCCGGGAGGGGAGAAGGTCGTCATGCCGCCATAGGGCGTGCGCGATGACGCCTGGATGCCGGTGTTGGCGTACTGCTCGTTGTCGTAGCAAATGATCAGGCAGTCGTGATTGCGATAGAGCGCGCCGGAAATCGAGGCCAGGCCGATGTCGGACGCGCTGCCGTCGCCCGCCTCGCAGATAATGTTCGGAAAGGCGCCCTTCCACTTGCCCTTGCGGATCATGGCTTCATAGGCGGCGGCGACGCCCGCGGTGAAGCTGCCCGCGCTGCCAATCTGCGTGTGCGCCCAGGGCACATTGTAGGGCGTACACAAATACGAACTGTTGGCGACATACATGCAACCGGTCGGTCCGACCAGGATGGTATTGTCGCCCGCCGCCTTGGTCGTCATCCGGTACTGGATGGAGGGCCCGCAACCGGCACACGTGCGGTGGCCGGGGACGAAGGGCTCGGACGACGGTAATTCAGGGTTGTAAAAACGCGCCCCCTGATTCGGGCTGCCGAGAATCGGCAGCAGCTGCCGCTGAACTTCAATTGTTGCCATATCAGTTCCTCCCAATGGCAGGGCCCGGAGACCCTGCACCTATACGGTGGAGGAACGGGCGTCTCGCCCGTTCAGCCGGGCGGTGACGCCCGGCTCTCCACCACAAACTCTCTTCTACTCTTCGAATCCGACCCAATGCGTGCGTTTTTCGATTTTCCCGCGTTTCTGCGCTTCCGTCATTTTCTGCGTCATCCAGTAGAATTCCTTCAGCACGATGGCCTCGCCGCCCATGCCCGCCATGAACGAGAGGACGAGCGGGCGCTGCGGGCTTTCGTAGAGAGCCGCGGCGGCCTCGGCATAGAGCACGCCGCCGCTGCTCACGCTGCCAAGTCCCAGGTTGGTCTCGATCACGCCGACCACTTTGAACTTACTGAGGACCTCCGCCACGCGATCAGTCGGGTAGGGCCGAATGGTGCGCAGCCGCACCAGACCGACCTTCACGCCCTGATCGCGCAGATGCTGGATGGCGTATCGCGCCGTCACCGCGTGGGCGCCCTGCAGAAAAAAGACAACGTCGGCGTCATCGGTCATGAACTCTTCGACCCAGGGGTCGTAGCGCCGCCCGAAGATGTTCGCGAACTCGTCGTGGACCTGCTCAATGACTGCCATCGAATCTTCCATGGCGCGCGCGCGCTCCAACTGCAGCGGCGGACCCTGCTCGGGCATGATCTGCGGGCCGTGCGACACGGGATGCCGCGGATCGAGTGGGTAGGGATGCTTGTAGGGCGGCAGGAATTCCTTCACCTGGCCCAGGTCGGGCAATTCGACGTCGCCGGTGATGTGCGAGACGAAGAAACCATCCTGGCAGACCATCTGCGGCAAAAGTACGCGCGGGTCCTCGCCGATGCGATAGGCCATCAGGTGATTGTCGAAGGCTTCCTGGGCGTCGCACGACCAGCCCATGAGCCATCCCATGTCGCGCGTCGAGAGCGCGTCGGTATGCTCGGAACCGAAATCGCCGGGCGGATCGAGGGTGCGGTCGGCGATCATCATCTGCACCGGCATACGACTGCCCGAGATGGGCGAATACAGTTCGTAGGCGAACTGCACGCCCACCCCCGAACTCCCGGTGAAAACGCGCGCGCCGCTCGACGCCGCGCCGTGCGCGATGCTCAATTGCGAGTGCTCGCTGTCGGCCACGATGTACTCGGCGTCGAGTTCTCCGTTGGCCACCATTTGCGCCAGCGCCATCATCGTCGCCGTGTAAGGCCGGATGGGGTAGGCCGCAATCACATCGACGTCGGCGTACTTCGCGGCCTGCGCCGAGGCGACGCAGCCGTTGATCCGCACCGTTCTCTTTTTTCTTTCGGTAACCGTTGTCATGATTCACTCCGATTTCTAAATGTTCTTTGCCGCTCGTTCCGACAGATTCCTCAGCTCTTCCGCCTGCCGTCCGTGCAGCCCAGGCGAGATGGCGAACGCCGTGTCCATGCGCACGACGCCGGTATCGAAGTCGAGTTCGGGCACGCCTTCGAGGCAGCCCGTCGGACATTCCTCGATGCACACGCGGCAACCTTTGCAGTAGTCCACCAGAATCTTATAGAAGCCGTTCGAGCGCTCCGGACGCGCGATGCAAGGCTCGGGACACACCAGGTAACAGTTGTCGCAAGCGTTGCAGGTGCCGCAACTGAAACAGCGGTTGGCTTCTTCGACCGCCTGCTCTTCCGAGAAAGCCTGAATCACTTCCTCCTGCGTCTTGCGCCGGCTTGCCGGCGCCAGCAGGGCCTGGTGGAGGCGCGGGAAGTGCGGGAAATACGTCATGTTCATGCGGTTCAAATCGAAGATGACGTCGACGGGAATCGTCCGCGGCTGCAACGGCTCGCCGCGCACCACCTTGTCCAGATTGAAGGCGACGCGCTTCCCGTCGCCTACGGCATTCACAACCATCAGCGGCTGACCCGATCCCAGCTGCACGACGTCGCCTGCCGCAAAAAAGTTGGTGTCGCCGAGACGTCCGAAGCGGTCGATCTTGATCGTGCCGCGCTCGCTCTTGAACTCGTCCGGCAACCAACCGAGCGCCGCCCGCTGTCCCACCGCGATGATCACGTTGTCAACGTGGAAGCGTTCGGCGGGGACCTTGCGATTGATCGTGATCGGCGAGGCGTTGATGGCGCCGGAGAAGCGCGCCCGATGCAGCTCCAAGGTCTCGACCTTGCCCTTGCCGAGCACGGCGGTCATCGCCCGCCCGTGCAACAGTTCCACCCCTTCTTCGAGCATGTCGTGCAGATCTTCCGGCACGGCCGGCATCTCCTGGGGGTTGGCCTCCACCGTAATCATGGTCACTTCCACGGCGCCTTGCCGCAGCGCTTCGCGGGCGCAGTCGATGGCTGTATTTCCGCCGCCAATGACGGCGACTCGAGCCCCCAGCTTGACCTTTGATGTGCCCATGCCGATGTCGCGCAGGAAGGGAAGTCCGTAAAGCACGCCCTCCTTGTTCTCACCCTCGGCGCGCACGCTATTGGGCTCGGTGAGGCCGACCGCCAGCACGCAGGCGTCGTAGTTCTTTTTCAAGTCGTCCCAGGTGACGTCTTTCCCGACTTCGACGTTGGTCTTGATCGTCACCCCGAGCTCGACGAGGCGCTCGATCTCGCGATCGAGCACATCTTGCGGGAGAACCCAGTCCGGAATGCCGCCGCGATTGAGTCCGCCTGCTTTCGGCGACTTCTCAAGGATCGTCACTTTGTAGCCGAGGCGCGCCAGTTGGTACGCGGCGCTGTGGCCGGCGGGACCCGACCCGACGACGGCGACTTTCTTGCCGTTGGGCTTGCCGGCCTTGACCACGTCGTGGGTCAGCGCCTGTCCGAGATCGCCGAGAAAGCGCTCGACCGCGCGAATCGAGATGGCTTCATCGTACTTCCCGCGGTTGCAGGCCTGCTCGCACGGGTGGTAGCACACCCGGCCCGTGACCGACGGGAAGGGCATGTCTTCCTTGATGAGCGCGTAGGCGTCCACATACTTGCCGCGCTTCACCAGGTCGAGATAGCCCTGGATCTTTTCGTTGGTTCCGCAAGCGTTGTTGCAGGGCGGCAACTTGTCCCGGTACACCGGCCTGATGGAGCGCCAGTTGCCGGTGGGGAACAGGTCCTGCCCCTTTTCCTGCGACGGCGCGGGTGTGATGCCAGCGAACGGAATCGCGATCCGGTCGGGGATGCGTGTGCCTTTGGTCGACATAAGTTCCTTTGTTCCTTCCTACGCAGCCACTGGGTTCAGCGGCATGATGTGCAAATTGTCGAGTGCAATTTCGAATGCCCTCTTGTTCGCGATCAATGGCTCAATCGTCTCCATCTTGACGATGCCCGTAGTCTTGACCACGGCGGCAATCAGCGGAGCGGCGATATCGGGTGCGACCAATTTGTTGCGCTCGGCGGCGCCCTCGGTCGAAAGCCGGTCGAGGCCGAGCTCGCCCAGCCGGTAGTAGAGCCATTTGTGGTCGGCCAGGTGAGCGGCATCCACACAGACGAGTTGGGCCAGCCGCTCGGCGCCCGGCACGAAGCGAATCATGTACTCCGGCGTATAGTGCGTGTTGATCACCAGCGTTCCGCCCGGCGGCATCCCGCGCATGTAATCCCAACCCTTGACCATCGTCCCCTCGACCAGTACGACGATGTTGGGCTGCTCGTTTTCGTAGGTGAGTTCGTGCTCGATCACGCCCTCGCTCACGCGACAGTACTTGCGTGTCGGGGCGTTGGTGCGATCGGGATTGTCCACGTAGTTCTCCATCGCCTGCGCGAACTTGCCCTCGAGGCGGGCGGCAGCGGAGATGGAATTGACGATGTCGCGGCCCTCTTTGTCCATAATGATGCCGCGCGTCCAAACGGTGAGTTCTGTGTAACTCATGATCAACCCTCGTCCTTGCTTAGTAGATGCGACTTAGTAGATGCGTCGGGGCACAAATCCCCGGCGCTATTGCTCAGTGCGTTCGTTCTTTCACTTGTCAATTGCCTGGGGCTGCCGCGATCGGACTCAAGAACCGCCAGGAAGTCGCTCCGCAAGACCACGAAGGGCGCGACGCGAGTGCCGTCCTGAAATTCCACAATCGCCGACAGCGTTGCCTTCTTGCACAGGCTTTCGATATCGGCGCCGGTGAGCCCTTCCATCCGGCCAGCGAACTCCTCGAAATCGACATCGGGCGCCAGCGGCACACGCCGGCAGCAAAGCCGCATGATGGCCACGCGATCGGCAGCGTCGGGTTTGGCGAACGGGAGTATATAGTCGAAGCGCCCGCTTCGTAAGAGCGCCGGCTCGATCCGCTCGGGACGATTGGTGGCTGCCAGCAGGATCACCCCTTTGACGTCACGCAAGTTGTCGATCTCACGCAAGAGCTGGCTGAGAATCCTTTGATAAACGTCGGTGCCGAATTGATCGGCGCCGAATTTTGGCGCAAGCGCGTCAATCGTGTCGAAGAACAGGATGCAGGGCGCTGCCCGTCTCGCCTTTTTGAAAACTTCGCGCAGCGCTCTCTCGGATTCGCCCAACCACTTCGAGTACAGTTGCGGGCCATCAATGGCGATGAGCGGGAGCTGCTTCTCACCCGAGAGCGCGCGCGCCATGGCGGTCTTTCCGGTACCCGACGGTCCGGCCAGCAGGATGCCTCGCGGCGGCGCCAGTCCAACCTGCTCATAGATCTCGTCGCGCAGGTGAGAATGCTCGATGACGGCGTCGAGCAGCCGTTTCACCTGGTTGAGACCTCCGAGGGATGCAAACGTCGATGAACTTTTCTCAATAAAGAATTCGCGAGTCGCGCTGGGCTCGACTTCCTTCAAACCGGCGAGAAAGTCGTCGCGCGTGACCTGCAGCGCCCCCAGTTCAGCAGATGCGGCGTCGTCGGTCTCGAGTGGGAAGGATGAGAGGAAGCCGCGCAAGGCAATCATGCCGACTTCCTGTCCCAACGCTTCGAGATCGGCGCCGACGAAGCCGTGGGAATGCTCGGCGATCTCCTTCAGGTCGACGTCAGGCGCGAGCGGCATGGCGCGCGTATGGATCCTGAGGATTTGCAGCCGTGCTTGCGTGTTCGGAACGCCGATTTCGATTTCGCGATCGAAACGACCGGGACGCCGCAGCGCCGGGTCCAGGACCTCGGGGATGTTGGTGGCGCCGATGACGATGACCTGGCCGCGCGCGACAAAGCCATCCATCAAGCTGAGAAGCTGCGCCACGACGCGCTTTTCGACCTCGCCGGTCACTTCGGCGCGTTTGGGAGCCACGGCGTCGATCTCGTCGATGAACAGGATCGCCGGCGCGTGGCGTGCCGCTTCCTCGAAGACCTCGCGCAGCTTGGCCTCGCTCTCGCCGTAGAACTTCCGCATGATCTCGGGGCCGTTGAGGTGAATGAAGTGCACCCGGCTTTCGGCCGCTACGGCGCGGGCCAGCAGAGTCTTGCCCGTGCCTGGCGGACCGTACAACAGCACGCCCTTGGGCGCGAGAATTCCCAGCCGCTCGAAGATGCGCGGGTACTTCAGCGGCAACTCGACGATTTCGCGCACCCGCGCCACTTCCCGCTCCAGCCCGCCGATGTCTTCGTAGGACACCGCCGGAGCGCGGGCCGCGGTCTGCTCACCATCCACTACCCGGAGGTCGGTGCGTTTCCCGATCACCACCGGTCCCGAGGGAATCGTGCGCACCACCTGGAAGTTCACCGCTTTGGCAAACGTCGGCACCCGCACCACGCAGCCCGCGATGACCGGGACGCCCAGCAGATCCTCGAGCATCCGGTCGGGTGCGATGGTCGCGGGCGCGGCCCCCGCCCACAACGGCGAGAAGCGGACGGCCACGGCCTGCTCGTGCTCGATGGGCGTCACCGTCACCTGCTCCTGCAACCCCGCGCTGCAATTACTGCGGCAGGTGCCGTCGATCTGGATCATGCCTTCGTAGCCTTCGTCCGAAAGCTCGGCGCGCGCGACACCGATGGTGCCGCCGGTGATCTTCAGCACGTCGCCGGCGCGGGCGCCCATGCGCCGCAGGTCGGCTGGCGCTACCCGCGCCATGGCGTGGCCGACGTCCTCGACCCGCGCCTCCGCAACGCGCAGCGTGAGGGTGGCCGCGAGGGAATCCGGTTCGTGCGACGCGATGGCCACACGGCTCATGTCATTTCCCAGTTCAGTCAATCCAATTGTCCCCAGACTAGTCTGCTCGAGGGCTCACCCTTGACCCTTGGCAGAGATAACCGTCTTGCTCAATGTGACGCGATCGCTTTCCCACGAATTGCGAATCGCCGGCCCCAAGGGGAAAACCCTCCCTTGGTCAAAACTTGTCAAGTACGATCTCTTCCACGTCTTCAATGTGCCGCCGCATAGCCGCCTTTGCAGCCTCGCCATCGTGGCGCTTGATCGCCGCCAGAATCCGGCGGTGGCCGGCGAGCGACTTTTGCGGGCGCCCTTTCAACTGCAAAGAGCGTTCCCGCGTGTCGCGCAGCAGGTCCATGAGAATGTCGAGCACCTTTAGCACGACACTGTTGCCGGAAGCCAGAGCCACGCTGTAGTGGAATTCTGCGTCCTCGTCGATGGCGGCATCCCCATGCGACAGCTTTTTTTCTTGCCGTTGCAGAATCTCTTCCATCTCTGAAATTTCGTCGGGAGAAGCGTGCCCGGCTGCGCGCGCCGCCAACGGCGGTTCGAGCATCTTGCGAAAATCCAGAAGCTCGCTGACCAGTTCCTGCCGGCGCTTTAGCGCGTTGGCGAAAGGATTGACCACTGCCTCGGCCGATAGTTCGCGAACGATTGTCCCAGCGCCTTGACGCGGTTCCACCAACCCCATCAGTTCCAGGCCTCGAATCGCGTCGCGAATGGAACTGCGGCTTACTTGCAGCATCTCCGCCAGTTCGCGTTCCGAGGGCAGTTTGTCGCCGGGGTGCAGTTTGTTTAGAATCAAACGTTCGATCTGCTTGGCGACTTCTTCGTAAACCTTGTTCCTGCGGACAACCTCAAAGTCGGATTTGATCGGTGTTGGCATAGGCAAGTGGTCCACTAAGCGGACCAGCGACCAAGGGAGTATACCCCCGTTGTCAAGCCCCTGGCAAATATTTTTGTTAGGCGTTGAAAAAGGCGATGGAAGCTTGCCCCGCAGTCCAGGGTGCCGCTGGGCGAGGAGCCTCTGGTCGTCCGCTCATTTTGGTTGCTGCCTAGCTGCACACTCCGCCAGTAGCTTCGTGCAGTTGTACACCGTGCGGGTGCAGGGCATGGAAAGCCCCACGCGCTCGCCCAACTCTACGACCGCGCCCACCAGTGCTTCCAGTTCCATCGGCCGGCCCGCTTCGAGATCTTGCAGCATTGAGGTTTTGTGCTCCCCAACTTTTTCCGCGCCTGCCATTCGCTGCTCGATGGAAACGGGCAACTCCATACCCAACTTGCGGGAGACCGCTTCCACTTCCTGCATGATGTTGCGGATCACCGAACAAACTCCCGGATCGCGCACCATCTGCACCAGCGTGGCGCGGGTCAGGGCGCTGACCGGATTCAAGGAAGCGTTGCCCAGAACCTTGACCCAAATCTCGTGCCGGATACGAGTCGTGACCGGGCAGCGCAAGCCGGAGGCGATGAGCGCCTCGGCAATTCGGCGGCAGCGCTCGGAGCGCGAGCCGTCCGGTTCGCCGAGAGAAATGCGGTTGCCCTCGATGTGTTGAATCACGCCGGGTGCGGGAATCTCGGTCGAAAAGTAAACGATGGACCCGACCACCCGATGCGCTTCGATGGCCGAGGAAATCACCCCGCCGGG
>Ga0187865_1001805_pt1 | contig 22814 bp, 24 predicted proteins | sample June2016WEW_11_1_2_FD_132989 | JGI IMG/M metagenome (GOLD analysis project Ga0187865, IMG submission 132989) | Peatland microbial communities from SPRUCE experiment site at the Marcell Experimental Forest, Minnesota, USA - June2016WEW_11_100 | ecosystem: Environmental > Terrestrial > Soil >...
CTTCCCCTCGCGCTCGATCCTCCGGACCTCCGAGAATCCCACGACGTCGCGGTACCAGTGCAGGCTCTTCTGGAGGTCCTTGACGGTCAGCGACACCGCGAGCGCGCTGGCGACGATGGCATCCGGGTGTGGTGTCTTTTCGCTCATCGAGTCTCCCGTAGCAAGTGGATGTGATACCGGCTGGCTAATCGACGATGAAGAGCTTCGCTCCCGCGGGCGCCCTGCTCTTGTGCGGAACGGCGCCGTCGGCGACCTCGTAGCTCATGCCCGGCCGCAGCACCACGACCCGGCCGTCCTGGAGCTCGGTGTGGAGCTCCCCCTCGAGGACCAGGAGCACGTGACCCTTGCTGCACCAATGGTCCGCCACGTAGCCCGGCGAGTACTCCACCATCCGCACCCGCAGGTCGCCGTGCTGCTTCGTGCGCCACACCGCGACGCCCGGGCTTCCCGGGTGCGTGGTGGGAGGCACGCTGGTCCAGTCGGTCGCCTGAAACGGAATGTCGAGGAGTCGCATGCGTTCCACCCTCATTCCACGACGGCGAAGGCGCGCACCGGGAAGCTCGCCACGCCCGCCCACGCCGGCGGCGCACTGAAGAAGCGGAACCGCTTCCCCACCAGTTTCTCCACACTGCAGAGGTGCTCGCAGATCGGGATCTTCGCGCCGAGCAGCAGCGTGTGCGCCGGGCGCTCTCCGTCTTCCGTATCGTCGAGGTTCATGCAATCGATCCCGACCAGCGTGGGCTCCGCGTCCACCAGCGCCGCGCTGGCTTCCTTCCCCACGAACGGCCCCGGCTCGGTGTAGCGCGGCGTGTTCCAGCGCTCCGCCCATCCGGTGAGGATCAGCACCGCCTTGCCCCGCAGCTCCTTCCGCGGGAAGAGCGCGACGGGGAGCCTGCGCCCCGGACGCCGCCGCGCGTCCACCACGACGCCCGGCAGATCCACCAGCCTCTCCAGCGGCACGCCGGTGAAGTCGGGACCCTTCTCGTAGCGGTGCAGCGGGCTGTCCAGGTACGTCCCGATGTTCATCACGGCGTTCACCCGCGTCATGGCGAACGAGACGCCGGGGGCGTACGGCCGCCCCTTCTGGTTGTGCGACCGCCACTGGAAGACCTCCGGGGTCGGGAACCCCGGGTAGATGAAGCCGTCGCGGACGATCGGATGCGAGAGATCGACGATCATGTGTGCGTCACCGTGCAGGGCGCGCTAGACGGCGAAGGCGAGCAGCACCGCCACGTCCGTGACCGCCCAGGCCGACAGCGCCGCATAGAACCCGCGCTGGTGCTCGGCAGACGTCATGGCATCGCGCCGGCGATACCACGGGACCAGGACCGCGAGCCAGCCCGCCAGGGCGATGGCGATCCCGACCCACTGCCAGAGCAGCGCGCCGCGGTGGAGTGCGGCCGCCGCGAAACACGCGAACGAGATCAGCGCCGCCACGATCGCCGCGATCAGGCTCGCCTTCATCCCCAGGATCAGGGCGAGCGTGCGGTCGCCGCGGCGGCGGTCCTCGTCGAACTGGTAGATCTGCGTGAGCGGATAGAGGGAGGCGAACAGAGGACAGAAACCCAGCAGGACCAGGCCGTGGGTCAGGTCCAGCGGCCGCCCGGTCGCCGCCCACCCGGCGTACGGCGTCAATGTGCCGAAGCCCCACATGTTGATCACCCAGTCCACGCCGGCCACCGCCTTGAACCGGAGCGGCGGGACGGAGTAGGCCAGGCTCATGACGAAGCACGCGGCGTACACGATCCGGTACCCGGTCGGCAGCGTGAACGCGAGGAGCTGGCCGAGCACCAGCAGGCCGAGGGAGAAGGCCAGCAGGTGCCTGGGGGGCGCGGGCGGCGCCCGCAGGTAGCCGATGTCCCCCTCGTCCTTGTCGAACACGCTGTTCAGCGCGAGCGTGCCGCCGTTCATCAGCACGACCCAGATCAGCAGCGCCCAGAGCCCCGTCCTGAGCTGCGCGCCGTGCAGCGCCGGCGCCAGGCCGACGGCGAGGATGAAGCCCAGCGCCGTGTGCGCGGCCATGATGGGCCACTCGGCGGGCCTGAGGTGCAGGACGTAGGAGAACGACTCGCCGGGGAACAGCCCGTAGCCGGCCCGCCGCCAGAGGTTGACGGTGCGGGCGTCGGCGCTCATGCCGCCTTGCCCCCGCTGCCCATGAGCTGATGCGAGATCTGCAGGCCCCGGAGCGTGAGGTCGGGATGCACTTCCTCGATCTCCGCCGAGTACTTCGCCACCAGCGACGCGTAGCCTCCGGTCGCGATCACCTTCGGCACGTCGCGCGTCGGCCATTCGGCCTTGAGCCGGCGCACCAATCCGTCCACCGCGTCCGCCGCCCCGTAGACGAGCCCCGCCCTGATGCAGTCCTCGGTGCGGCGGCCGATCGCCCTCGCGGGCGGCGCCAGCTCCGTGGGCTGGAGCTTGGCGGTGCGGCGGATCAGGTTCTCACCGGACGTCCGGAGTCCGGGGGCGATGATCCCGCCGAGGAAGACGCCGTCCTTCGTGATGCAATCCAGCGTCGTGGCCGTGCCGAAGTCCACGACGATCGTGTCCACCCCGAAGAGCCGGCTCGCGGCCACCGTGTTCACGATGCGATCGGCACCCACGGTCATCGGCTCCTCGACGTCGAGCCTGATCGGGAGCGGCGAGTGCGCGCCGATCTCGACCGGCGTGGTGCCGGTGGCGATCAGCAGGGCGTCGGCCACGCCTTCGGTCACGCTCGGCACCACCGACGCGAGGATCGTGGCGGTCACACGCGTGATGTCGAGCCCCGCCTGATCGAACAGGGAGCGGATCACCGCCGCCCATTCGTCGGCCGTGCGCGGCGGATGGGTCGTCAGCCGCCAGCTGCGCTCCAGCTCAGCGCCGGCGAAGAGACCGACCGTGATTTCGGTATTCCCGATGTCGAGCGCGAGCAGCATGGCAGTCATAGGCTAGGCCGGGACCACGCGACGGTCAAGCGACCCGTCGGCCGCGGGGATCAGGAGCGCCCCCTCCTCGTCCACGCCGACCGCGCCGGCGTCCGCCGCCCCCACCCCGTCCTCGTGCCACCGCGACCGCTGGAAAGCGTCGCGCTCCACTTCATCCAGCAGGCCGGGAGCGGCGGCGGTCCAGAGCCGCGGGGCCAGCGCCTCGAGGAGGCGCACCCGCGTCACCGTCGCCTCGACGGCCTTGAGCGCGATCGCGGTGTGCGCCACGGCCGGGGCCACCGGTCCGCGCACGTTGACCCCGATCCCGACCGCGACCCACCCCAGTCTGCCGCCCTGCCAGCGCGCTTCGCAGAGGATCCCGCCGGCCTTCCGGTGCCGCACGATCAGGTCGTTGGGCCACTTGAGGCGCGGCGCCGCGCGCGGCGCGATCTCCGCCACCGCGTCCACCAGCGCCAGCCCGACCCGGATCGCGACCGCGCCCATCGAGGGCGCCTCGGCGGGCCGCAGCAGCACGACGCACCAGACGCCGGCGCCGGCCGGCGAGTGCCAGCTGCGCCCCTGGCGCCCCCGGCCCGCGGTCTGCGCGTCCGCCAGCACCAGCATGCGCTCGGGCGCGCCGGCCGCCGCCAGCTCGTGCGCCACGTCCAGCGTCGAGCCGACCGTATCGCGCAGCTCGACGCGCACGGCGCCGGTGCGGCGCCGGATCTCCTCGGCGTCGAGACCGTCGTACTGCGGCGCGATCAGCGCGCGCCCCCGGTCATCCAGAGCAGCACCGAAGCGCCCACCAGGATGCGCCAGACGGCGAACGGGACGAAGCCGCGCCGCCGCACCCAGCCCATGAACCAGGCCACGACGGCGTAGGCCACGACGAAGGACACCCAGAACCCGACGCCCAGCACCCCCCACAGGTGCGGCGTCATCGCGGCGCCGCCGAGCGCCGAGGCCTGCCCCTCGCGCAGGGTCTTGTACAGGTCGTAGCCGGTGGCCGCGACCATCGTCGGCATCGAGAGGAAGAAGGAGAACTCCAGCGCCGCGGCGCGCGTCATCCTGCCCACCTGTCCCGCGACGATCGTCGCCATCGAGCGCGACGTGCCGGGGAAGACCGCCGAGGCGATCTGGCAGAAGCCGATCCAGACCGCCTGACCCAGCGTCATCTGCTCCATCTCGGGGGTGTTCGTGTGGAGACGCCCGCGGGCGAACAGCCAGTCCACCACCCACATGACGACGCCGCCGACCACGAGCGCCGTTCCCATCACGACCAGGCTCTCCAGCTGCCTGCCGATCACCCTGGCCAGGAGGAACGCCGGCACGGCGGTGACGACGAAGGCCACGAGCGTCAGGGTGAGCGGGTGCACGAGCGCGCGCCCCTCGTCCCGGGCGCGTGCGAAGCTGCCGAACAGACCGCGGATGCGGGCCCGGAAGTACACGGGCAGGCAGAGGATCGCGCCGAGCTGGATGACGATCGTGAACATCTTCCAGTAGCCGTCGGAGAGGTTCACGCCCGCCAGCGCCTCGAAGATCCGGAGGTGCGCGGTCGAGCTGACCGGCAGGAACTCCGTCACGCCCTCGACCACACCCAGCGCCAGACTCAGCAGGTAATCGTGCATCAGAGCCGCTCCCAGAGCAGGGCCGCGAGGCCGACCACCATCGCCACCTTGAGGGCGGCGCGGGCTCCCGCCAACCGCCCGCGCGCGAGGCGGGCCGCGAGGACGACGAGCCCGACGTCGAGCAACGACACCACCACCCCGTACCGCCACCCGTACCAGCCCGCCGCCCAGGGCAGCAGCGCCAGCGGCACGAAGACGGCGAGGATGCCCGTCGCGGCGAGGTACCCGGCCTCGGTGCCCCAGACGATGGGCAGGGTGCGCCGGCCCAGGGCGAGGTCGCCGGCCACGTCCTCCACGTCCTTCACGATCTCCCGCGCCAGATGCAGGAGCGCGGCCAGCGCCGACGGGACGAGCCCCGCGCGCCAGTCGCCCGCGGCCACCGCGCCGTAAATGAGCGGCAGGCTCGCGACGACCGCGACGGCGAGGTTGCCGCGGATGCCGCGCGACTTCAGCCACGGCGAGTAGGCGAGCATCACGACGAGGGCCATCAGCGCCAGCGCGAACAGCGTGCGGCTCACCCACCAGGCCGCGAACAGGCCGAAGCCGCCGGCGAAGCCCGCGATCGCGATCGCGGCTTGCCGCGACAGCTCGCCGGCCACCAGGGGCCGGAGCGGCCGGTTGATCCGGTCGGCCTCGAGATCGAAGACGTCGTTCGCGGCGTTCCCCGCCCCGCCCAGGCCGAGGGCGCTGGCCATCGCCCAGAGGAGCCCGGCCGGGAACGCCACGCGGCCGAGCGCGAGGATGCCCCCGACCGCGACGCCCGCCGCGGCGATCAGCAGGTTGCGGGGGCGGACCAGCGCGAGCGCGCTAGCCGCCCGCGACCGCCGCATAGAACCGCTCGTACTGGGGCACCACCCGCTCGGTGGCGAATTCGGCGGCCCGCCGGCGCGCCGCCGCAGAGGCCGTCTTCCACCGCGGGCCGTTCTCGAGCAACGCGACGGCGCCCGCGGCCAGCGCGTCCACGTCGCCCACGGCGCCGAGGTACCCGGACACCCCGTGCTCCACCACCTCCGGGAGGCCGCCCGCGTTCGTACCCACCACCGGCACGCCGGTGGCCAGCGCCTCGAGCGCCGAGAGGCCGAACGACTCGACCTCGCTGGGGAGGAGATACAGATCGGCCCACCGCAGGGCCTGAGCCACGTCCTCCACCTTGCCGAGGAACCGGACGCGCGACGCGATGCCCAGCGCCTCGGCCTCCCGCTCCGCCAGCGGGCGGTCGGGGCCGTCGCCCACCAGCACCAGCCGCGAGGGGATCCGCTCGCGCACCTTCGCGAAGATCCGCACCACGTCCTGGAGCCGCTTCACCGGCCGCATGTTGGAGATGTGCATCAGCGTCTTCTCTTCGGCGCCATCGCCGCAGGTGCCGGGAGCGCGCGGCTGGAATTCCTGCAGATCCACGAAGTTCGGGATCACCTCGATCTCACAGGTCGTGCAGCCGAAGGCGCGATACGTCTCGTCCCGCAGGTATGCCGAGACGGCGGTGACCGCGTCGGAGTGCTCGATCGAGTACTTGGTGATGGTGTGGTAGCTCGGGTCCTGGCCGACCAGGGTGATGTCGGTCCCGTGCAGCGTCGTCACGACCGCGACGGTCTGCTTGTCGCCGAGCAGTTGCCTCGCCTCGATCGCGCTGGTGGCGTGCGGGATCGCGTAGTGCGCGTGGATGACGTCGAGGTGCTCCTTCACCGTCACCTGGTGGAGCATGACCGCGAGGGCGAGCGAGTACGGCGGGTGCTCGAAGAGCGGGTATGCGCCGATCTTCACCTCGTGGAAGGTGACCCGCTCGTTGAAGCCGCGGAGCCGGAACGGCTGCGCGTAGGAGACGAAGTGCACCTCGTGGCCGCGCTGGGCGAGGGCGAGGCCCAGCTCGGTGGCGACGGCGCCGGAACCGCCGTAGGTCGGGTAACAGACGATGCCGATGCGCATGGATCAGGACGCCGCCGCACGATAGCCGGCCAGCACCTCCCGCGCCAGCGCTTCCGGCTCGGCGGCCGCGTCGAGCCACCGGACCGGGCCCCGCAGCTGGTGGCGGAACCAGGTCTCCTGTCGCTTGGCGTACTGCCGCGTCGCGGCTGCGATCGCCTCGGGCAGCTCGGCCGCCGGCAACGCGCCCGTCAGGTGCGCGACCACCTCGCGATATCCGACCCCGGTGAGTCCCGGCGCGTCCGCGGCCACGCCCGCGGCGAGGAGGCTCCGCACCTCCGCGATCAGCCCCGCCTCCAGCATCCGCCGCGCGCGCTCGGCGATCCGCGCCGCCAGGAGCGGCCGGGGCAGCGCGAGCACCGCATACCAGGCGCTGAGACCGGTGGATCGGACCTGCGTGGCCTGCAGCGTCGAGAGCGGCCGGCCGGACAGGAGCGCCACTTCCACCGCGCGCGCGGCGCGCTGCCGTCCGCCTCCGCGAAAGGCGGCGTCGAGCCGCCGCGCCCACCGGTCCAGCGCGTCGCCGGGGAGCGATGCGAGGACGCCGCGCAGCCGCCGGCGCCGCTCCGGCTCCAGGGGCGGCTCTTCGAAGAGGCCGTCGAACAGCGCCCGCAGATAGAAGCCCGTGCCGCCGACCACGACCGGTAACCGGTGGCGCGCCGCGATCGCGGCGATCCACTTCGAGGCGTCCGCCGCGAAGGCGCCGGCGGAGTAGCGCTCGGCGGGCTCGACGAGGTCGAGCCCGTGATACGGTGCGGCCGCGCGCTCGGCCGCCGACGGCTTGGCCGTCCCGATGTCGAGCCCGCGGTAGACTTGGCGCGAATCGGCGGAGACGACCTCGATGTCGGCGAGTGCCGCGAGCGCGGTGGCCACGCGCGTCTTCCCGACGCCCGTGGCTCCGGTGAGGACGAGGACGGGAGGCAACTAGCGGCGCCCGAAGCGGCGCTCGAGCTCGGCCTTGGGCAGCTGCACGATGGTCGGGCGACCGTGCACGTCGTGCGCCGGCAGCTCGCTGGCGAAGAGGCGATCCACCAGCTCGCGCATCTCCTGCTCGGTCAGCACCTGGCCCGCCTTGATCGCCGCGCGGCAGGCGAAGGTGGAGGCGAAACGCTCGAGCGGATTGGCGAGGCCGCCGAACCGGCCGCCGGCCAGATCGGCCACCACGTCGCGCAGGCAGCGTTCGGCGTCGAACCGCGCGTGGGGCGCCGGCACCGCGTGCACGATGAGGCTCGCCCCGCCGAAGCCCTCGATCTCGTACCCGAGCCGCGCCAGCTGTTCCGCGTGGGCCTCCACGGCGTCGAGCTCGGCCGGCGTGAACTGGAGCGTCAGCGGGAAGAGGAGCTTCTGGGCGCCGTCGGCCTGCTCCGCGAGCACCCGCATCGTGCGCTCGTAGAGGATCCGCTCGTGCGCCGAGTGCTGGTCCACGATCAGGAGACCGTCCGGCGCCTCGACCAGGATGTAGGAGGCGTGCACCTGCCCCAGGATCCGGGACTGTACGGGCGCGCCCTCCATCCGTGGCGCGGCCTCTCCCTCGGCCGCCGGCCCGCCTTCCTCCTCGTCGTCGCCCCCCTCGCCGTCCCCGCCGAAGTCGAGACCCGGCAGCGCCGGCGCCGATCCCGCGCGCGGCCACGACGCCGACACCGCCTGGTGCTCCCACGGCATCGGGCCGCTCCCTGCACCGCCCAGCGGCGCCGCGCTCACGAGCTCGCCCAGGGCGCGATGCACCGCGTCCTCGACGGCCGCCTCGAGGCCGTAGCGATCGCGGAAGCGTACCTCGAGCTTCGCGGGATGCACGTTCACGTCCACGTCGGCCGCCGGCACGTCGAGCACCAGGATGACCGAGGGCCGGCTCCCCGAGGGCACCGTCGCCCGGTACCCGCGCTCGGCGGCGCGCACCAGGAACGGGTCGCGGAAGGGGCGCCCGTTCACGAACAGATAGGCGGCGCGCCCGGTGGGCGTCGCCTCCGCGGGCCGCTGGACGAGGCCGCCGATCCGGACGCCGCCGGCCTCGTGCGCGACGGGGAGCAGCGTCGCCGCGAAGCGGCGGCCCAGCAGCTGCGCCACCCGTTCGGCCAGGGACGGCGCAGGCAGCGCCTCGATCACCTGCTTCCCGTCGGCGAGCATCGAGACGCCGAGCCGTGGGAGCGCCAGCGCCAGCGCAGTCACGGCCTCCACGGCGGCGCGCGTCTCGCTGCGGGCGGAGCGGAGGAATTTCCGGCGCGCCGGGGTGTTGAAGAAGAGGGAGCGGACCACGACCGTGGTGCCGGGCTGCCGGACCGCGTCCTCAATGGTCGCGACGAGTCCGCCGTTCGCGACGAGACGCGTGCCCACCTCGCCCGACGCGTCCGCGGTCTCCAGCTCGAAGCGGCTCACCGCCGCGATGCTCGGCAGCGCTTCGCCGCGGAACCCGAAGGTGGCGACGCCGACCAGGTCGTCGGCGGAGCGGATCTTGCTGGTGGCGTGGCGGTCCAGGGCGAGCAGGGCGTCCTCCCGGCCCATCCCTTCCCCGTCGTCGGCGACGCGCACCAGCGTCTTGCCGCCCGACTCGATCGCGATGGCGACGGCCTTCGCACCGGCGTCGAGCGCGTTCTCCAGGAGCTCCTTGACCACGGAGGCCGGGCGCTCCACCACCTCGCCGGCCGCGATGCGGTTGGCGACGACGTCGGGCAGAAGGGCGATGCGCCGCGCCATCAGCGGGCCGGCGGACCTGCGGGACCACCCGTCGCCGCGTTCCTCAGGTCGGCGTTCCGGTCGACCTTGAACGGCTCGACCGCCGCCAGGGCGTCCGGGGTGCCCACCGCCGCGAGCGCGCGAACGGCGGCGACGCGCACAGCGGCCGGGAAGCGGCGGAAGACGCCGCTCACGCCCCTCGCCAGCTCGATCAACTGCGGCACCGCGCGCGCTTCCTTGAGCTGGCCGAGCGCGTCCACGAGCGCGGCGACGACGTCGTCGTCCGGTTCGGCGTCGAGCCGGGCCAGCACGATGGAGCCGAGACCGCGGTCGCCGAGCCGCGCCACGCCCGAGGCCGCCTCGAGCCGGACGCTGGCGTCGGAATCCTTGAGCCCGGCGAGGACCGCACGCGAGGCCTCGGCGCCGCCGAGCCGCGCCATCGCGCCAATCGCCGCGCGGCGCAGGCTCGCGTCGGCATGGTGCGCCAGCGGCGCCACCGCGCTCACCGCCTCCGCATCACCGCGAACGCCCAGCAGCGTCGCGGCCGCGCGCACGGCCTCGGCGTGTTCCGAGGCCAGCCGCGAGAGCAGGTAGTCCCGCGCCGATGCACAAGTCACGAGGACGTGCGCGTACGCCTCGCGCACCGCGTCGTCCGCAGCGCCGACGTACGCCTCGAAGAGCGCCGGCGTCGCCCGCTCGCCAAGGGCCCCGAGCGCCTCGGCCGCCACGCGCCGCCGCTCCGCCTGCAAATGGGGATCGGAGACCAGACCGACCATCCCCGCCAGCGCCGCGTCGCTCCCTCCCGCGGCGAGCACGCGCCCCGCCGCCTCCGCGGCCGGTCCGTCCTGGGACCCCTGCCACTTCCCCGCCGCCTGCACCGCCACCGCCAGCGTCCCGAAGTCCCGCTCATCCGCGAGGCGCGCCGCCACCTCCGCCAGCCGCGTCAGCGGCCCACGCGCCCCCTCGGTCGTCGCGAACTCGAGCAGGGACGTCAGCCGGCTCACCTCGATCTCCGCAGGCAGCGCGTTCGGGCGGAAGACGCCGGTCCCGCGCGAGGAGAGCGCGGGTCCGTCGTCCACGGCGTCCATCGCCGGCGCCGATTTCCGCGCCGTCCGCGCCGCGGCGGTCTTCCGGCTCGCCACCTTCTCGAGCTGAATGTGGGGAAGCTGAGGCATCTGGTGCACGACGCCCGGCGAGGAGCCGCTCCTGGCCGACGCGCTCGCGGTGGCACGCAGCAGCGTCGCGAACTCCTCCGCCGTCGCGCCGGGGCACAGGCGCATCGCGCGGTACCCCTGGGCGTGGAGCAGACCCGCGAATTCCTGCAGCTGCAGGTTCTTCCCCGCCACCGTCGCCGCGTCGAGGCTCAGGCCGGCCGGTCCGATCCGCAGCTCGATCTCGCCCAGCGCGGCGAGCGCCGGCAGCGCCGCCGAGAGATCGGCCATCGCCTGCAGCACGCTGGGATGCGCGGCGGGATAGAACCGCGAGAGACGGAAGACCTTGCCGACCTCGGCGAGGATCGCTTCGATCTGCTTGGCGTCCATCCTCAGCGCTTGATGCGCTCCCCCTTGTCCTCGTGGCGGAAGATCCAGGTCGCCATCCGCCACGGGGCGATCGGCTCCGAGGGCTCCACCGCCCACCAGTCCTCGTCGCTGCCCGACCCCATCCTCCCGCGCAGGCGCTCTTCCGCCTGCGCGACGATGCGCCGCGCGCGCTCGACCCACAAGGCGCAGTTCGACGTCCGGAGATCCACCCACCCGCGCGGCGCGGCGGCCATCGCGTTGCCGCCGACCGGCGTGACCGCCACGGAGGCGCCCCGGTACACGGCCGCGCCGTCCTGGCAGAAGATCGGGATCCCCACCGACACGATCTCCGCACGCAGCTGCGCATCCCGCTCGATCAGCTCCTGCGCGTCGCGCCCCAGCTTGACCGGATCGGCCGACGCGAGCTGCGCGACGCTGGCGTGCAGCCGCGACCAGAGATGCGCCTCGAACAGCAGCTTGCTGAGGCGCGGCGGCCCCAGCATCTCGAACGCCACGGACGGGAAGCCCCGCTGCGCGGTGAGGTCCGCCAGCCGCCGCATCGCGGCCTCGCGCAGGATTCCCGCCCGGTAGGTCGGGCCCGCCGTGGAGGCATCCATCGCCGCGATCACGTCGTGGCCGGTCGGCCGGCCCTCCAGCTCCATCACCACCTGGTCCGCGATCTCCTCCGGCGTGATGAACTCCATCTGCCCCATCGCCGTGATCGTCGCGAACTCCTCGCGGCTGAACCAGCCGTTCTCCCCGACGTCGATGTACACCGACTCCAGCGGACGGCCCAGCGACACCCAGCCCTCGCCGCCCGCTGCGAATGCCTTCGCCAGGGGGAGCGGCTTCGGGCAGTCGTACAGCGGGATCGGCGTCCCGCCGCGCCGCACCGGCCCGACGCCGATCTCGCGCCACGCGATCGCCGCCGTCGGCTTGAACTCCACCGTCGCCGGCGCGTCGGGCGTCCGGCCCAGCAGGAAGAGCAGCAGCGTGTGCGCCCCCGCGACCGCCGACTTCGTCATCAGGGTGCGCGACGGCCGCTCCTCGGAGTGCGTGTAGGGAATGTTGAATCCCATCCCGCCGGTGCCCGAGGTCCCGATCTTCACGTAGGCCCGGGTGCCCGCGCGCCGCATCCCCTCGACCAGAATCTGGATGTGCCGCGTGAGCTGGGGGATCGGCTCGGTCAGCAGGTGCTTCTCCACGGCGGCGAGGTCCACGCCGCCCTGCACCGCCGTCGCGTGGAGCCCGCGCGCCGAGCGGTAGACGTCCTGGTAGGCGAACGCCGTCGCGGTGTTGATGCAGTCCACGACCACGTCCGGCTTGTAGCGCTCCAGCAGCTGGACGAGGAAGGAGCGGCCGATCACGTCGTCGGTGAGGTCGCCGTACACGTCCTCGATGAGGAGCCGGCGGTTGGCGGCGTCGTCCGTGAGCTTCGCGCGCTCGACCCGCGCGAGCGACGCGGGCAGATACACGTTGCCGTGCTCGGTCGCGATCGCGGTCCCGCCGGCGGCGGGGCGCAGCGCCGCGGACGCCTCGTCCGTCTCGCGCTGCGTGAGCGCGACGACGACGATGGACTTGGGGCTTCGGTCCAGCAGCCGGCGCGCCACTGCGTGGCCCACCAACCCGCTGCCGCCGAGGATCATGACTGTCGCGCCTGAGAGTTCCATAAAGGGCGAGCGCCTATCGCAATAAGGTGAGGGACTGGGGGAGGCCGATCGCCTCGTAGAGGTCGGCCAGCTCCCGGTCGCCGAGCGCCCGGGATTCGCCTGATCCGAGCGGCCCGAGCCGGACGGGGCCGTACGCCGTGCGCACGAGCCGCCGGACGCCGAGCCCGAGGGCCGCGGCGAGACGCCGCACCACACGCGTGCGCCCCTCGCGCAGCACCAGCTCCAGCTCGCCACCCCGGCGGTCCGGCCGGAACCGCCACGAGCTCGGACGGACCGCTCCGTCCTCGAGCGGCACACCGCGTGCCAGCGCCGCTTGCTCGGCCTCCCCGAGACTGCCCGTCACCAGGACGCTGTAGGTGCGCGGGACCTGCCAGCGCGGGTGCATCAGCCGGTTCGCCGCCTCCCCGTCGGTGGTGAAGAGCAGCACGCCTTCGGAGTAGACGTCCAGGCGGCCCACGGCGACCAGCGCCGCCGGGGGCGCGTCGAGCAGCGCAAATATGCTCGGGCGTCTGGCGGTTCCGCACCTGGAGGTGACGTACCCCGGGGGCTTGTTCAGGACGATCCAGGCGGTGGCGGTGATCGCGAGCGGGCGGCCGTCCAGCGTCACCTCGTCCCTGCCCGGCTCGATCGGGTCGCCGGGCCCCAGCGGCGGCGCGCCGTTGACGCGCACCCGCCCCGCCGCGACCAGCTCGGCCGCGCCGCGGCGCGACGCGACTCCCGCCCGCGCCAGGAAGCGCGCGAGCCGGATCGCGCTCACGGCTCGGTCTGCGGCGGCCTCAGCGCCACGGCCAGCTCCTCGGTGCGCGGCAGGTCGGAGAGATCGGCCAGCCCCATCAGCTCGAGGAACTGCGGCGTCGTGGCGTAGAGGATCGGCCGGCCGAGCCCCTCGCTCCGGCCGGCCACCTCGAGGAGGCCGCGCTCCTGGAGCATCCGCAGCACGCCGCCGCACGAGACGCCGCGGATCTCCTCGATCTCCGCGCGCCCCACCGGCTGGCGGTAGGCGACGATCGCCAGGACCTCGAGCGCCGCGGCGGAGAGCTTGGCGGGCCGCGCCGCGAACGCCGCGCGCTCGATCGCCTCGGCGAACAGCGGGATGGTGAGGATCTGCCAGCCGTGCGCGAGCTCGACCAGCTCCACGCCGTGATTGCCGGTCTCGTAGTGCTCCTTCAGCTCCCCCAGCGCCTTCTTCCAGTCGTCCTCGGTCGCCTCGGGGTCGAGGATGCCCAGCTCGTCGAGGGCGAGCGGGCGCGGCGCGGCGAACAGCGCCGCCTCAAGCAGCCTGGTACGCTGGTCCACGGCCGATCTCGAAGGGGGTGAACGCCCTGGGCTGCACGATCGTCAGCTGGCCGCGGCGGGCCAGCTCGAGCAGGGACACCAGGGCCGACAGCACGTCGGCGATCGTCGGGCGCTCGCCCAGCAGCTCGCGCCAGCCGAACGTCGCGCGCTCGGCCAGGAGCGAGAGGATCCTCATGTTCGCGCCCTCCACGTCGAGCGGACGCGGCATCACGCGGAAGATGACCGGATCCGGCATCATCGCGAGCACGCGCTCGACGGCTTCCATCAGCTCGCGCAGGTCCAGCTCCAGCGGCGGCGGCGGCCGGTCGGGGAGCTGCGGCAGGAAGCCCCGGGGGTAGCGGTCGGCCCGGCGGCGCGCGGCCGCGGCGAGCCAGTCCACCACCTCGCGGATCTGCTGGTACTCGAGCAGCCGCCGCACCAGCTCGTGCCGCGGGTCCTCCCACGGCTCCTCGTCGCCGCGGCGCGGCAGCAGCATCTGCGCCTTGATCCGGAGGAGCCGCGCCGCCATCTCGAGGTACTCCGCGGCCTCGTCGAGTCCGAGGGCGTGAATCGCCAGGAGGAACTGGTCGGCGATGCGCGCGATCGGGATGTCCCAGATGTCGATCTCCTCCTGGCGGATGAGCGAGAGGAGGAGGTCCAGCGGGCCGTTGTAGCGCTCCAGCGAGACGACGAAGCCGCCGCTGGACGCGGCGTCGAGCGCGCCGGTGGGCGTCGTCACGGCGTCAGCCCCGGCAGCGCGAAGCCGCCGATCGCCGCGAAGGTCGCCCGGGTGGCCGCGGTGGCCGGCCAGAAGAGGACGTCCGCCACGCCCGGGACCAGGAACACGGCCACGATCAGCACGAAGCCGAACCGGCCGAGCTGCCGGTAGCGCGCGCCCTGCGCGGGCGGGAGGAGATGGTAGAAGATGTGCGAGCCATCCAGCGGCGGCACCGGGATCAGGTTGAAGAAGGCGAGAATGTAGTTCAGGAACACCCCGTAGAACACCATCTGCTGCAGGACGCCCAGGACGCCGCCGAACTCGGGGAGCGCGCGGCCGGCCGTCCCCAGCGCGACGAAGGCCAGGGCGCAGAGCGCGGCGAGCAGCAGGTTCATGACGATCCCCGCCGAGGAGACGATCAGGTCGCCGCGCCGGTAGTTGCGGAAGTTGCGCGGGTTGATCGGGACCGGCTTCGCCGCGCCGAAGGTGAAGGTGCCGTGGCTCAACAGCCAGAGCCCGACCGGGACGAGCACGCTCATCATCGGGTCGATGTGCGGAAGCGGATTCAGCGTGAGCCGCCCCAGCATGTACGCCGTCGGATCGCCCTCGCGGTAGGCCGTCCAGGCGTGGGCGTACTCGTGGGCGACGACGGAAAAGAGCAGGATCGGCAGGAAGACGAGGAACGAGATCACCGGTTCTCGGGGGCTCGCGGGTGGCGGGAGCGGGCAACGTAACGAGCCCGCAAACCCTTGTCAAAACGCGCACTTCGCTTGACTGGCCGCGGGCGCGCCGCTACTCTTCGCGGTTCGAGAAAACCAGTCACATCGGGAGTGGACGCGTGCCTCGGATCAAGTCGGCGAAGAAGAAGATGCGGCAGTCCATCGCGCACCTGGAGCACAACCGTGCGCAGCGTTCGGCCATCAAGACGGCGGTGAAGAAGGCCCGGGCCCAGACCACGGCGGAGTCGGTGCGCGACGCGATGCGCGCCCTGGACCGCGGCGCGACCAAGGGCCAGATCCACCGCAATACCGCGGCGCGCAAGAAGTCGCGCCTGGCGCGCCTGCTCGCCAAACAGAAGCCCTAGAAGGTCGACAGCTCGGCGCCGCACTTCTCGCAGTACCACTCCGTCGGCGCATTCATCGTTCCGCACTCCGCGCACCTCAGCGTCTTGGCATTCGCATCCGCCTCTCGGGGAGTCTCCGAGGGGCGGCGTTCTTTCGCTTTCGGGGCGGGAGGAGGCGGGGGCGGCGGCGCCGGCTTCGGCACCGGCGGAGCCCCGACCGTCCTGGGCGGCTCGGGGGCCATGGGCGGCGGGAGCGGCGGCGGCGGCGGGGGCGGCGGAGCCTCCGGGGCCTTGGCGGGCGCGGGCGGCGGCGCGGCCGCGGCCGGGATCGCCGACGCGACGATCGAGGGCCGCGCCGGCGACTGGACCACGGATCGCAGGAACTCCAGCTCGTCGAGGTCCATCTGGCCCCCCTGCCCCGGCTTCGCCGCGGGCGCGGGGGTCTGGGGCGGCGGGGGCGGCGGGGGCGGCGGGGGCGCGGCCACGGGCGGCTCGGCCTTGGGCTGAGGAGCCGGCGGGGCCGGCGGCGCGGCGTCGCTCGGCGGCTCCTCGAGCGGCTTGCCCTGGATCAGGGCCAGCACTTCCTCGAGCCGCTCGATGTCGCGCTCGTTCGTCGCGATCTCCTTGGCCAGGTCGGCCAGCGCGCTCTTGCACCGCTCCTGGACCTCGTCGAACCGATCCTCGCTGAACTCGCCCACCTGGCGGCGCAGCCGCGCTTCGGCCAGCTCGTCGGTCCGCGCCTGGCGCTCCTGCACCAGTTCCTCGACGTGCGACGCGGTTTCCATCAGCGCCTGGCGGACGCCGTCCTCGTGTTGACTCAGCTCCGTCATGACCGACTCGAGGCGCGCCGCGTAGTCCTCGCGCACGCGGTCCGCCACGTGCGACGGCGCCGCCGTGGCGGCGTCGGCATCGAGCTTGGCCAGCCAATCCTTGTACTGGCGGCGCTGCTCGATCAGCCGCTCCACTGCCGAGTGCGACTTGCCGGCCTTCCGGGTCATGCGTGCCTCCACAACGTGCGAATCCTCTCGACCTCGGCCGCGGGCAGCGACCGCGCGCCTCCCAAGAGACGCGCCGCGAGCAGGATCCGCGCGCCCTGCTCGAGGCTCTCCATCCGCTGCACCGCCTCGGCGACGCCGGGCCCGAAGGTCACGGCCCCGTGGTTGGCCAGGAGCAGCGCGTCGTGCCCGGCGACGAACGGGAGCGCCCGCTCCCCCAGCTCCGGCGAGCCCGGCATCCCGTACGGCACCAGCGGCACCCTGCCGAACTGCGCCAGCAGCTCCGGCAGCACGTCGTCGTCCAGCGCGAGCCCCGCGGCGGCGAACCCCGTCGCCACCGGCGGATGGGCGTGCACGACCGCTGCAACATCGGGCCTCGCGCCCAGAACGACCAGATGCAGCCCCAACTCGGAGGACGGCACGCCCGGGCCACGCGTCCCGCCCGCGAGGTCCACCTCGACCAGGTCGGCGGGCGTCAGGTCGCTCTTGGCTCGGCCGGCCGGCGTCACCAGCACCCGCTCGCCGACGCGGGCGGAGATGTTGCCCTCGGCGCCCGCGATCAGCCCCCGCTCCGCGAGCCGTCGCCCCGCCTCACAGATGGCGCGGGCGACGCTCCAGCGGCTCACCGCGCGGCCGGGCGGTCGGCGGCGCGGTGCGCGACGGCCCCGCCCACGATCGTCCACCGCACCAGCCCGCGGAGCTTCCGGCCGGCGAACGCCGTGTTCCGGCTCTTCGAGAAGAAGCGCGCCGGGTCCACCGTCCACGCCGCCGACGGATCGAAGACGACGACGTCGGCCGGAGCGCCGGGCGCGAGGGTGCCCGCCGGCAGGTGTGCGACCTCGGCCGGACGCGCCGAGAGGCAGCGCACCAGCGCGGGGAGCGAGAGCACGCCGCCGTCCACCAGCTCCGTGATCGCCACGCCGAGGGCGGTCTCCAGCCCGACGACGCCGAACGGCGCATTGTCGAACTCCTGCTCCTTCGCGTCGTAATGGTGCGGGGCGTGATCGGTCGCGATGCAGTCGATCGTGCCGTCGGCCAGAGCGGCGCGGAGGGCCGTCACGTCCCCCGGCTCGCGGAGCGGCGGGTTCATTTTCGCGTTGGTCTCGTATCCCTCGCACGCCGCGTCGGTCAGGACCAGGTGGTGCGGCGTGACCTCGGCCGTCACGCGGACGCCGCGCGCCTTCGCCGCGCGGATCATCGCCACCGCGCCGGCGGTGGAGACGTGCGCGCAGTGCAGGTGCCCGCCCGTCAGCTCGGCGAGCTGGAGATCCCGCGCCACGATCACGTCTTCGGCGGAGCGCGGGATCCCCTTGAGGCCGAGCCGGGTGGAGACCAGCCCCTCGTGCATCGAGCCGCCGGCCGAGAGCGAGACGTCCTCGCAGTGATCGATGACCGGGATCCCGAAGGTCAGCGCGTACTCGAGCGCGGTGCGCATCAGGTGCGCGGTCGCGACCGGCCGGCCGTCGTCGGAGACGCCGACGGCGCCGGCGGCGACCAGCTCGCCGAACTCCGCGAGCTGCTCCCCGCGCTGCCCCAGCGACACGGCGCCGATCGGGTACACGCGGGCCGTGCCCGCGCGCCGGGCCTGGCTCACGATGAAGCCGACCGCCGCCTGGTTGTCGGTCACGGGATCGGTGTTCGGCATCGCGCAGACCGACGTGAAGCCGCCGGCCACCGCCGCCCGCGCCCCGGTCGCGATCGTCTCGACGTCCTCGCGCCCCGGCTCCCGGAGATGCACGTGCAGGTCCACGAAGCCGGGCGCGACCACGCAGCCGGCGGCGTCGAGGACCTCCGCGTCGCCGCGCGCCGCGACCTGCGACGAGACCGCGTTGACCTTGCCGTCCACCAGGAGGACGTCGGCCGCGGCGTCCATCCCGCTGGCCGGGTCGATCACGCGGCCACCGCGGATCAGGATCGGCTTCACCGTTCCGGGGCTCCCTTCGCGCTCTCCGCCAGCTCCGGCCGCCCGCCGGCCAGGAGGTAGAGCACCGCCATCCGCACCGCCACGCCGTTGGTGACCTGGCTCAGGATCACCGAGTGCGGCCCGTCGGCCACCCGCGAGTCGATCTCCACGCCGCGGTTCATCGGCCCGGGGTGCAGGATCAGCAGCTCGCGCGGCGCGCGCTCCAGCCGCTCCAGCGTCACGCCGAAGACGCGGTAGTACTCCCGCAGCGAGGGGACGTAGCCCCCCTGCATCCGCTCGAGCTGGAGCCGCAGCACGTTGAGGACGGCCGCCCACTCGATCGCTTCCTCGATACGGCGGAACACCCGCACGCCCAGCTCCTCGATCCCCATCGGCAGCAGGGTCTGCGGGCCGCACACCGCCACCTCGGCGCCGAGCTTGAGGAGGCCCCAGATGTTGGACCGCGCGACCCGCGAGTGCAGCACGTCGCCGACGATGCAGACCCGCGTGCCCTCGATGGGCCGGTGGTCCCGGATCGTGAGCAGGTCCAGCAGCCCCTGCGTGGGATGCTCGTGCTTGCCGTCGCCGGCGTTGATCACGTTCGACTTGATGCGGTCGGCCAGGAACTTCGCGGCGCCCGAGGAGGGGTGGCGCATCACCACCATGTCGATGCGCATCGCCTCGAGGTTGCGCGCGGTGTCCACCAGCGTCTCGCCCTTGGAGACCGACGAGCCCGCGGTCGCCACGTTCACCGTGTCCGCCGAGAGCCGCTTCTCCGCGAACTCGAACGACACGCGGGTGCGGGTCGAAGGCTCGAAGAAGAGGTTGACGATCGTCTTGCCCCGGAGCACCGGGACCTTCTTGATCGCCCGCTCCGAGATCTCCTTGAACGGCTCGGCGGTGTCGAGGATCAGACGGATGTCGTCGGCCGACAGGTGCTCGAGCCCGAGCAGGTCCTTGCCCAGCCGGCCGGCGCTCACGCGCTCCCCCGCGCTCCGCGCACGATCTCCACCGCGTCGCGGCCGTCCAGCTCCCGCACGAAGACGTCCACCCGGTCCCCCGGCGCCGTCGCCACCTTCTCCCCCACCACGTCCGCCTGGATGGGCAACTCCCGGCCGCCGCGGTCCACGAGCACCGCCAGGCCGATCCGCGCCGGCCGCCCGAAGTCGGCGAACTGGTCGAGGGCCGCGCGCACCGTGCGCCCGCTGAAAAGGACGTCGTCCACGATCCAGGCGTGCCGCCCCTCCAGGGCAACCGGCAGCTCGGTCGGCCCGATCAGCGGCCGTGGGCCCACGACCTCCAGATCGTCCCGGTAGAGCGTGATGTCCATCTGCCCCCGCGGCACCTCGACGTGCGCCTCGCGGGCCACGATCGCCGCCAGGCGCGCGGCGATCTCGACGCCTCGGCGCTGTACGCCGATCAGGACCAGGAGACGCGGATCCGGGGTCTGCCGCACGATGTCCTGGGCCATTCGGTGGAGCGTGCGCTCGATCGCGCTGGCGTCCAGGAGGAGCTGGCGCTCTTCAGGCGGCATATTGAGCCCCAAACGTAAGGCGGCGGCGCGACTTAATCAACGCGCCGCCGCCGACGGATGGGGTGGGATTCGAACCCACGAGACCCTTTTGGAGCCCACACGCTCTCCAGGCGGTAAAGACATTCCCCGAATGACGGCAGGATGCCGGAAAACCTAGGCGGCGTGCGGAAGTTGCCCGGCACGCCTTTCGACCATACGGCAAGAAGCCGCCCCCAACGGACACAGGAACGGACACAGTGAAACCTCCTCGCGCGGGGCCGCCTGTTGTGCTGCGGCTTAGACTGGCTCCCCAGACTAGCTTTAAGCTCGATCGCTGCGGTGGTTCAACCCTCGCAGCCGGTTCCCCTGTTCATCGTAGTTATGGCACCGGTCCCACCCTGCGGCGTTCCACAAGACATCGAATATCGGCCGCAGCAGAGCGTCTATGGGCATGCCGAACTCGGGAACCACGACGTCGGGAAGAAGTACATCATGCTGGCGAATGGGGCGCCTGAAGCTGCTAAACGAGCGGCCCTCAGTGAGCGGCTGGATTCGGTAGCCTTTGATGTTCAAGAAGCTGATGAGTATGACGACCGGCGGCCGTGCTCCGATGTGCTGGAGCAGCTGCAGGTATCGCTCTACCCCATCAATAAGAGCCCCCTCAACTGTGAAGCTAACGATGAACTTACCGTGAACGTCGTCTCCTCTAACGAGGCTTGAGGCGACCGCCTCAAGCGCGCCGTCGCGGAACACCTGGAGATACGAGTGCGTCGTTTCATTGTCTCGACCGGTCGCGTAATACGTCAGGCCGTCGAGGTTGAATCGCGTATTGGATTGCTCCGAAAAGAGCGGGCTGATCCTCTCCTTTGCGAGAGCCTGCAAGTCAGGAGCGAGCATCGGCTGCGCAAGCGGAACCAGATGCAGTATCACTCGCGGGGTGTCATCCAGAAGGATCGGTGTGTCATCCGCCTTGATAGAGGCGGCGCGAAACGCTCTGAATTGCCTCACTCGCTCGATGGCCGACGCGGATTCTCCGAACGCGTGCCGCAATTCGCCCACGTCGAGTTGATACTTCCCTCGCGAGTTGCGTGCGAAGAACCGTGACCAGTTTCCCAGCGTGATCATGTGTGGGGCTTGAAGACTGTGTGGAATTCGGAGAACTACAGCCGAGGTGCTCTCGGTCGCGGTTATTGGGTGAAAGCGTGAGCCGACAATGCGAGGTTCCACGCCATCGCATAGCAGATTCTCCAAGCGGAGGATCTGTGCGTCCAGGTCAGAGGTGGCGATCCCTTTAATGGCTGTTGGGATGCCGGCGCTGCAGGCAATCCCATATACCAGCTCACCGCCAGACGTGTTGGCAAATGAAGTGACATCAGCAAGGAACTCGCGCTTGTCGGAGTCGCTGTTGCCGGGGAAGCTCTCCTTGAATTCGATGGTGCGTCCCTCCGGCACAGCGTTGGCGACCAGAGACGCAAGGTGCTCAAGGGCGATGCTCTCGATGCTCAGCTCAGAAAGGGACACTGAAATCGTCCTCCTACTCGACGACAGTCGCGATGCGCTAGACGGCTGGCCCTATACGGAGCCTGCTGCGGCCGTTGCTTCCAAGTACGGCGGCTCTTTTGCGACCTCAGTCCCGAGAACCTTTGCCGTGAAGGCAATCGCGAAGTGACATAACCGTTGGAATTCCGTGTCTTCGACTGCACCCAGTCCGACGGTCACGTTCGGGTGGCCTGCCTCGCGCCGCAATGCCTGCACCCGCTTAATCGCTGGCCACTCTTTGTTCTCGATCTCCAACGCGTCACGGCGGGAGATCGGCAGGACCCACTCATCGAGCAGGCGTCCGTGCGCTTGCCGAAGGACGACCTCAAGAGTCTCCTCTGGAAGCTGGTCCATGAGGCGACGCCTGAGGTACTCCTGCGTGCTCCACTCAATCGCCGAGTTCAGATGCAGGATGGCTACCTTCCTGTCTCCCTCATGCCATCTACGTCTTGCCTCGCTAACGAGTGAATACGCCGTCAGTTCATGTGTGCTCCCCGCCAGGACGCGAATGGTCCGTTCAGCGTCCTTGCGGGTGAAGTACTGATCTGCGACCCCGATGTATGCGCGGCCCCAGTGCCCACAAGGTGTTGTCCAAAGAGGTTCCCAATCATCTTCCTCACTGAGTCGCCACTCCGCTTTCCAATCGCAGAGGCTGTTCTGGGCCGGCCGGTCAACGGCGACAGGCCGCAGCCAGTACTGGCCGAAATCCGCCTCGATCACCGACAACAGTCGATTGCAGCTCGCAGCTATCAATTCCGCGACACTGCGGCCCAGCTCCTCCGCCTCCTGCCGTTCCTTCCCGCCGCTATGGAATCGTCGCGCGCTCGGATGCTCCATCCGCAGCCGCTGTAAGTCATCATCCTCTACCCGAGACAGAACCCCCTCAATCCTCAGCGCGTCCACGCTCGTGTTGACCCAGTAGTTCTTCTGCGAGGCCGGGCGCTGCACCCACATCCTATTCGCGGTCTCATCGTCCACTTCTAGGAGTAGGCGCACTTCGGCGTTAGGAGTTCTCAGGGTAAACGCTTCGAACCCCAGCACATCCTGAGTCGCAACCACAATCGATTCAGCCAATCCCACCCTGGCACGGAACAATAGGTCGGCCATCTCTTTCACACCTCCTCCGGTCATCGTCATCGACCGCCGTTCATTCGCAAATCTAGCGACCAGCCGTCTAACTAGCGGTTGTGCCAACTCCGGCCCTCACGCTTGCGCCATAGCGCGGCAACCGCAACGTTCGTAACCGTCAAGTGCACCACGTAGGGGCCACTGACGTGACCCCAGTTCTTGATCCAGGCATTCCTACCGATTCGTCGGATTTGGGCGGTAGCCCCAGCGCGGCTTGAGGACCGCCAGGCTCTCTCCATGATCAGTTCGGACCATGCCGATACCCGATGGCGCGACGGCTCGGGAGCCACCGCCCTCTATAGTATCGGCCGGCAATCGACAGCAGTTGACGAGGGGGCGATTCGACGGCCCGGCCGCGTGCATGGC
>Ga0187865_1001807_pt1 | contig 22798 bp, 20 predicted proteins | sample June2016WEW_11_1_2_FD_132989 | JGI IMG/M metagenome (GOLD analysis project Ga0187865, IMG submission 132989) | Peatland microbial communities from SPRUCE experiment site at the Marcell Experimental Forest, Minnesota, USA - June2016WEW_11_100 | ecosystem: Environmental > Terrestrial > Soil >...
AGACCGTGAAGGAGAAGGCAACCGGGATTATGACCTCTCTCGGCATGCAGGCGTAAACGCCGGCTAAGAGCTGGTCCGGGCGTGGCCGTCTTATCTGAACCTAAACGTTGCAAAAAAGAAAATAAAAACATCACCCCTACCCTTCCCCCTCCGAGGGGGAGGGTTAGGGTGGGGGGAAGAATTCACCCGAGGTGAAGTCCTGTGGCCATCGAAAAAATCGTTATGGCCCTTTAAATATAGGGGCGGCAACGAATTTTTCTAAAATTTATTTGCAGCTATTAAGTGAATATTGATTCTTGGTCTTAAAAAACCTCCTGTTTTAGAGTCGGAGCCAGTTGAAATTCACGCTTGTCTCTTAACAGGAGGTTCTCTTAGGTTTTCTCCTCGAAAATGGACGAGGCGTGTGCTAGGAATTTTAAGCTTTTGAACCTCCGCAAAAATAATCGACGTTCGATCCCCCCCCTCTAAGGAGAAAGAGGCGGGATAAATTTCATTTTGCCGGAATGAGAGGATAACCCGCCTTTTTCCACGCCTCAACCCCACCCCCAAGAACTTTCGTATTCACGTATCCCATTTTTAGATATTTGGCTGCCTGACCGGCAGCACTTGTTTCTTGGTATCAAGCGCAGTAAAAGATGATTTCCTGATCTTTGGGCAGGGAAGGGAGCCGTGACTCGAACTCCCGGAAGGAGATCGTGCCCTCCAGGTGCAGGCTCTTGAATCTTTCCTCGTCTGGATAGGCACAGACAAGAAGTACCTTCCCGGATTTTAATTTTTCACGCACCTCAACCGGCAGGACGCGGATGATTTCGGCCATAGAGGGACCTCCGCCTTAAAAAAGTCTTGTTCTGCCTATGGATTAATTTTAAACCCTATGTATTGGCTTTTCCACTTCAAGATTCAATTAGGAGGGCAGATCGCGGCATACAGCCCTTCCAGGCCCAGAAAGGGAAAAGTTTCGCCGACAAATTTGCGGATTATCCAAAAATTACTATGGAGATGAAATTCATCTTGAAATAGAATGAGGGAAAATGGTCCATGATTCGTTAAGGCTACCATTTCAAAAGGAGTCAACATGAGCATTAGAATGGGAAGTGGGCGGTTTACCTATGAGGCCCAAGCCGGTTGGGCCAAACTTCCAAAAGGGTGGAGCTTTCTTGAAGTGGTTGATGTAGCCGTGGACGCTCAGGATCGGGTCTACGTCTTTACCCGGGGTGAACACCCGCTGTTAATTTTTGACCGGGAAGGCAACCTCCTGGCTTCGTGGGGCGAAGGATTATTCAAACGGCCCCATGGAATTACTATGGGCCCGAAGGAGACGCTCTACCTGATCGACGACGGAGGCCACGCCGTCTACCAGTTTACCCTGGGTGGCAAACTCCTGATGACGCTGGGGACACCCGGCAAGGGGGCCGGGTTCATGAGCGGCCAGCCCTTCAATCAACCTACGAAGGTAGCCCGCGACCCAAAGACTGGGGAACTTTATATCTCAGACGGCTATGGCAACGCCCGGGTACACAAGTATACTTCTGACGGGAAATATCTGTTTTCCTGGGGGGAATGCGGCACGGATCCGGGTCAGTTCAATCTTGTTCATAGCGTTGTTTTGGACAGAGCGGGGCGGGTGTTCGTGGCCGACCGGGAGAATCACCGCATCCAGATCTTTGACAGTCAGGGGAAATTCCTGGCGATTTGGAACAACGTCCATCGGCCCTGCGGTTTGCACATCGCCGGAGAGGGAGAAGAGCTGGTTTATGTAGGGGAACTGGCTCCTCCTTTCCCGTTCAGCCAGAATTATCCCAACGTCGGAGGCCGGATCAGCATTTATGATCTAAAAGGAAACCGCCTAGCCCGTCTGGGCGATATCCGGGCAGGCGAAGAGCCCCACCAATTCTTGGCTCCTCACGGCCTGGCGGTTAATTCTCGGGGGGACATCTATATAGGGGAGGTATCCTGGACTTTCAGGGGGAAAACCCTTTCCCCGCCCAGGGAACTGCCCAGCTTCCGTAAACTGGTCAAGGTCGGGTGAGAATGAATAAGGGGTGAAGGATATGACCATTCTCATTCCTCCCCGGCTAAGAAATCGATATACTCAATGGCAGATTAATTAAAAAAGTCAATGAAATAAAGCCTTATGGAAAAGAAGAAGATTCTGATCATTGGATGCGCTATCATGAAGGATGAACTGGTCCATGGGCAACCGGATGGGATATCCTTCACCTTCCTGGAACAGTCGCTCCACCGGACCCCTCAAAAAATGAAGGAAGCCATTCAAGAGGAGATCAACAAGGCGGAAGGATGGGAGGGCGACTCGATCATCTTGAGTTACGGGTTATGCAGTAACGGAATCGTAGGGATCAAGGCGAACCGCCACACCCTTGTCATTCCTCGAGTTCACGACTGCATAACTTTGTTTTTGGGGGCGCGGGAGAGATATTTGGAAGAACATCAAAAGGAGCCCGGAACCTATTACCTGACCAGGGGGTGGATTGATGAAAAAAAATCTCCCCTGGGAATCTATGAGGAGTATTGTCAAAAGTATGGCAAGGAAACGGCCGAGTGGGCGATCAGAGAAGAGTTGAAAAATTATACCCGGATTGCTCTGGTGGAATCGGAGCTCGGCGTATCGGACGCCCACCGGAAACACGCCCGGGAGAATGCTCACTTTTTGAATTTACGATACGAGGAAATCAAAGGGTCCCTGGATTTTTTTCGGAAGATCATCCAGGGGCCATGGGATAAGGATTTTGTCGTATTGAAACCCGGAGAAGAAGCTACGCAGGAGATTTTCTTAGAATAAGGGTAAGTAGGGGCGATTCATGAATCGCCCCTACGATTATCCAAAATTTATCAAATACCAACCTCGATAAGAATTCTTATCCTTTCTTACTGATAAAATCCCTTAACTGAGTCGTATTAGATTTTCCTGCATCCATGAGCATGCGGACGTCGTTTTGGAAAGTAAACAAACGCATTCCCTTGGCCAGCCATTCCTTCGCCTGATCAAACTCGGTTAGATGAATACCGGGGGCAACCCCATGTTTCTGGCAAGCCGCGATGACCTTTGCAAAGGCCTCGGCCATCCTGGCATGCTTCAACTGACCCACGATCCCCAAGGAAAGAGAAAGATCGTGGGGGCCGATCATTACTGCGTCCAAGCCAGGGATGGAAACGAGCTTCTCGATGTTGTCGAGCGCCCTTTGAGTCTCCGGCTGAATGACAATTAGGGTGTTAGCGTTGGCCCATTCCACATATTCCTTTTGAGTCGTGCGACGATAGGCAAGGTGGACGGTGCTCATGGAAAGGCCGCGCTGGCCAAGAGGGGCATACAGACAGCTGTCTAAAATATGGCGAACCTCCTCGGGGGTTTCTATATGAGGGCAGATCACTCCCATGGCCCCTATGTCCAGAGCCCGGGCGAGATAGGGATAGGTGGCGACGGTAACGCGGACCAGGGGAACGATCTCCTCCGTGCGGGCCACAGTGAAGATGTCTGCCAATCCTGAGTACTCAAAGAAGCTATGCTCTGTATCCATAATCAAATAATCCCAGCCCTGGACAGCATAAATCTGGGCAATCTGGGGGGTCCGGAAGCTGGAGACCATGCTGCCGATGCAGACCTGACCAGCCTTGAGAGCCTTCTTAACGCGGTTTTCTTTTAAGTCCATCCAATTTCCTCCTTGAAGATGAGTGTCAGTACGAGTGTGGGCTGAATAATAAGGATTCTTAACCTCGATAAATCATACCATGGGAATAGTTGAAAATCTACCAGCACAGATAATCCAGGGTGTAAGGTCCAAAAAGGAAAAGGTATCGACAGGAGTCTGGAATAAGATGAGGGGGAGAATATTTTGAGGCGTTTTCTTAAGGTATCAACCGATTAATTTGAACGACTCCCGGTACCGGCGGGGAAGGGTCTGGTAAAGTTTGGTCCCTGCTGCCTTGGCCCTGTGCATCTCCGGAGAGACATCCCCCACGATTTTACCAGGAACACCGACCACGAGTTTTCCCGGGGGGATTTTTCGATGGTCGGTGATCACACAGCCTGAACCAATGATGCAATTTTCTCCCACTTCCACCCCTTCGTGAAGGATGGCCCCCATTCCGACGAGGACGTTCTCTCCGATCTTAGAACCATGCACAATGGCACCATGGCCGATATGGCTGTCTTTCGCGAGCCGGGCGGTTTGCTCGGGAAAGGTGTGGATGACCGCATTTTCCTGGACGTTGGAACCGTCGCCGATTTCGACATAACCAAAATCCCCCCGGAGAACGGCCCCGGGTCCGATATAGCAATTTTCTCCGATGGTCACCCCGCCGACCAAAACGGCGGCAGGATGGACAAAAGAGGTTTCCCCGACCTTGGGCCTCTTACCTTCGAATTCGTAAAGAGGCATTTCTTTTTTCCTCTTTTTAGAAAAGCAACGGTGCAGCGTAGCTCTTGGCAATTTGGATGATCCCCTGCTTTAAGCCATAGGGCTATAAGCTACATTGCCATAATAATGCGGAAGCGGGTCTATAAGCCGAGTTCTGTCTCCCCGGAGAACCGGAGAGGGTGATCATTCCTCTTGCCCGGGCATTGCTGCCAGGGTCTAGCGACCTACCCGGGAGCATCGAGCGGGCCACCCTCAAACGCTCCTCTATTCGGTCTTGCTCCGGATGGGGTTTGCCATGCCAGCCCTGTCACCAGGACTGCGGTGAGCTCTTACCTCGCCTTTTCACCCTTACCCCTCGACAAGCTCGGGGCGGTATGTTTTCTGTGGCACTTTCCCTGGGGTCACCCCCGGTCGCCATTAGCGACCACCCTGCCCTGTGGAGCTCGGACTTTCCTCCCGTCTGAAGCGGGCGATCACCCGACCCCCTTCCGCAAACTTAGTTGCTTACTTGTTATTCTTTTGATCGATCGCCTCGTTGGCCAGCTGATCGGCCCGGCGATTTTCTTCCCGAGGTATAGAAAGGATACTATATCGGGAGAAGTGATTCAAGATCTCCTGAGCTTTTTGGTGTAAAGCCTTGAGGTGGGGTTCCCGAACCCGGTATTCTCCCCGGATCTGGCGGACCACCAATTCGGAATCCAGGAATACCGTGATACTCCTGGCTCCAAGTTCCAAAGCTTTTTCCAGGGCCAGAATCAGGGCCTGGTACTCAGCTGTATTGTTGGAAGCCATCCCCAGGAAACATTTAAGCTCCTTAAGGGTACGACCCCGGGAATCGGAAATGACCGCCCCGGCCCCGGCTTCCCCTGGATTGCCCCGAGAAGCTCCATCCGCATGAATGAATAACTCTGGGAATTCTTTGGGGGGAGGACCCGTTGCTGGGCTTTTTTGATTCATCCCGGACCGCTCGGCGCTGTGGAGGAAAATCTGCTGGAGGTCTCTAGCCGTTAAAGAAGGAAACCGTTTGAGGGTTTTCGTAACGCTTAGGGTCTGGGCCAGGTGGCGGAGCACACTTTCTTCTGAAGGGGGGGAGTCTTCTTCCCCTTTCTTGAAGAGAGGGAGGGAATCCGGTTTTTTTTCGCCGCTCACGATTCTCTGGCCTTAACCACACCATTTTCCCAAAAGAGAATGCGATTACAGTTCGGGCAAATGATCAGGGAATCCTGTTTTTGTAGCTCAATAAAGAGTTGGGGACGAAGGTTCATATTACACGCCTGACAGACCCCCTGGATCACCCGGGCTACCGCGACGCCGTGGCGTTTCTCCAGAAGCATACGGTACTTGCTCAGGAGCTCAAGAGGGATTCCCTTTTCTCTCTCCTTCCTTTGCCGGGCTTCATCCGCCATCTCCTTCTCATAAGAGGCTTCTTTTTGCCGCAGCTCAGCAACCTGCTGCTGAAGTTGCTTTCGTTTCCCTTCGAGTTCCTTCTCTCCCCGGCTCACTCGTTTTTGCTGTTCCTCAAACCGCTCTAGGATCTCCAGGATTTCTTCTTCCCGCTGCCGGTTAAACTTTTTCGCATTTTCAATCTCTTTCAGCACGGCCTGGTATTCTTTGTTGGTTTTGATCTCAAAGACCCTCGCCTCTGTTTTTTTAACCCGGTCGACCTCTTCTTCCAGATCTTTTTCTTTCTGCCGGCGGTCCTTCTGCAGCTTTTCCAACTCAGCCTTCTCCGCGCGAAACCTCTCTTCTTCCTTTTTTAATTCCTCTTCCAGAGAGGTGATGGACTGAGGGATCTGTCTCTTCTCTCTTTCCATCTCCTGGATCCTCAGGTCGATGGTTTGCAAAACGATTAATCTCTCTATATGTTCCCGCAATTCCTTTTCCTCCTGAAAAAAGAAATGCACCCCGGGGGGTGCACTTCTCGATTTAAGCCTTGCCTTCTAATCTGAGAGGCCTTCGTGTTTTCCCTGGCCCAATTCTATGCTTGGATAACATTTTGAGCAACCTGGTGGGCCCACCTGGGTTCGAACCAGGGACCAACCGGTTATGAGCCGGTGGCTCTTCCAGCTGAGCTATGGGCCCTAAGTCTTCTATTTTTAAAATAGCCGGTTCCATTTTCGTTGTCAAGAACCCGCAAAAGTTCCCAGTTCGGAGTAATGAGTTCGGTGTAAAAAAATTAGGCCCCGAACTCCGAACTAAATTACTCCGAACTTCTTTACCCTTCCACAAATGACCGCAGTTTCTTCGACCGCGAGGGATGCCGCAGTTTGCGCAATGCCTTGGCCTCAATCTGCCGGATCCGCTCGCGGGTGACATCAAAATTCTGCCCCACCTCTTCCAGGGTATGATCGGCTTTTTCATCGATCCCGAAACGCATCTTCAAAACCTTCTCCTCCCGGGGAGTCAGGGTGGCAAGGACTTTCCGGGTTTGTTCGGAGAGATTGAGCTGGACGACTGCCTCCGAGGGAGCGACCACTTTCTTATCCTCGATGAAGTCTCCCAGATAACTGTCTTCCTCCTCCCCGATGGGCGTATCCAGAGAGATGGGCTCCTTGGCGATTTTCAACACCTTACGTACTTTATCCAGGGAGAAGTCCATGCGCTCCGCGATCTCCTCTGGAGTGGGTTCCCGGCCCATCTCCTGTACCAGATAGCGAGAGGTGCGGATCAATTTGTTGATGGTTTCGATCATATGAACCGGAATCCGGATGGTACGGGCCTGATCGGCGATGGCCCGGGTGATGGACTGACGAATCCACCAGGTCGCATAGGTGCTGAACTTGTAACCGCGCTGGTATTCGAATTTGTCCACCGCTTTCATCAGCCCGATATTCCCCTCCTGGATGAGGTCGAGGAATTGCAGGCCCCGGTTGGTATATTTTTTGGCGATGGAAACCACCAATCGGAGGTTGGCCTTAATCAGTTCATTTTTGGCTAACTCGGCCTTCGTTTCCCCGCTCCGGACTGCCTGCAGGGTGCTTTTCAGCTCATCCACGGGCAGGTTGGACTCCGCTTCCACCCGGCGGATCTTCCGCTGGGCGTTGTGGATCACCCGGTCGTATTCCTCCAACTCCTCCTTTTTCAGGCCGGACTTGCGGAGGACCTTGCGGAATTCTCCGGGCTTTTTTTTCATCAAGCGGAGAAGGCGCTGAAGCTGATCGAGGGGCAGGCTGGCCTGGTTCAAGATTTCGTTGATTTCGGCATCGGCCTTCTCCACCCGATCGGCCAGTCCCTTGAGCTTCTGGACAATCTTATCGATATGCTTGGTCTTTAGGTTGATATCCTTGAGCAAAGAGACGATTTTTTCCTTGTTTTCGTGCTCCTTTTTTTCCAGTTGAGGCCGAGCCGAGGCGCGGGCTTTGCCCAGCTTATCCCGGAGGTGTCGGTTCCGTTCATCGAGTTTTTTAATCTGGTCGATCAGGGCCAGGATCCTCTGAACGTTGAACTCCTCTTCGAGAAAATATTCGTCTTCATCCTCTACGTCAGGGGCCAGCTCTTGGGGCTTTAATTTTTTCGTGCGCAGCCGTTCTCCCAGCTGGATGATCTCCTTAATGGTCAGAGGAGAATCCAGGACGGCATTGATGACTTCCTTCTCCCCTTGTTCGATGCGTTTGGCGATCTCCACTTCTCCTTCCCGGGTCAGAAGAGAGACGGAACCCATCTCCCGGAGGTACATATACACCGGGTCAATCGATTTTCCGAGTCCCTCGGATTCCAGTTCTAACTCTTCTTCAACCGGAAGTGCTTCCATTTCCTCCCTTTGTTTACTTACTTTGACCTTATGGGCGGCATCGACGACCTCGATATCCATTTCTCCGAACATCATCATCAGGTCATCGATCTGATCCGAGGAGACGATGTCCGGAGGCAGAAGATTATTGACCTCGTCGTAGGTCAAAAACCCTTTCTTTTTTCCCATATGGATTAATTCTTTAACCTTCTCCATCTCTTCTTCTTTGGCCATAAGCTCCTCACCTCATCTCCGGCTCACTGCCTCACATTGGGCGAAGGTAGCCCGGAGGCATCATCGATCCATTTTTTCTGCTCTAAGATGAGCCGCTGCTTCCTTTTCAGGAGTTCCTTCAAACCCTGGGCCCCCCAGGGTCCTTCTTGAGTCTGTCGACTCCGCTGGCGAATTTCCTCGTCCACCTGCTGAATCTCCTGGCGAACCCGGGACAGCTTCACCTTCCGCAGGCAGTCCTCCAGCATGCGGTTGGCATCCATTACACTTTCTTCCTCCAGGAGCAGTTCGGAGGTCAAGTCTCTCAGATCTCCCTCCTCCTCCCCGCTGAGGATCCCCTGGACATCGAACTCCTCTCCGGTTTCCCAGAGGTCCATGAGTTTCCGGGCCAATTTTTGGTGGCGAAGATCGGAGAAGCCACCTCTTCCCATCACCTCTTTCACCCGGGGAATCGCCGAGGGGTTCATGAGCATGAGCTGCAGCAGGACCCGTTCGTGGCCCGGACCCCGATGAGCCGGCTGAGGAACTTTCCCCTCCTCGCCCGGGGGAGTTTCCTTCCCCCTGAGTTGGTCACGGATTTGAGATTCTTTCAGTTCCAGACGGAGGGCGATTCGCTCAACATAGAGATTCCTCTCCAGAGGATCCTGCAGGCGATTGAGCGCCGGGATCAATTCCCGAACGATCCGGACCCTTCCCTCGACCGTGTGGGTATCGTGTCGAAGCAGAGCCTGTTGGAACATATATTCTACTAAAGGAAGGGCAGCGGATAAAACTTGCTCGAACTTTGATCCCTTTTCCTGGCGGATGTAACTGTCCGGATCAAACCCGGCGGGTAAGGAAACTACCCGGGCCGAAATTCCCTCCTGGAGGAAAAGATCCAGACTTCGCTGGGTGGCTTTTTGGCCGCTTTCATCCGCATCAAAGACCAGAAATGCCTCCCGTGTGTAACGGCCCAGTAAATTTAATTGAGCGGAGGTCAGGGCCGTTCCCAGAGAGGCCACAACATTGCGGAATCCCGCCTGGTAAAGGGATAAGAGGTCCATGTACCCTTCCACGATCAAGGCGGCTCCCTTTTCCCGAATGAACCCTTTGGCTGCATTCAAGCCATAGAGACTCAGGCCTTTGCTATAAATGGGGGTTTCCGGAGAATTCATATATTTAGGAGAAGGCAGGCCACTGTCGCCGGTCTCCTCGACCACAATCCTCCCCCCAAAACCCTGGACCCGTTCCCCCTCATTGATAATGGGGAAGATCACCCGGCGGCGAAAACGATCAAAATAACCAGGCCTGCTTCCGGACCCGCTGCCTTCCTTCCGGGGAATGATCAGTCCCACGGTTTCGGCGGCGTTCAAAGGAATAGCCTTGCTCTGGAAGAAGAGCAACAGAGAGTCCCAGGCATTGGGGGCAAAGCCCAGCCGGTGCTCCCGGATGGTCTCCTCAGAGATCCCTCGCTTCGCCAGGTATCTTCGACCTTCTTCCCCTTCTTTGCGGGAGACCAGAATCTGATGATAATATTCTGCCGCCGCCTCATTCGTATCGAACAGTTTGGCTCTGAGGCTCTTGCGTCGTTTTTCCTCCTCCGTCAACTCTCGAACCGGGAGGGTAACGTCGTACTTCTTGGCCAGGGCTTTCACGGCCTCAGGAAAGCTCAACTGGCTGGCACGCATTAGAAAATTAAAGATGTTACCCCCCGCCCCACAGCCGAAACAATGGAAGATCCCTTTTCCTTCGTTGACCGTGAAGGAAGCGGTTCTTTCCGAATGAAAAGGGCAGAGCCCCAGGTGATTTTTGCCGGCCTTTTTCAGGGAGACGAAATCGGAGATCACTTCCACAATGCTGGCCTTCTCGCGGATCTCGTTGATCTTTTCTTCGGGGATGATATCTTTCATCTCTTACCCGCGCTCCGCCCCCATTTTGCTCGAATGTCGGTGGGCCGACTTGGTCGAGGGAGATGGACTGATTTCCACCACCGTAACCCCGTTGCCGCCGCGACCGGGTCCGCCGGGCACAAAGGCCTTTACCAGAGGGTGTTCCTGTAGATGCTCCCGGATGGCTTGTCGCAGTCGGCCGGTGCCTGCCCCATGAATGACGTCCAGTTCCTTGAGCCCTCCCAAAAAAGCCTCGTCGACCGCTTTGTCCACGAGGGGAATCGCTTCTTCCACCCGCAGGCCGATGACTTTGATCTCCGGGTTGGCCGAGGGGATCTGGTAATCGATGAAGCCCGGTTTATCCGTCCGGGCTGCCTTCTTCCCCTTCCCGGATTTTAAGCCGAAGGTCTCTTTCAATTGGACCAGGGTGGCAGGGGGAGAACCCTGCTCCGGGCGTATCCCGGTTGCCTCGAGAGACAAATCTTCTTCGCTTTTTTTCCGGGCCCACTGGCTGAGTTTTTCCTCTTCCGCCTGAATCTCTTGCCCGAGGCGATGCAAATCGGTTCGCCCCCTGGCCTTGAACTCGTTAATCAAACGGCGAAGGTCTTCTCTGGCCTGCCGGACTATGGCCTGCGTTTGTTCCCGGGTTTGAGAGAGAAGCTGCTCTTCTTCCTTCCGCGCCTCCATCACGAGGGCCCTGGCCTGGTTGCGGAAACCTTCGGCCTCCCGCTTGATCTCCTCTGCTTCCTTAACCCTGTTTTCCAGCTGGTGCTGGGTCTGCTCCAGGCTCTGCAGCAACTGGCTTACCTTGCGTTCCCCTTCTCCCAGATAGCCATGGGCCTTCTGCACGAGCTCGTGAGGAAGCCCCCATTTTTCAGCCATGAGAAGGGCATGGCTCTCCCCGGGCCGGCCGTAGATCAATCGGAAGGTGGGCCGCAGGGTCTCCGGGTCAAAGTCAACCGAAACATTAACCACGTCGGGATGAATCGCTCCGTAGGCCTTGAGGAGGTGAAGGTGGGTCGTAACCACGGTCTTCACTCCCCGGGCACGCAATCCGTCGATCAGGGCCATGGTCAGAGCGGCTCCTTCGACGGGGTCCGTCCCCCCGCCAACCTCATCCAGAAGGACGACTGAGAAGGAATCGGATTCCTCCAGGATCTTGGAGATGGTTCGAATCCAGGCGGAGAAAGTACTCAGATTCTCCTGTAAATTCTGCTCATCTCCAATATCCGCGAAGACCTGACCGAAGATGGCCACTTCACTTCCTTCTTCTGCCGGAATGGGGACTCCGCTTTGAGCGATGAGGGTAAGAAGGCCCAGGGTTTTCAAAGCAGCCGTCTTTCCCCCGGTATTGGCCCCGGAAATAATCAAGGTCGACTGCCCCCGGGCCAGCTCAAGATCGATGGGGATCGCCCTGGGTTCCAGCAGAGGGTGGCGGGCGTTGCGCAGGTGCCAGGTACCTTCATCGTTGAGAGAAGGGGTGGTTCCCCGAAATGCCCGGGCCCATTTGGCCTTGGCCGAGACCAAATCCAGATGACCGAGCACCTCTACCGCATGGTTGAGCTCCTGCGTTTGTTCCCGCACCCGAGTGGTCAGGTCGAGAAGAATCCGTCGCTCCTCCTCCTTTTCATCCTGAAGGAGCACATTCAGCTCGTTGTTCTCCTCCAGGGTGGAGAGAGGCTCGATGAAGAAAGTGGCCCGGGATTGGGACTGGTCATGAATGATCCCCGGAAGGGTATTTTTAAACTCGGCCTTAACCGCCACCACGTATCGTTCGTTGCGCAGGGTGATGATCTGCTCTTGGAAGATTTTTCGAAAATCCTCCTGATCCCAGAGAGTTTCCAGAGTCCTGCGAATGCGGTTGCGGACCAGGGAAATTTCTCGGCGGATGCGCCGCAGTTCGGGACTGGCGGAATCCAGAATTTCCCCGCGAGGGCCGATGGCCGAATGAAGGGAGGCCACCAGGTCCTGGAATTCGGGAAGTCCCTCCGCCCAATCCCTCAAGAGGGGGCGAAAGATCCCGGCCTTCCGCAGAAACCGTTTGGTCCTTTCAGCGGCCTCTGCGGTGCTCTTGATTTGCAGCAAACTTTCCGGAGGGAGGCAAGTTCCCTCCGCCCGGGCCTGGATCAGCAAGGGCCGTACCTCCTGGACTCCTTCCAGAGGGATCTCCCCCTCTTCCTTCAGGAGATCGGACGCTTCGGCTACTTCCCGCAGTTGATTTTCAACTTCCTCTTTTCGCGGAGAGGGCCGCAGGGAAAGACAAAGGGCTTGCCCTACCTCGGAGGAAGCATAGGTTTGCAAGCCCTGCAAGAAAAGATGAAATTCTAAGACGCGGAGTGACCGTTCCTCCATGGACCTGCTCTATGCTACCGGAATGATTCTTCCCGCGGAACTTCCCGCCCTTAAAAAAGGCTCCAAGGTCACTTCCCCCAAGGGGGGTATTCCAGAATAAACGGCGAAGGATTTTCGCGGGTCGAAGGGGAAAGGATGGAAGATAGAAATTCGCCGTCCGTATTTTCCGCGGCCGATAGAGGAAGCGCCAGGGTGACCTTTCGATTTGCCCGCTCGATGCCGAGAAAGAAAAATAAAAGTCTCCACCCCGGATCCCATCTCTCCAAGCGTTACCAGGGTCTCGATATTATCTGAAGGGCGAGCCAGTAAAGGGGGATTCTCAACTCGCCAGTTTGGATAATTTTTGTTTGACCATCTCGCCAACCACTTTTCCCTCTGCCCGGCCCGCGACCTTGGCCATCACCGCTTTCATGACCTTCCCGTGGTCTTTGGGACCCACGGCCTGGGTCTCCTGGATCACCTGGGTGATGAGCTCCTCGATCTCGGCGGAAGACAAGGGTTGGGGGAGATAGGAGAGAAGATAATTGAGCTCCGCTTCTTCCTTCTCCACCAGGTCTTGACGTCCCCCCTCGCCAAAGAGGCGGATCGATTCCCGCCGCTGCTTGACGAGAGTAGAGATGACCTCCATTATCTCGGCATCAGATAATTCTTTCTTCTGCCCGCTGACCTCACGCTTTTTGGCCTCGGTCCGCAGGAGACGCAAGGCAAACAATCTGCGCGCATCCCGAGCTTTCAACGCTTCGTTGTAATCGTGGGCGATTTTTTCTCTCAGCGTCATGCTGGTCACTCTTCGTACATGCGCATGCGCTTCATGGCCCGCTTGCGAGCCGCCAAGGCTTTCTTCTTCTTCTTCACGCTGGGTTTTTCGTAATGCTCCCGTTTGCGGATTTCGGAGAGAATCCCGGCTTTTTCGCACTGCTTTTTGAAGCGCTTAAGGGCATTTTCGAAGGATTCACCTTCTTTAAGTCGGATCCCCGGCATTCATTTTCGCCTCCCTCCGGACAGCCGGTATTTTTGTCTATCTTGAATAAATAAATGAAAATCTATTGAAATATAAAAAAACAGGTTGCCAGCTTCAGATTTTAAATGTTTTTATAATGGAGCATGAGGAATTACCGCTGGAAAAGCCAAAACATTCGAAAGACTTTTTTGTATGTTCAATAAAGCCCTAAATTATTTATTTTAAAGAAAAATTGGACAAATGTCAAAGAAAATTTTTATTTTTTCTTTTCTTTGCTTATTCTGATTTCTGATGAATTTTTTCATTTCCATTCGCATAATACAGTTGCAAGCCATTGGAAAATTTAACTTTCTCTAATAACCACCCCCCTCTCCTTCAGGTAGGCCTTCACTTCTTTCACCGTGTGCTCCCGAAAATGGAAGATGGAAGCGGCCAGAACTGCGCTCGCCCTTCCTTGAATCAGAGCTTCCAGGAGGTGTTCCATTGTTCCAGCCCCTCCGGAAGCAATGACCGGAATCGTCAGAGCGTCAGAAAAAATGCGAGTCAGGGGGAGATCGTAACCTTCTTTCGTGCCATCCCGGTCCATGCTGGTCAGGAGGATCTCTCCCGCCCCCCATTCTTCCACTTTCTTAGCCCATTCCAGGGCATCGATCCCGGTTGGAGTCCTTCCCCCGTGGATGAAAACTTCCCAGGATACTTTCCCCCCCGGGGGTGTCAGGTCGTAGCCGTTTCCCTTTTGGGCGATTTGGTCGGCCAGAGGCCATAATCCCTTTTCCGCCGGTCTCCTTTTGGCATCAATGGCTACTACTATGCACTGGCTGCCGAATTTTTCCGAGGCCCGACGAACAAAATCCGGGTTTTGTACGGCAGCAGTGTTCAGCGATACTTTATCCGCCCCCGCCTGAAGGAGTTCCCGGATATCTTCCAGGGTTCTGATTCCCCCACCCACGGTCAGGGGCATGAAGACCTCTTCGGCCGTCCGGCGGACCACTTCCAGAAGAATCTTGCGACGCTCGGCGGAGGCGGTGATGTCCAGGTAGGTGAGTTCATCTGCACCCTGTTCATCATAAACCCGGGCGTTTTCCACCGGGTCACCCGCATCCCTTAAGTCGATAAAGTTGATCCCCTTGACCACCCGGCCATCTTTTACATCCAGGCAGGGGATGATTCGTTTGGCCAGCACCTTAGCCCCCCTCTCCTTCGGCCCGGGCGATGGCTTCCGGGAGTTTTAAAGTTCCTGCATAGAGCGCCCTCCCGACAATCACGCCGATGACCCCTTCTTTTTCCAGCGGCCGCAAAGCTTCTATGTCTTCAAGGGTGGAAAACCCTCCCGAGGCGATGACGGGGATCTTCACGGCCCGCGCCACCGCTCGAGTCTCCTCCAGGTTTATCCCCTTCTGGGTTCCATCTCTCTGGATGTCGGTGTAGATGATCACCGAAGCCCCCAGCTCCTCACTCTGCCTGGCGAGGTTGACCGCTTTGACCTCAGTGTCCTTTGTCCATCCCGCTATGGCCGCTCTCCCTCCCTTGGCGGCGATGTCTACGGCCACATGCCCCGGCCATCGGGCGCACGCTTTCTTGAGGAAATCAGGATCGGCGTAAGCTGCCGTTCCCAGGATCACCCGGTGGACTCCCGCAGAGAGATAGTCCTCGATGGTGGCCAGATCTCGAATTCCCCCGCCCACTTGGACGGGAACACAAGCTTTCTTTAGGATGTCTTGAACTGTCGCTTTGTTTCGAGGAACTCCCTCCCGGGCGCCATCCAGGTCGACCAGGTGGAGAAACCTGGCCCCCTGGGCGATCCATTGTTCAGCCATGGCCGTTGGGTCTTCGCCATAGACCGTCTCTTTCTCATAATCTCCCTGAAAGAGACGTACGCATTTCCCTCCCCGAATATCAATGGCCGGTATGATGAGCATAATAAGTGCCTAAGAAAAGTTCTGCAGTGCTGCTGTTTTGCGGTGCTGCGGTGCTAAAAGATTTCGCGGATGTACACGGCAAAACAGCACGACGTTCGCACGGCAGCACGTTATTACAAGTATTCCCTCCAACCTCTTTTCTTCAACTCCTCCAGGACCCGGCGGACTTCCTGGGATCGGTCGCGGGGACAAACCAGGAGAACATCGCCTGCTTCCACGACAACCGTATCCTTCATACCCAGAACGGTGATGAGTTTCTTTTCCCCTCGAATCAGGCAGCCTGAGCTGTCGATCGTCAGGATTTTTGTGCCCCCGAGTTGCTTACCCGGGATATGGGCATTGTGGTCCTGATCCTTGGGCCGGATGCTCCACAGGGCTGACCAGCTTCCCACATCATCCCAGCCAAACCGGGCCTCTATGAGAGCCACGTTTTTGGCCCTCTCCATGATTCCATAATCGACTGAGATGGACTGGCATCGTTCGTAGACCTGCTCCAAAATTTTCTTTTCCCGCGATGTTCCCCACGCCTTTTCAAGAGCTAACATTTCTCCATAAATTTGAGGAAGGAACTTTTTCACGGCTTCCAGGAAAATTCCTACCTTCCAGATAAACATTCCAGTATTCCAGAGGTAATCTCCCTGGCGCAAATAACCCCTGGCTTTATTCAAAGTAGGCTTTTCCCGGAAAGCCCTGGCTTTAAATACCTTGGTTCCTTTCATGTGGTCGAGGATTTCTCCTTTTTGAATGTAGCCATATCCGGTTTCGGGTACGGTCGGACGAATCCCCAGGGTAATCAAGAAATTTTTCCGGGCGGCAAACTCTTTGGCAATCCCCAGAGTCCGCAGGAATTCACTCCGACCAGCAATGGCGTGGTCGGCTGGAAGGGCAACCATGACCGCTTCGGGGTTGAGCTTCTGGATTGACAGGGCGGCCAAACAAAGGCAGGGGGCAGTGTTTCTCCCTGCCGGCTCGACTAAAAGATTCCTTCTTGGAACCTGAGGAACCTCTCGCTGAATTTGGGCAACCTGGGAGCGAGAGGTAACGATAAGAATCTTATTCGGAGAGACAAAGGGACGAAGCCGGTCGACGGTCTCCCGGATCATGGAGCGATGGGAAAGGATCGGAAGAAGCTGTTTGGGGTGTACTTCCCGGCTCCAGGGCCAGAAACGCGTTCCTCCACCTCCGGCCATGATCACTACATATAAATCAAGTTCTTTCACCATAGTTGAATATCTCCATTAAATCCCGATTCCGAAATCGAACTCCTCGAACGCGGGACGAAACAACTTTCCTATAGCCCATTTCGCTACGATCCATTGGTCTTGGATTTCGGGCTTCGAATTTTGGATTTACCTGGACAGCTCGGTCACTCGTCTTTCCACCCGAGTCCGGATTTCCTTCAGGCGCTCTGGAGATTTGGCTTCAAAGCGCAGGACCAGCACAGGCTGGGTGTTAGAGGCTCGAACCAAACCCCAGCCGTCGGGAAAGAGGACCCGCACGCCGTCCACATCCACGATGGGATATTCTTTGCGGAAGGACTCCTTTACCCTTTCCACCAGCTCAAATTTTTGGTCGTCCGGGCAATCCACACGGATCTCAGGGGTAGTGAAGGTTTTCGGCACATCACTGAGAAGGTCCGGGATTCTTTTGTCCGATTGAGAAAGGATTTCCAGCAGCCGGCAGGAGGCATAGATGGCGTCGTCGTACCCAAAATAGCGATCGGCGAAAAAGATGTGCCCGCTCATCTCTCCGCCTAATAGGGCTTTCTCTTCCTTCATCTTGCTCTTCAACAAAGAGTGGCCGGCCCGCCACATGATGCCGCGGCCTCCATGCTTGGCGATGTCATCATAGAGGTTCTGCGAGCATTTCACTTCGGAGACGATCGTTGCTCCCGGGTGCTGGCTGAGGATTTGCCGAGAAAAGAGAATCATCAGCTGATCCCCCCAGATGATGTTGCCCAGATGGTCAACCGCACCGATACGGTCCGCATCCCCATCATAGCCGATTCCCACCTCAGCCCCAGTCTCCTTCACCTTGGCGATTAGGTCTTTCATATTTTCCGGGATCGTGGGATCTGGATGATGGTTCGGAAATCGCCCGTCCACCTCAGAGTAAAGTTCGGTCAATTCGCAACCGAGGTCCCTTAAAATCTTGGGAGCTACAGCGCCTGCGGTGCCGTTGCCGCTGTCCACGATCACTTTTAGTTTTCTCTTCAGCCGGATGTTTTTCAGAATGAAATTTTGATAGGCAGGGATCATCTCCTGGAAAGAAACCGATCCCTGGGCTTCCACGAAATTTTTAGACTCAATAATCTGGCGAAGATTTTGGATCTGCTCTCCATAGAGAGTCTCCTTGCCCACACAGACTTTGAACCCATTGAACTCGGGGGGATTGTGGCTGCCGGTAATCATGATGCCCCCCTCCCGGTCCAGATGGAATAGAGAGAAGTAAAAAACTGGCGTAGGACATACCCCAACATCGATCACCTCGAGGCCACCCTTCACCATTCCTTGAACCAGAGGATCGCGAAACCGCGGGGAACTCAGCCGCCCGTCCCTTCCGACCGCAACCCGACGTTTGCCCTGCCGGGATAGGCAGGTGGCAAATCCCAGACCAATGAGACGGACAACTTCATCGGTTAAATCCTTATCCACCAGTCCACGAATATCATATTCACGGAAAATCCTCGGGTTCATGATCCCTCTTTGCAGAAAAGATTAAAATATCCAGTAATTTAGCACGATTGAAGGAGGATGGTCAAATAAAAATGGGGTCTGGGAAATGATCCCGGACGATTCTTGCGGGCGAAGAGGAAATGATCAGCAAAAAAAGTTTGTTCCTAAAAGGAGATCTTTGACGCAAAACTCGCAACCCGAAACTTGAAGCTTATTGGGCTTCCTTGCAGGCGTCCTCTAATATCTCCAAGGCCATGTCGATCTCGCGCGAGCGGATATCCAGGGGCGGGAGGAAACGAATGACTTTATACCCGGACCCTAAGAGTAATAGGCCCCCTTCGAAGGCTTTACGGATGATCCGGTCTCTTCTTTCCCGGGAATCGATCTCGATGGCATCCATGAGGCCGATTCCACGTACGTCGTGGATGAAGGAGTATTTCTTCTGCAGTCCTTTCAATTGGTCGAGGAAGTAATTACCCATTTGGGTAACGTTATCCAGAAGGTTTTCTTTCTGGATGACTTCGATGATCGTATAGCCGATGGCAGAGCTTAAGGCATTTCCTTCCCCCCAGGTACTGGAGATACGGTATTCCTGCTGGGGGAAGAGATGAGTCTTCCCCAGGGTTGCCCCCACCCGGAGAGGTTTGGCCACCGTAATGATGTCCGGCTTTATGTCGAAGTGTTCAATCGCCCACCATTTTCCGGTACGCCCCATTCCGGATTGGATCTCGTCGGAGATCAAAGGGATGGAGTACTGTTTCGCCAGGCGGGCTACTTCCTTCATGAAATACCTGGTGGGAACGTTATAGCCCCCTTCACCCTGGATGGGTTCGAGGATGATGAAGGCGACCTCACCGGGGTCCACCAGGCCGATATCCGGGTCTAAAAAGTGATCCAGCCGGCTGCGCAACCCTTCCTTCCCGGTACAGCAGACCATCCAACCACACTGGCAAGGGTGGTCCCTACAGGTGCAGTAGGGGAAATCCACAATGTTTGGAATCTGAGGAAACCAGTCGCGCTGGATCTTTTTACTGCGGTTTAAAGAGAGGGCTCCCAGGGTGCGGCCGTGGAAGGCGCCGTAGAAGCAGATTCCATAGCCATAATTCTGTTTGTGGTCGTAGCAAATTTTCATGGCGTTCTCCACAGCCTCGGCCCCGGAATTGGAAAAGAAGGCGGAGCCGAAGCCAAACTGCGAGGTGAGCTCCATGAGCTTGTAATGAAGGTGAGAAGGCGTGGGAATCTCAATTTTCTCCGGGTCCTCTCCCCAGGCGCCGATGAAATCACAGCCCGCGTACCGGTCCGGATCAACAACCTGGAGCTTGGCAGCCATTCGCACCAGCTCAGGGTGGTTGTACCCCAGAGCTGAGCTGGCAACGTGGGAGACGAAATCCAGGATCACGTTTCCATCTACATCTGTGCAGAAAGGGCCGATAGCCGGTTTCGACCGGTCCCAGACAAACCCCTCATGATAGGTTGATCGGGCGGCATAGCGGCGATGGAATTCAGACCACTTTCGAGCATTGGGGCCTGGGGGTAAATTTTTGATGTTTACGGAAACTGTTTCTCGGTTCATGGTTCCTCCTTCTCATCCATCTTCGGCGAGGGCGAGGGTGAGGGAGATGAGATTGTAACCATTTTAGAATATCGAAACCTGACAATCAATGGTTTCATTGGGATGGTTTAATTGAAAAAGACGGATCATCTCCAAATTAGTTGGGGGACAGAGAGGGGTATAGGTAAAATGTTAAGTAATTCCAGGGGCCCGGAAGAAAAGTCATCTTGCTTGCAATCACAAGGCACGCGTCCCTTTTTGGCTTTGGCGGCGGTGTTCCCTTTTCCTCCGAATCTATCTTCTCGCGCCGCCGCTGCGCTTTGCGGAAGGCAAGTAGAGGGAGGGGCCCTTGCTAGGTTTTCAAAAAATATTGGATCAACTAATTTCTCCAAAAGGGATTAGGGAGATTGATTCATCTTGGGGACTGAGATTCATACCTGCTTATCGAGGGAGATAAGAATTCTATTGAAAATGCAATATTTTCCATTTAATATTTTTCTTAGGACTGGGCCGAGAAAATTTTATCCTCAAAGTCTGAAAAATAACACCATGGCAGTTACTCGATTTGGCATATCCCTGGACGAGATCCTGTTAAAGAGATTTGATGACCTCATTCGGAAAAAAGGGTACTCGAACCGAAGCGAGGCCATCCGGGATCTTATCCGCGATGCCCTGGTAATGGAGGAATGGGAAGGAACGACTGGGGAGACCGTCGGAACCATCACCCTCGTCTATTCCCACGAAAAAAGGGAATTGCTGGATCTCCTTACTCGTCTCCAGCACCTCCATCATGATTTAATCATTTCCAGCATGCACATTCATCTCGACGAGCATAACTGCCTGGAACTCATTGCCGTGAAGGGAAGGGGAGAAGATATTAAAAGGATCGCCGACCGCCTGATAGGGTCTAAAGGAGTGAAGCACGGAAAACTTACCTTAACCACGAGTGGAAAGCGGCTGAGGTAAAAAAAATTGGATCATCTCCCAATTCGTTGATCGAAATTTGGATGCGATCCTCGCCAGGGCCCGGAAGGAAAGGCCGATTGCGCCGCAAGCACCGGCGGGATATCCCCTTTCCTTAACCTCCAGGCCCGTTTTCCGCAAAGCGTAGCGGAGGCGAAAATAGATCGTTTCGGAGGAGAGAAGAGCACCTCCGCCAAGGCTTAGGAGGAATGGGCGCCTTGTGGTTGCAAGTAATCGGGCTTTTCTTTCGGGCCCATGATACCACAGGACATTTCCCCCAAAGCGGTCTTCCGTGACTCAACTAATTGGGAGATGGTCCAAATTTTTTTAATCTTTAGTAGCACAAATTTAATTTATGTGATACCATGCCCGGGAGGTCGTCAAATGCGAATCAAAACCAGACTGAAAGAGACTCCCAAGAATCTATGGATTTTCATAGCCCTGGGTCTCTTATTCGCTCTTGTTCCCGTGGTCTCCGCCCATGACTTCTGGATTGATCAGAAGGGCAAAGAATTTCTCCCTGGAATTGAACTTTCTGAACCTCGCCCGGGACTGGCAGGGGGGAAAGGCCTAACGGCTACGGGAGGAAACGTTCTCTACTTATCGCCCGGGTTTCGCTTCGCTTTCCCCAAGCTCCAGAATGCCAATCTTGGACTATTGATAAAGATTCCTATCTTCAAGAACTTAAACGAGCAGAATCAACAACAGGGCTCAGAGGGGCTCGAAAAATATAGAATCATTGGCACCCTTTCCTTCTATTTCTAAAGACTCCTTCCCCTCGCTTACTCCGGGCCAACGTCAACGGGAAAAACTGGGGTGAGCAAGGGGCCCAAGGCCCTTGATTTTGCAATGGGATGGGAAGAAAATTAGGGGACAGCGATATTTTGGGGAGGATAGCATGCACATCCCTGATGGATATTTAGGACCGCAGACGTATGGCGTGCTCTATGCGATCATGGCTCCCATCTGGGCTCTGGCTTCGAGGATCGTGCGCCGGACGTTAAGTCAGCGCGAGGTTCCTTTTCTTGCCCTGGGAGCGGCCTTCAGCTTCGTGATCATGATGTTTAACATTCCCATCCCGGGAGGGTCCACGGGGCATGCCGTGGGGGGGGTGATCGTGGCCATTCTCCTGGGCCCGTGGGCGGCCCTGATTGCCATCTCCATCGCCCTGGTCATCCAGGCGTTGCTCTTCGGGGACGGCGGGATCACAGCCATCGGGGCCAATTGTTTCAACATGGCTTTCGTGATGCCGATGACCGGATATCTGGTTTACCGCCTTATCAGCATGGGCTCAGCGGCCACCTCCAGGCGCAGGTGGATCGCCGGGGCGGTCGCCGGGTATGTCGGGTTGAACCTCGCTGCCATCACGACAGCGATCATGTTCGGACTGCAACCGCTGCTGGAGAAAGGATCTGATGGGCAACCCTTGTATTTCCCCTATCCTCTGCGGGTGGCCGTGCCGGTAATGGCGGCCCAACACCTTTTTATATTCGGAATCATCGAAGCCGTGCTCACCGCCCTGCTGGTGATCTACTTCCAGCGGTCCGATCCTTCCCTGCTGCAGTCGCGGGGGAAGTGAAATGAAGGGGGCGCACTTTCTTGCCAAAATCAACGACCACCCCAGTGATGTATGATGCAGATAGTCTTTTGGAAATGAAGTTGTGCGGAAAATGCGGCTAAGCCGGGTAAGGTTCTTTAGGTCTAAATTTGGAGAGCTCTAAAACTAGGGGGAAATAGCCTGATTTGCTCAACAGAAAAGGCTCTCTCCACTCTGTTGATACCAATCACAGATGATTTTCCATATCTCCTCAGCCGTCTCGGCAAAAGTGAAAAGCTCAGCGTCTTCAGGGTCGATGGTCCCTTCAGCTGCAAGAAACTCGACGTCGAAAACTCGGCGCCAATATTGCTCACCGACAAGAATTACCGGTACCGGCTTACTTTTACGGGTCTGAATCAGACAGAGCGTCTCAAAGAGCTCATCAAGCGTGCCAAATCCCCCGGGAAAAGCAACCATCGCCTTGGCCCGGAGGTGAAAATGCATTTTGCGCAGGCCAAAGTAGCGGAACTGGAAAGTAAGCTCTGGGGTTATATAAGGATTGGGGCATTGTTCCTGAGGAAGCGAAATGTTCAGGCCTACGGATTTGGCCCCGACATCATAAGCCCCCCGGTTG
>Ga0187865_1001810_pt1 | contig 22720 bp, 20 predicted proteins | sample June2016WEW_11_1_2_FD_132989 | JGI IMG/M metagenome (GOLD analysis project Ga0187865, IMG submission 132989) | Peatland microbial communities from SPRUCE experiment site at the Marcell Experimental Forest, Minnesota, USA - June2016WEW_11_100 | ecosystem: Environmental > Terrestrial > Soil >...
GAGACGACGATGCGCCGCTCGTCCCGCAGCCGATCGAGGGAATCGAGGAACTGCCCGAGGTAGCGGTCGAGGCGCAGGACCTGGTCGTGAATCTCCCGCGAGTTCGGGACGAAGGCGTGGCCGATGGCATCCGTCGTCGAGAGGCTGACGGCCAGGAGGTCGGGCGACGGGCCCTTGCCGAGCCGGAGCTGGTTCACGCCGTCGAGGGCGAAGGCGAGCGTGAGGGAATCCATGAACGGCGTGCCCATCACCATGATGGACGCCTGGAACGAATCCGGCGGCAGGTCGTGCGGGAAGGTGACGCCCCTGCCGCGGTTCTCGTACGGCTCGCTGTCCGGCTCCTGGTAGGCGGACGGCTTGAGCAGCAGGTCCCAGCGGCGCCCCGGGGCGCGGGCGGGGATCATCGCCAGGTTGAACGCCTTGACCCAGTCGGGAAGCGTGTCCGCGTAGTACCGGCTCGTGGTGAACCGGCCGAAGACGTACCAGTAGACCTGCTGGCGCGCCTTCCCGACGGGGAGGATGGCGGCGCGATCCTTCCGGCTCACCGAGAGGGCCCGCGCATCCGGATAGCGGGCCTTGATCCAGTCGAACAGCTCCGTGCCGCGGAAGCGCCACGGCGACGCCCCCGGCCCCATGACCCCCACCAGCCGTCCGATCGCCGTGGTATCGGGCACGCCCTCGTCGTTGCGGACGATGCCGGTGGAATGCGGGTTCCGCCCGGAGAGCACCGTCGCGTGGCCCGGCGCCGTCTCCGTCATCGCGTGGTCCTGGTAGGCACTGGTGAACACCGCGCCCTGACGCAGCAGGCGGGCCAGCCCGCCGGTGAGCTGCGACCGCCACCGGTCCAGGTAGTCGGCGCGGAACTGATCCAGCGTGATGTGGACGACGAGGGTCGGCGGGGGGGCGGGGGCGGGAGCAGGGCGTTGCCGCGGGCCCGGGGCCTGCAGGGCTGCGGCCGCCAGCATCAGTGTCGCGTAGAGCAAGGAACGTCTCCGGTCAGCGGTCCAACGAGAATATGCGCGTCCCGTGCCGGGCGCGCGACGCTACAGCCAGCGGAAGATCCTGAGGGCGATCACGAACGAGACCACGCCCCACGCGACGCAAATGGCGGCCGGGCCGGCCACCGAGGCGAGCGAGGCGCCGTCGAGCATCACCGCCCGCAGCGCGTCGTTCAGGGCCGTGAGCGGCAGCGCCTTGATGACCGGCTGCATCGCGGCCGGGAAGTTCGCCGAGGAAAAGAAGACCCCCGACAGGATCCACATCGGCATCATGATGAGGTTCATCAACCCGTTCGCCGCCTCGTTGGTGCGCACGCGGCTGGCCGTCAGGAGGCCGAGGCCGGCGAAGCACATGGCGCCGACGACGGCCACGAGCAGGAAGACCACCACGGACCCCCGCATCGGGACGCCGAACGCCAGCATGCCGAAGCCGATGAGCAGCACCACCTCGGGGACCAGCATCGTCAGCCGGGCAGCGATGAACGAGAGCAGGTAGTGGCTCTTGCGCATCGGCGACGCGAGCAGCCGCTTCATCAGCTTCTTCTTCCGCGCGTCCACCAGCGCGTACCCCATGCTCCACATCCCGGTGCCCATGAGGTTGAGGCCAAGCAGCCCCGGGATGAGGAAATCGATGTAGCGCGAGCCCTTCTCCATCACCTTCTGCTCGGCCACGGGGCGCACGTCCCGCCGGCCGAGGGCACGCTGCAGCGCGTCGTCGGTCACCAGCCGCGCCATGCGGCTCTCTGCCCGCGTGAAGTCGTAGCGATACAGCAGCGTCGCGCCGGGCACCACGACGATGGCCACACGCCCGCGGCGCAGCCGGTCGGCGGCTTCGGCCGGCGGCAGCACGGTCGCCTCGAATCCCCGGGCGTGCGCCAGGACCGACGCCACCGAGTCGGCGCCCGCCCCCGCCTCCACGCCGACGCGGATCACGTCGGGCGGCCGGTTGCGGAACGCCAGGCCGAGCGCCACCGCGAGGAGCAGCGGGAACGCGAAGACCCAGAACAGCACCTCCGGCTGCCGGAGCTGCTCCCGGAACCGCGCGAGCGTCAGCTGCACCAACGGGTGGTGGTTACGCATCGCGCAGGTGCCGGCCCGTCAGGCTCAGGAACAGGTCCTCCAGCGTGGCGTGGTGCGTGACCAGCTCCGTCATCTCCACCCCGCGCCGCTCCAGCTCGAGCATCAGGGCGGGCACGGCGCGGTGCGCTTCCGTGACGGTCAGGCTGAAGCGCGGCCCGTCCCGACGCGCCGCTTTGACCCCGGGCAGCGCGGCGAGCGCGGCCTCCGGCAGCGGCTCGGCCCCTCCGTCGCCGAGGGAGAACTCGACGATGTGGTCGGCGCCCAGCGAGGCGATCAGCTCGCGCGGCGACCCGAGGGCGATGACCTTGCCGTGGTCCATCACCGCGACCCGGTCGCACAGCCGCTCCGCCTCTTCCATGTAGTGCGTGGTCAGGACCACCGTCCCGCCCCCGCGCTTGAACGAGGCCACGATCTCCCACAGCTGCCGGCGGGACTGCGGATCGAGCCCCGTCGTCGGCTCGTCGAGGAAGAGCAGGTCCGGCGCCCCCACCAGCGCGCACGCGATCGCGAGACGCTGCCGCTGCCCGCCGGAGAGCTTCTCGACCCAGGCGTCCCGCTTCTCACCCAGCTCCACGACGTCGAGCACTTCCTCCACCGTGCGCCCGCGCCGGTAGAAGCTGCGGAAGAGGGCGATCACCTCGGCCACCGTGAGCCGGTCGGCGAGCTTCGTCTCCTGGAGCGCGACGCCGAGCCGCTCCCGCAGCTCGTGCTCGTGGCCGTCCCACCGCAGGCCGAGGATCTCGATGTCGCCCTCGTCGTGCGTGAGCAGCCCCTCGAGCATCTCGACCGTGGTGGTCTTCCCGGCGCCGTTCGGCCCGAGCAGGCCGAAGCACTCCCCGGCGCGCACCTCGAGATCGAGGCCTGCGACGGCGGTCACGTCCTTGTAGCGCTTCACGAGGGCGCGGCACCGGATGGCGGCCGGGGTGGACTCTGGATTCATGGGTCGTGGATGATGACGAGGGGAGGCAACAAAGGAAAGGGTGTAGGGGGTAGGGTGTGGGGTGTGTGGTAGGCACGCCAGTCCCGCCTGCTACACCCTACACCCCCAACCCTACACCCTGATCAACAGATTCTGGGCAGCTGCTCCCCCGACAGGAGGTCGAGGACCCGGTCCCCGCCCCCCTTCGTCCTCAGCACGACCAGTCCCGGCGTGCCGCCCTGCCGCACGGTGCCGATGCGGCACGCCTGGGCGGTCTCCGGACGCGCGCGGAGCACCTCGAGGGCGCGGTCCGCGTCCGCAGCCGCGACGAAGGCGAGGAAGCGCCCCTCGCAGGCGACGTACAGCGGGTCGAGGCCCAGCACCTCGCACGCGCCGGCCACGTCCTCGCTCACCGGGATGGCGCTCTCGTGCACCGCGATCTCGCACCGCGCCTGGGAAGCGATCTCGTTCAGGACCGTGGCGACGCCGCCGCGCGTGGGGTCGCGCATGCAGTGCACGTCGAGCCCCGAGGCGAGCAGCGCGAGCGCAGCGTCCGCGACGCTCGCGCAGTCGCTCAGGATCGGCGCGGCGAACGCGAGGCCGTCGCGCACCGCCATCACGGCGACCCCGTGCTGGCCGACCGTGCCGCTCACGAGGACCGCGTCGCCCGGCCGCACCTCGCTCGGCGTGACGGGCCGCTTCGCCACCACCACGCCGACGCCCGAGCTGGTGATGAAGAGGCCGTCCCCCTTGCCCCGCTCCACCACCTTCGTGTCTCCGGCCACGACGGCCACCGACGCCTCGCGCGCGGCCTCCTGGATGGACGTGACGACCCGCGTCAGGTCGTCCACCGCCAGCCCCTCCTCGAGGATGAACCCGAGGCTGAGGTAGAGCGGGCGCGCGCCGCTCATCGCCAGGTCGTTCACGGTGCCGTTCACCGCGAGCCTGCCGACGTCGCCGCCCGGGAAGAAGAGCGGGTGCACGACGAAGCTGTCCGTGGTGAACGCCAGCGCGCCCGAGGGCCGCTCCAGCACCGCGCTGTCGTGCAGCACCGCCAGGGCGTCGTTCCGGAACGCCGGGACGAAGACGTTCTCGACCAGGTCCCGCGTGAGGCGGCCGCCGCCGCCGTGGGCGAGGAGGATCCGCCGGCCGTTGCCGAGCGGCACCGGGCAGGTGATCTCGCCCATCACACCGCTCCGGCCGCCACGGCCGCGGCCGCGCGACGGCGGTACAGATGGTACGCCGCGCACGCCCCCTCCGAGGAGACCATCGGCGCGCCCAGCGGATGATCGGGCGTGCAGCGCCCGCCGAACGCGGGGCACTCCTGCGGCCGGAGGCACCCCTGCAGCACCAGCCCCGCCTGACAGTCCGGGTCCTCCGCGGCCGGCGGCTCCGAGTCCGGGAACCGCCGCTCGGCGTCGAATGCGGCGTACTTGGCGCGCAGGGCGAACCCGCTGCGCGGGATCCGGCCGAGGCCGCGCCAGTCGCGGTCGGCGATCTCGAACACCTCGGCGATCGCCGCGCGGGCATGCGTGTTGCCTTCGGGCCGTACCGAGCGGCGGTACTGGATCTCGACCTGGCTGCGGCCTTCCTCGAGCTGGCGCACTGCCATCGCGATCCCCTCGAGCAGATCCAGCGGCTCGAAGCCGGTGACGACGACCGGCACGTGGTACCGCTCGCACAGGGGCCCGTACTCCGCGGTCCCCATCACCGTGCAGACGTGGCCCGCGGCGAGGAAGCCCTGCACGCGGCAGTCGGGCGACTCGAGAATGGCCTCGAGCGCCGGCGGCACACGCACCTGCGCGAGGAGGACGGTGAAGTTCGTGAGGCGCTTCTTCGCCGCCAGCAGCACGGCCATCGCGTTCGCGGGCGCCGTCGTCTCGAAGCCGACGGCGAGGAACACGACCTGCCGCTCGGGCTCCTTCGCCGCGATCGCGACCGCGTCGAGGGGCGAGTAGACGATGCGGACGTCGCCGCCGTCGGCGCGCACGTGCATCAGGTCGTCGCTGGTGCCGGGCACGCGGAGCATGTCGCCGAACGAGGTGAAGACGACCCCCGGCTGCCGCGCGATACGGAAGGCGCGGTCCAGGGTACCGACCGGCGTCACGCACACCGGGCACCCGGGCCCGTGGATCAGCGTGATGCCCGGCGGCAGCATCTCGTCGATCCCGTACCGCACGATGGAGTGCGTCTGGCCTCCGCAGACCTCCATCAGCGTCCATGGGCGCGTGACGATCGCGCGCAGCGTCTTCGCGTAGCGCTGCGCGGCGGCCCCGTCGCGGTACTCGTCCAGGTACTTCACGGCATTTCTCCGCGATCGAGCGCGTCGCCTTCGCGGCCGAACTCCGACAGCGCCTCCATCTCCTCCAGATAGCCGAACGTCTCCTCGGCGTCCTCGCGGCTCAGCACGGTGAGCGCGAGCCCCACGTGCACGATCACGAAGTCGCCGACGACGGCCTCCGGAACGTACTCGAGGCAGACCTCCCGGTCCGCGGCGCCGAACCGGACCGTGCCGTACCGCAGGCCGCCGGGGCCGACATGGCGGTCGAGGATCTCGCCGGGCACGCCGAGGCACATGGGCTAGCCCCTCCGCTCGAGCAGGGTGTGGGCGGCCACGAGGGCCTGCCCCACCGCCAACCCGCCGTCGTTCGGTGGGATGCGGCTCGCCGTGACGACCTGGAAGCCCCGCGTCCGGAGATCCCGCACGGCCAGCGTCACGAGCGCGGCGTTCTGGAAGCACCCGCCCGACAGCACCACGCGAGGGAGGCCGTGCCACTCGGCCACGGCTCCGATCATCTGGGCGAGCGTGAGGTGGAACCGGCCGGCGGCGGCGGAGGGTGTCGCGCCGCTGCGGAGGTCCGCGAGCAGCCCCGCGACGGCGGGGCGCCAGTCCACTTCGAGCGGAGCGTCATCCCCGGCGCCCGCCGGCTCGAGCAGCCGGAAGGGATAGCCGGCGGACGCCCCGGGCTCCGCCATCTGCTCGAGCTGCATCGCGGCCTGTGCCTCGTAGCTCGACTCCTGGCGGAGTCCGAGCAGGGAGGAGACGGCGTCGTACAGCCGGCCCGCGCTCGACGTGCGTGCCGAGCAGCCGCCCGGCTTGAACAGGGCCTCGAGGATGGACCGCCGCGACCGGGCATGCTCCACCGGCGGCACGTCGAGGTCCCACAGCCCTTCGCCGTGGATCTCGTGCAGCACGCCGAGCGCCGACCGCCAGGGCTGGCGCGCGGCCGCCTCGCCGCCGGGCAGCCAGAAGGGGAGGAACCGCGCGACCCGGCGGAAGCCGACGACCGATGACCGCAGGAACTCGCCGCCCCAGATCGTGCCGTCGGTCCCGAGGCCCGTGCCGTCCCACGCGACGCCCAGCACCTCGCCCTCGAGATCGTGCTCGGCCATCACCGCCGCGACGTGCGCGTGATGGTGCTGGACCCGGATCACTTCCAGCCCGCTGGCTTCGGCCAGCCGGGTGGTCGCGTAGTCCGGATGGAGATCGCACGCCACGGCCACCGGGGCCAGACCGTAGAGCCGCTCGTAGTCGGCCACGGTGCGCTGCAGCGCGTCGAGCGAGAGCGGGTGGTCGAGGTCGCCGATGTGCTGGCTCACGATGATCTGGTTGCCGTGGCTCCACGCCACCGCGTTCTTGAGGTGGCCGCCCAGGGCCCGCACCGTCGGGAGGTGCGCGCGCAGCTCCACCGGCAGGGGCGCGAAGCCGCGGGCGCGCCGCAGCAGGAGCAGGCCGCCGTCCACGACGCGCGCGACCGAGTCGTCCACGTGCCGGACGATCGGACGGTCGTGGTGCAGGAAGGCGTCGGCGATGGGACCGAGACGCTCCCGGGCGTCCTCGGCCGTGATCGCCATCGGCTCCTCGGAGAAGTTCCCGCTCGTGCAGACGACCGGGAAGTTCAGCCGGGCCAGGAGCAGATGGTGGAGCGGCGAGTACGGCAGCATCGCTCCGACCGAACGGAGTCCCGGCGCCGTCTCCGCCGAGATCGCGCTGCGATCCACCAGCGGCAGAAGGAGGATGGGCGCCGAGGCGGAGGTCAGGAGCCGCGCCTCCTCGTCCCCGACCCGCGCCACGCGGCGCAGCGCCTCGAGGCTCGGGAACATCACCGCGAGCGGCTTCGACTCCCTGCCCTTGCGGCCCCGGAGGCGCGCCACGGCGGCGTCGTCCCGCGCGTCCACGATCAGCTGGTAGCCGCCGATCCCCCGGAGGGCGAGGATCCGCCCGGAGCGGACCACCGCGAGGGCCGCCTCCAGCGGATACGTCGCGTAGGGCCCCGCCGTCCGATCGTGTCCCTCGAACCAGAGGCGCGGCCCGCACCGCGGGCAGGCCACGGGCTGCGCGTGGAACCTGCGGTCGGCCGGGTCCCCGTACTCGGCGCCGCAGTCCGGACACATCCGGAACTGCCGCATCGCGGTCAGCGGCCGGTCGTACGGCAGCCCTTCGATGATCGAGAGCCGCGGCCCGCAGGCCGTGCAGTTGAGGAACGGGTAGTTGAACCGGCGGTCGTCGGGGTCGAACAGCTCCTGCCGGCACTCGGGGCAGGTCGCGAGATCCGGGAGCATCGCGACCACCAGCTCACCCGCCAGGTCGCTCGCCTCGATCTCGAACCGCGCGGCGCCGTCCGGCGCGATCTCCTCCACCTCCACGCCGCGCAGCACGGCGGCCGGCGGAGCCTCCAGCGGCAGCCGCCTGACGAACGCCGCCTCCGCCTCCGCCTCCCCCTCGGCGACGATGAGCACGCCGAACGGCGTGTTCCGCACCGATCCCGCGAGGCCGAGCGAGCGCGCGAGGCGGAAAACAAAGGGACGGAACCCCGTCCCCTGCACCGCTCCCCGTACGGTGATGCGCGCTGCGACGCGCCGCCCTGTCGCCTGCGCGAGCGCCGGGCTCACGGCGCAGCGCCCACCGGTTCATGCTGCAGCGCCGCCCGCTTGGCCGCGATGCGCCACTCGAGCCACGCGACCACGTCGTCGATCCCCTCGCCGGTGCGGCACGAGGTCGTCAGGACCGCGATCCCGGGATGCACGTCGCGCGCGGCGGCGATCGCGCTCGGGAGGTCGAAATTGGTGCGGTCCAGCAGATCCACCTTGTTGATCGCGACCAGGCCCGCCCGCCGGAACATCAGGGGGTACTTCTTCGGCTTGTCGTGCCCTTCCGTGACGGACAGCAGCATGACCACGTCGTCCTCGCCGAGGTCGAACTCGGCGGGACACACCAGGTTGCCGACGTTCTCGATCAGCAGGACCTCGGTCCCTCCCTCGACCACGCGGTGCAGGGTCGGGTGCACCATGTGCGCGTCGAGATGGCACGCCGCGCCCGTGTTGATCTGGTAGACCGGCACGCCGAACCCGTCGAGGCGCTCCTTGTCCGCGTTGCCCACGATGTCGCCCTCGACCACGGCCAGGCGGTACCGTGCCGCGAGGAGGGGGATCATCCACTCGAGCAGGGACGTCTTCCCCGAGCCGGGCGCGCTCATGATGTCCACGGTGTAGATCCCGTGCGCCGTGAGGTACTCGCGGTTCTCCCGTGCGATGGCGTCGTTGGGCTCGAGCAGCCCCGCCTTGACGTCAATTTGATGCATGGGCCACCTCGGGTTCCTCGGACAGCTCCAGCGTACGGACCTCGAGCTCGCGCCCGGTGGACACGCGCGTGTTCTCCGAGCCGCACGCCGGGCAGCGGAACACCAGGTCCTCGACCGGGTTCGTCCCGCCGCAGGCGCTGCACGTCATGGTCAGCGGGATCACCTCGAAGACGAGCCGCGCGCCCGCCAGCGGCGTGCCGGCGGACAGGCACTGGAAGGCGAAGTCGAGGGCCTCGGTGGACACGCCCGCCAGCTCTCCGACGCGCACGTGGATCGCCTCCACGCGCCCCGGGTGCTGCTCCAGACGCTGTTCGACCGCCTCGATCAGGTTCAGCGCAATGCTGGCTTCGTGCATGAATCCCCCCACTGGAGGTTCCATTGCATAAGCTGTGCCTCCACGCGCCTTACGACCTCCGGGAGCGCCGCCTCGACCGCCGGCGTCAGCTTCTCCCCGAAGGTGCGCGTGTCCTGGGCCTCCACGGCGAAAAACACGGTTTCGACCGGGAGCGGAATGTCGAGTGAGCGCCCCAGCGCCAGGGCGTTGCCGAGGCTCACGTCGTGGTAGGAGACGGCCCGCATGGTCGGGATGGCCGCGTCGGGCGTGAGGCGGTAGACGGTGCCGGGCGGGCCGCGCCGCCACTCGATCGCGTCCACGATGACGGCGCGCTCGTACCCGGCGAGGAGGTCGATGAAGCGCAGACCGCCCCAGGAGCTCTGGAGCACGTCCACCGGCGCCCCGGCCAGCCGCTCGGCCAGCAGGGCGGCGGCGCGAAGCCCGACGGCGTCGTCGGTGAGGAGCGGATTCCCCAGTCCGACGACGACGATCCGCTGGGGGAGCCCCGTCACGCGTGCGCCTCCTTCCGGTGCCTTCCCGCTAGGGTCGGCGCACCACGCGGATCAGCTGCCCGTCCGCGTCGCGAATGGCGACCTCGAGCGGCATCTCGCCGAGGAGGCTGTGGGTCGCGCACCCCAGGCAGGGGTCGTAGGCGCGGAAGGCCATCTCGACCATGTTGAGCAGGCCGTCGGAGACCTCCTTGCCGGAGATCAGTCCCTTGGCCGCCTTCTCCACTCCCATCGCCATGCGCGCCGCGTTCCCCTGCGTCGCGACGATGAGGTTGGCCATCGTGATCACGCCGCGCTCGTCCGTCTGGTAGTGGTGGATCAGCGTGCCACGCGGCGCCTCCACGACACCGATGCCTTCCTGCGGCGTCGCCGTCGGCAGGGTGCGGACGTTGGGGTCCACCAGCACCGGGTCGGCGGCGATCTCCTGCAGCCGCTCGGTCGCGTACAGCAGCTCGATGACGCGCGCCCAGTGGTTGCCGAGCGTGTGATGCACCGGCTTGCCGCCCAGGACCTCGTACATCTTCTCGTACGCCTGCTGCGCCAGCGGCGTCGCCATCCCCGAGGCGACGTTGAGCCGCGCCAGCGGCGCCACCGCGTAGATCCCGCTGTCGGCGCCTTCCGTGAAGCCCTTCCACCCCACCGGCTTGAGGTAGCAGAACTTCATGTAGCTCCACGGCTCCACGTGCTCGGCGATGTAGTCCAGGTACTGCCGCGCCGCGAACCGGGCGACCTCTTTGCCCTCGGGCGAGACGACCTTGAGCTTCCCGTCGTAGAAGTTGGGCCGGTCCTTGTCGTCCACCATCCCCATGTAGTGGGTCCGGTGGGTGAAGGTGTCCGAGGTGATGAGCTTCACGTACTCGGCGTTCTTGAGGACCACGTCCTCGAACACCTTGAGCGTGAATTGCGCGAAGCCGACCGCGTCGGCCGCCAGCACCTGGAACTGCTTCTGCTCCTCCGGCTTGATCGGCTTGGCGACGCCGCCGGGGAGGCCGAGCACCGGGTGGATGACCTTGCCGCCGACCATGCTGATCAGCTCACGCAGCCGCCGCCGCATCGCGATCACGGTCTTGCCGGTCTCGACGCCCACCTTCGCGATCACGCCCAGGATGTTGCGCTCGGCCGCAGGCGCCGTGGGACCCACGACGAAGTCCGGCCCGCCCAGGAAGTAGAAGTGCAGCGCGTGGTCCTCGGCCATGAAGGCGTTGTAGACCAGCTCGCGGATCGCCTTCGCCGCGGGTGGCGGCTCGACCTTGTACAGATCGTCGAGCGCCTTGGTCGCAGCCATGTGGTGCGCGGTCGGGCATACGCCGCAGATGCGGGAGGTGATCTGCGGCATGTCCTCGGCCAGCCGCCCCTGCGCGAACTTCTCGAACCCGCGCAGCTCCGGGACCTGCATGAAGGCGCGGCTGACGTCGCCCTTCGCGTCGAGGAAGATCTCGATCTTGCCGTGACCCTCGAGGCGGGTGATCGGATCGATGCTGATCCGGCGCCCCGCCGGGGCGGCCTGTGTCGTCGGCTGCGTCATGGTTGTCCCACCTTCACGTTGTGGGCCGGCGCGGCTGCGGCCGGCTTGCGCGCAACACACTCCAGCACCGCCTTCGGGGATATCATCTCGGTGCCGATGCCCAGCTTCTTCGCGCTGATCCCCATCGCCAATCCCATCAGCTGGGTGAAGTAGAGCACCGGGATCTCGTAGGCGGTCCCGAACTCGCGGTTCACGTCCCGCTGGTAGCACTCCAGGTTCAGCTGGCACAGCGGGCAGGCGGTGGCGATCACGTCCGCGTGGGCCTGCGCGGCGCCGCGCAGCAGCTCGTGCACCATTGCGAGGGCGGCGCGCCGGAACCCGATCATCAGGGAGGCGCCGCAGCACCGCAGCCGGTGCGCGAACTCCACGGGTTTCGCCCCGAGGGCCGCCACCAGGTCCTCGAAATACCGCGGACCCGTCGCGTCGAAGCCGTCGTTCCGGTCGGGCCGCACCAGCTGACAGCCATAGTACGCCGCCACCTTCAGGCCCTTGAGCGGGCGCGTCACCTTCTGCTTGATCGCGTCGAGGCCCACGTCCCGCACGAACACGTGGATGAGGTGGTGGACGTTCACCGCGCCGCCGTAATGCAGGCCGTCGGCCTCGAGCGCGAAGTTCATGTGCTCCGCGAGGTCCGCGTCCTTCTTGAGATCCTGGTTCGCGTGGTAGAGGTTCTTGAAGCACGCGTTGCACGGGGCCACCACGTCCAGGCCGGTCCGCTCGGCGATGGCGAGGTTCCGGGCGCACAGCGTGTGCGCCAGCAGCTCGTCGATGTTGGTGTAGGGCGTGGCCCCGCAGCAGTTCCAGTCCTCGATCTCCTCGAACTGCACGCCGAGCTTGGCCCCCGTCTCGATGGTCGAGAGGTGGTAGCTCGCGGAGACGGTCTCCGCGGAGCACCCGGGGAAGTACGCGTACCGTTTCATTCGATGCCTTCCAGTGGCACGATCCGGCTCAGCATCGCCCGGAAGTTGTCCACCCGCTTCACGCGGGACGGCATGAGCGGCATGCGGCCCTTGGCCAGGAGCCTCATGCCGAACTGCATCTCGCGCAGCATCCCCTGGACGCCGCCCTCGAAGATGAACGCCGGGGCGTAGCCGGGCTCGTACGACTTCCCCGTGCGCATGATGGTCCGCACGAAGCGCCGCGAGAACTCGGGCCCCACAAGATCGCCGCGGTACTTGTTCTTCCAGATCGAGTACCGCTTGAGCACGTACATCAGCTCCGACGGCTTGATCCCCTTCGGGCAGACCCCGGAGCAGGCGTAACACGAGGCGCACACCCAGAACGTGTTGCTCGCCAGCACCTCGTCCCTGAGGCCGGCGTTGATCATGCCGATGAGCCGGCGCGGCGTGTTATCCATGAACTCGACCGCCGGGCAGGCCGACGAGCAGGTCGCGCACTGAATACAGCAGTTCAGGCCGCGCGTGCCCGTCGCGTACATCTCGTTCGAGATCTCGTCCGCGAACGAGGGCTTCGTCCACATACGCCCTCCCCTTCCTCAAGTCCTCAGGACACCGGCTGGCCGCGCGTCTCGGCCGCCAGGAGCAGCGCCCGGACCCGTTCCAGCAGGAGGTCCGGCTCCACCGGCTTCTCGATCAGCTCGTTGAGCGCCACGAAGTTCGGGTGCACCGCCTGGCCCGGGAACATGAACGCGATCTGCTCGCGGATCCCCGTGATGATCAGGATCGGGAGGTCCTTGAGCCCCGGGTCCTTGCGGAGCTTGCGCGCCATCATGACACCCTCGGCTCCCCGCCCCATCATGATGTCGAGGAGCAGCAGGTCGTGGGACCGCGCTTTCAGGGCCGCGAACCCGTCCTTCGGGTTGTAGGCGACCTCGGTCTCATAGCCGGCGCCGTCCAGAATGGCGCGGATCCCCGAGACGAAGTCGGGGTCGTCGTCGATGATCATCAACCGCTTGCGCTCGCTCATCTGGAACCGTCCTTTGCTGATGCTGCCAGAGGTTCTGCCTCCCGGCGTTCCCCGCCGGGTACGTCGTGGCCGAGCGCGGGCAGCGTGATCACGAACGTGCTCCCCTGGCCCGGCGTGCTCTGTACCGTGATGCCCCCCCCGTGCGCCTCGACGATCCGCCGGCTTACGGCCAGACCGAGCCCGGAGCCGCGTTCGCCGCCGACGCCCGGCTGGGTGTAAAACGCCTCGAACAGGTGCGGCAGCTCCTCCGCGGTGATGCCCACGCCGTGATCGGTGACCGCGATCCGCACGTCGTCGTCCCGCAGCTCGGCGGTCACTTCGATCCGGCCGCCGTCGCGGGAGAACTTGACGGCGTTGCCGAGGATGTTGACCACCGCCTCGGTCAGCGTCCCCTGGTCACCCAGCACGCGGGGCGCCGGCTCCGGCACCGTCACGTCGATGGTGACCGCCTTGCGCGTGGCGTAGACCAGCGCGCTCTCCACCGCCTTGTCGATCGGGATCCGCACCGACACCGGGACCTGGCGTGCCTTGATGGCGTCCAGGTCGATCGAGACACCCCGCCGCCAGGTGTCCACCATCTGGATCAGGTCGGCCATCCGGGCCTTCACCCGCGCCAGACGGTCCCGCTGATCCGGCGTCGCGGCCGCGGCGAACTCGCGCTCGAGCACGAAGACATTCTGCTGGATGGCGGCCAGCGGCGCCTTGAGCTCGTGAGACACGATCGCCGCGAAGTGGTCCCGGAGCAGGTCGCGCTCCCGGCGCAGCGCCATGGCCTCGAACGTCAGTGACCGCTTCTCGACGGCACGCTTGATGATCAGCCGGAATTCCTCAGGCGTGAACGGCTTCGGGAGAAAGTCGTACGCGCCTCGCTTCATCGCGTCCACCGCCGAGCTCACGGTGGCGTAGCCGGTGATTACGATCGTCACGACGGTCGGATCTGCCTCGCGCAGATGCTCCAGGACCTCGAAGCCCGACAGCCCCGGCATCTTGAGGTCCACCACCACGACGTCGGGCCGGAACTCCTTCACGAGCGCCAGCCCGCGCACGCCGTCGGTCGCGGTGGTGAGCTGGTACCCCTCGCCGCGCAGGATCTCGGTGCACGAGTCCAGCACGATCTCCTCGTCGTCCACGACCAGGATCCGCGCGTTCCCTTCCATGGCCCTTAGCCCTCCGCCCGATCGCGAAGCGGGAGCCGCACGCTGAAGGTGGTTCCCTTCCCCGGCTCGCTTTCGACCGAAATCGTGCCGCGGTGCTCCTTCACGATCCCGAAGCTGATCGCCAGGCCGAGCCCCGTGCCGTGCCCGACCGCCTTGGTCGTGAAGAACGGATCGAAGATCCGTTCCATATCCGCCTGGGCGATCCCGTGCCCCGTGTCGGAGAACTCCACCTCGACCATCTTCTCGGCCGGATCCACCCGCGTGGTCACCCGCAGTTGTCCACCGTCCGGCATGGCCTCGGCCGCGTTGATGATCAGGTTCATGAACACTTGCTGCATCAGCGACGGGTCCACTACGACCTCGGGCACATCGGCGCCGAACTGTCGGACGACCTCGATGTTGTGGAACAGGGCCTGGTCCTCCACCAGTGCGACGCACCCTTCGACCAGCGCCTTGACCTCGGTCGGCTTCGTGACCGGTGTCCGCGGCCGCGCGAAATCCAGCAGCCCCCGGACGATGCTGGTGCACCGGTCCGCCTGCGTCACGATCTTCTCTACCCACGCGTCGGAGCCGTTCCCGCCGAGCTTCCCTTGCTTCTCGCGCAGCAGGTGCGAGTACGCCACGATACCCTGCAGCGGGTTGTTCAGCTCGTGCGCCACGCCGGCCGCGAGCTGTCCGATCACCGCCAGCCGCTCCGACTCCATGATCTTGCGCCGCGTGAACTCGCGGAGCTTCTCGTCGCGCGCCCGCAGCGCGTCGGCCATCGCGTTGAAGCTCTCGGCGAGCTCGGCGATCTCCGTCACCGGCGGCGTCGGGACCCTCGCGCTCAGGTCGCCGTGGGCGAGGCGATGCGAGGCCGCCACCAGATCGCGGAGCGGCACCGACAGCCACTGGGCCAGGCCGTAGGAGAGGCCGACCGTGAGCACGGTGCCCGTCAGCGCGATCGCGAGGAACAGGAGCGTCGAGCGCCGCTTGAGGTCGAGGTATGGCGCCTCGAGGAGACCCACGCCGAGCATGCCGACGTTCGCGCCTTCGATGTCCTGGAGCGGACGGTAGGCGGCGATGTACCGCTCGGTGCCCGCGAGCGTTCCGGCGACCCAGCGGCGGCCCTCCACCACGACCTCCCGGTACACGTCGGGCTCCGCCCGTGTGCCGAGGATGCGGGCGCCTTCGGCGTTGAGGACGTTGGTCGCGATCCGGAGATCGTGGAGGAACAGCGTGGCGGCCCCGACGGGCCGGCCTTTGTACTCGGCGTCCTCGAACACGCCGTGCTTGATTCTGTCCACCAGCTCGGCGCGACCGTTGAGCAGCACGGCGGCGTACACCGCGCCGAGCAGCCGGCCCGCCTCCACGATCGGCGCGGCGGCGGCGAGCATCATCGCCGCCGAATCCGGACCCACATCGCGCACCACGAGGCCGGGGCACTCCCGGCGCAGGTCGCCGACGGAGAGGAGCTGCGTCGCGGCCACCGACTCGTGACGGTACAGCGCGGCCCGGAGCAGCGGGTCGGAGGTCCGGTCGTCTCCGACGCGCGACGGATTCGCCGGGTGCCAGATCACCCGTCCCGCCGCGTCCGTGACGAGCAGGATGTCGAGCCGCTCCTGCCGTAGCACGCCGCCCAGCACAGCGCCGGCGCGCCCGGCGGGGCCGCCGCGAAGGGCGTCCTTGAGGAAGATCCGGTCGGCGGTGAGCCGCGTCACCTGCTGCACGCTGTGCAGCTCGCTGCCGTAGAGCTCGCCGGCCGCCATCAGCGATTCTGCGACGCGGTTCTGCGCCTCCGTGACGACCCGGGTCTCGATGAAGCGGATCCCCACATAGCTGAAGATCGCGCTGATGATCACGATGATCACCAGGAAGCTGGACATCAGCCGGAGCGCGATCGACTTCAGCACGTCCTCACCCCTTGGTCGCGACGCCCGCGGCCGGGCGCCTGCGGCGCAGCAGCGAGGCGGGCAGGCTGTAGCGGTACAGAGTGCCGACGGGGTCGGGAATGGAGCTCAGGATGCGCTCGATCTCCGCGGCGTCGTTGCTCTCCACCATGGACGCGATCGCCGACAGCGCCTTGGCGCCCTGGTCCTTCACCCGGCTCGTGGGTCCGAAGCAGCCGGTGCACGGCATGTTCCCCTTGATGCACGGCGCCTCGCACCCGCCACGGGTGGCGGCTCCCAGGCAGAGCACTCCCTGGGCGAGGAGGCACTCTTCCTCGTTGAGCTTCACCTCGGAGGGCCGCTTGAAGGCGCCGAGGGAAAGCTGCTCCGGCTTGCTCTTCTTGCGCGGGCACTCGTCGCACAGCGCGACGTCCGGCGCGAGGACGCTCCCCTTGGGCGGGAGCGTGCCGGCGAGCAGCGCCATCACCGCATTCGCGATCAGGGCGGGCGTCGGAGCACAGCCGGGGAGGTAGTAATCCACGTCGATCACCTGGTCGAGCGACCGCACCGTTTCGTACAACCTCGGAATCGTCAGGCGGTAACCGTCGACCGCGCAGCTGGGGTGCGGGAGCATCCCGTCCGGGTTGACGGTGCTCGGGCTCTCCAGGTACGCCGAGGCGAGAACGCCGTCGAGGTCGAACAGGTTGGCCAGCCCGGGGATGCCGCCCAGCTGCGAGCAGGACCCGAACGACACGACCGTCTGGGCCTTGCGCCGCAGCAGATGCACCATCTCTTCCTGCTCGGTGCTGCGGATCGCGCCGTTGAGGAACGCCGCCGCGAGCGAGCCGTCGGCCATCGCCTCGACATCGCGGCGCTTGAAGTCCAGCGCCACCGGCCAGAACACGATGTCCACGGCGGCGACCACGTCGAGCACCTTCTCCGCGAGGTCCACCACCGCCTCCTCGCAGCCGCCGCACGAGGCGCACCAGTAGAACGCGACCTTGGGCTTGTCCGTCATGGGACCGCGACCTCCTCCGGCTCGTCGGCGCGCTCGCTGGGCACCGTCAGGTTGAGCGGCCCGAGCGCGCGCACCTTCTCGACCATGTCGTTCACCGCGATGCGGAGCGGCTCGGCCTCCGACGCGGAGATCCACTCCAGCCGGAACCGCTCGTCCTCGATGCCCAGCTCGTGCAGCATCCGCCGCAGCAGGTGGAAGCGCCGCAGCGTCTTGTAGTTGCCGGACTCGTAGTGGCAATCGCCGGGATGACAGCCGCCGATGAGCACGCCGTCGGCGCCCTTGGCGAAGGCGTCCAGCACGAACTGCGGATCGATGCGCCCCGAGCACATCAGGCGCACCACCCGGATGTTGGGCGCGTACTTGAGCCGCGTGGTGCCCGCGAGATCGGCGGCCAGGTAGGTGCACCAGTTGCAGAAGAACGCGACGATCCTCGGCTCGAACTGCGCCGGCGCCGCGCCTCCGCCTGCATCCGTGGTCGTCTCAGGCATACGCCAACACCCCTCCGATCTCGTCGTAGATCTCCTCGTCCTCGAACAGGTTCTGCCGGGCCGAGCCCGATGGGCAGACCGATACGCAGGTCCCGCAGCCCTTGCACAGCACCTCGTTGACCTCGGCGACTTCCTTCTCGGCGTTGAAGCTGATGGCCTTGTAGGGGCACATCGCGATGCAGGTCTTGCAGCCGGAGCAGTCCTCCTCGACGATGTACGCCGTGTTGGGCTCCAGCTCGATGAACCCCGCGTTGATCAGCGATAGCGCCTCGCCGGCCGCCGCCCCCGCCTGGGCCACCGTGTCCGGGATGTCCTTGGGGCCCTGGCAGGCCCCGGCGATCCAGATCCCGTCGGTGAAGGTGGAGACGGGCGCGAGCTTCGGGTGGCGCTCCGTGAACCAGCCCCCCGCCGCGCAGGTGATGTTGAACATCCGGCGCACCGCTTCCGCGTCAGCCCGCGGCTCCAGGCCGACGGCCAGCACCACCATGTCCACCGGGAGCTTGCGCACCTTGCCGAGCAGCGTGTCCTCGGCCTGCAGCATCAGCCGGCCGTCGTTCTCCGGCGCGGGATAGACGTCGGCGACCTTGCCGCGGATGAAGTGCACGCCGTCCTCGGCCACCCGATTATAGAATTCCTCGAACGACTTCCCCGGCGTCCGCATGTCGATGTAGAAGTTGTAGACCTCGGCCCCGGTCCGTTCCTTGAGCAGGTGAGCCAGCTTCAACGAGTACATGCAGCAGACGCGGGAGCAGTGCTTGTTGGTATGCTCGTCCCGGCTGCCGATGCAGTGGATGATGCCGACCGTCTGCGGCTTCTTCCCGTCCCGCAACACCACTTCCCCGTTGGTCGGGCCCGACGCGTTGAGCAGCCGCTCCACCTCGAGCGCCGTGTAGACGTTCGGATAGGTGCCGTACCCGTAGTACGGCAGCCGCTTGGCGTCGAAGACCTGAAAGCCGGTCGTCAGCAGGATGGTGCCGATCTCGATCTCCTCGATCCGCTCCTGCTGCATGAAGTCGATGGCATTCCGGTCGCCGCAGGCCTCGACGCAGGTCTTCTTGCACTTGTGGGACTTGAACTCGATGCAGGCCTCGGGATCGATCGTGACGAAGTTCGGCACGGCCTGCGGGAACGGCAGGTAGACGGGCCGCCGCTTCGACATGCCGAGGTTGAACTCGTCGGCCCACTTCGGCGTCTGGTAGATGCAGGCCTCGATGCACTCGAGGCAGCCGATGCAGGCGTCCTCGATGATGTAGCGGGGCTTCCGCTTCACCTTCGCCTTGAAGTTGCCGACGTAGCCGCTGACCTCCGTGACCTCGGAGTAGGCCCACAGCGTGATGTTCTTGTGGGCCTTCACCGCGGTCATCTTCGGCGTCAGGATGCAGGCCGCGCAGTCGAGGGTCGGGAAGGTCTTGTCGAACATCGCCATGTGCCCGCCGATGGTCGGCTCCCGCTCCACCAGGTAGACGTGCCGCCCGGCGTCGGCGAGCATGAGCGCGGCGTGGATGCCCGCGATGCCCCCGCCCACCACCAGGACCTCGCCTCGCACCGGCACCCGCCGCCTCTCGAGCGGAATCTGGTGGCGCACCCGTGCCACCGCCGCCCGGATGAGCGCGTCGGCCTTCTCGGTCGCGGCCCGCTTGTCGGAGGTCACCCACGAGTCCTGCTCGCGGATGTTCACCATCTGGAACAGGAACGGGTTGAGGCCGCCCGCCGACACCGCGCCCCGGAAGGTCTTCTCGTGCAGGTGCGGCGAGCAGGACGCCACCACGATCCGGTTGAGCTCGTGGTCCTTGATGTCCTGCTTGATCAGCTCCTGCCCCGGGTCCGAGCACATGTACTTGTAGTCACGGGCGACCACGACCCCTGGGAGCTTCGCGGCGTGCTCCGTGACGGCCTTCACGTCCACCGTCCCGGCGATGTTGGTCCCGCAGTGGCAGACGTAGACTCCGATCTTCACGGCGGTGTCGCCGTGCTCAAGCGTCGACATGTGCATCGCTCCTGACTGTGGCGCTGGCCGCGTCGGCCAGTTGCGCCAGGTCCTGGACCGCGAGTGAGCCCTCGAGCTGAGTCGTCTTCAACGCATCCTGGAACATCACGAGATCCTTCGGACAGCTGACCACCAGCGCGGCGACGTCGCGCACGCCCGCCGCCTCCTTGACGCGCGTCTCTGCCGGACGTTCGCGGATGCCCGCGACGTCCTCCATCCAGATCCGCCCGCCGCCGGCTCCGCAGCACGCGGCCTCGTCCCGGGTCCGCGGCATCTCCACAACGCGGGCCCCGAGGGCCGCCAGCGTGCGGCGCGGCGGCTCGTAGACGCCGTTGTACCGCCCCAGATAGCAGGGGTCGTGATAGGTGACCGTCCGGCCCACGGGCGTCGTGACCTTGAGTCGCCCCGAGGCGAGCAGCCGGTCGAGCAGCTCGGCGAAGTGCAACACCTCGACGCCGTTCGGCGAGCCACCGCCGTTCCCGGCGTACTCGTGCTTCACCACGTGATAGGTGTGGGGATCGGTCGTGACGATCTTCTGGAACTTCACGCCGGCCAGCGTCTTCAGGTTCTTGTCCCGGAGCACGCCGAACAGCCCTTCCTCCCCGATCCGGCGGACGTCGTTGCCCGCGTTCTGTTCCGCCTCGTGAAGGATCCCGAAGTCGAGCCCCGCGCGCTGGAACACCCGGGCCGCCGCACGCGTCACGTTCTGCGCCCGCGGATCGAACGAGGCGCAGTCCCCGACGATCCACAGGTATTCGACCGCCTCCTTGCGCGCGTCCCGGACGGGGAAGTCCAACCCCGTCGTCCAGGAGGCCCTAGTCCGCGCCGACTTGCCGAACGAGTTGCCGTAGCGGCCGAGGTTCACCAGCACGTCCTGGAGCCGCTTCTCCATCTCCCCCTGCGAGACCAAGTAGCGGCGCATCTCGACAATCAGTGGCACGTGCTCGTTGAACACGGGGCAGCGGGTCATGCACGCCAGACACGTCGTGCACGCCCAGATCTCCTCCGCCCGGACGACGTCCCCGACGAACGGCTTGCCGTTCCCGTTCGGGCCCGGCGCCGCAACTGCAGTCGCCGACCCGGACACCGGCGCCGCCGCATGCACCGCCCCGAGGACCATCTCCTTGACCTTGTGCACCAGCTCCTTCGGCGACAGAGCGAACCCGGCCGCGTGGGCGGGGCATGCGCGCTCGCAGCGGCCGCACTCGGCGCACGCCAGCCCGTTGAACAGCTCCCGCCAGGTGAACTCTTCCAGCCGCGACGCCCCTTCCGACTCCGCCGGCATCGCGCCCGGCTTGAAGGAGGTGAAGAACACTCCGAAGGGTGAGGCCAGGAGATGCACGTGCTTGGAGTAGGGGATGTACACCAAGAAGGACAGCACCGTGGCCATGTGCGCCCACCACATGGACAGGTACAACCCCGAGGCGTTCGCCCCCTTCGCCACCTGGGAGACGAGGAAGGTCACCAGCAGCAGCGCGATGAGCCCTAGCACGATGCTGGCGTCGCGCGTCCGCTCGAGCCCCTGCGGCGTGAAGACGTACCTCCGGACGGCCGCGACGACGATGCCCACCAGCGCCAGCGCACCGAGGATCTCCATCGGATACGCCATCCACGGCAGGTCGTCGGAGTACGGGACCGGCAGGAAGGGGAAGAGCCCGCGCGCCAGATTCCACCAGAAGCTCGTCGCGAAGAAGACGAACGCCCAGAAGATGGCGAGATGGGCCACGCCGATGAGCGGCTCCTCGACGAGCCGGCGCTGGAAGAACACGTTCTTGACCGTCGTGACCAGGCGACGCGGCACGCGATCCCAGCGCGTCTCGCCCCGCCCGCGCAGCAGCACCCGGACCAGCTGGTAGACGCGCCGGACGAACAGGCCGATGGCGAGGACCGCGAGCACCCACAGCCCGACCCATCCGGGCACGGTGAGGTACCGGGTGATCGTGGGATCCGGCATCGGGCCGCTCACGCTTTCCTCGCCTTGACCGCCGCCGTCAGGGCCGGCAGGAACTCGAGCACGTCGCCCGCGTACCCGTAGTGCGCCACGGCGAAGATCGGCGCCTGCGGGTCGGTGTTCACCGCGATGATCAGGGCGGCACCCTTCATCCCCTCGACGTGCTCGGGCGCGCCGCTGATGCCCGCCGCGAGGTACAGCTTGGGCTTCACCGTCGCGCCTGACTTGCCGACCTGCCGCGTCAGCGGGAGCCACCCCTGATCGATCACCGGGCGAGACGCGGACACCGCGCCGCCCAGCGCCTCCGCGAGCTCCTGGGCCAGCGTGATGTTGTCCTGCGTCTGGATCCCGCGTCCCACCGAGACGAGCACATCCTGCTGCGTCACGTCCACGTCGCCGGGCTCCGGGTCGATGTACTGCTCGAACCGCACCCGGAGGTCCCCCGGCAGCTCGACCGGCACATCCGTCACCGGCGGCGCACTCGCCGGCGCGGCGCTCGCCGGCCGCGAGCCGGGGAGCACGCCGATGACCGCGGGGCCATCTGCAACGGCAACCGTGACCTCGAGCTTCCCGCCGTACAGAACGCACCGCGCCTCCAGCCGGCCGTCCACCGCGTGCACGTCACGGCAGAAGTTCACGAGGGGTATCTCGAGCCGCGACGGAAGCAGGCCGAGCAGGTCGGCCGCGACGTTCGAGAGCGGAACCAGGATCGCTCGCGGCTTCCGCTGCTCGATGAGCGCGGCTAGCGCGAGGCACGAGGCCTCGGGATTCGGCTCCGCCAGCGAGGCGTGGTCGACCGAGAGCACGCCGTCCGCGGCGAGCCCTGCGGCCAGCCCCTTTGCCCCGTGTCCGAGCAGCACCGCCTCGAGCTGCGTCCCCAGCGCGCCGGAGAGTTCCCTCCCAAGCGTCAGCAACTCCAGCGTCACGTCCGAGAGACGCCCTCTCCAGTGCTCGGCCAACACCCAGATGTTGCCCGCCATGGCCGCTGCCTCCTTACGCCAGACCGCGAGACGACAGGATCTCGGCGACCTTCGACGCAACCTCCTCGGGACTGCCCTCCAGCATCTCCGCCCGCCCCGCCGCCTCGGGCTTGGTCATCGCGACGATCTCCAGCAGCGACGCCTCCTCCTTGGCCGGCGCCTCCACGCTCTCGATGGTCCGGGACTTCATCGTGGCGCGGACCTTGGCCACCGGCACGTAGCGCGGCGGCTTGGGTGCCGCCTGCACGCCGAGCACTGCGGGGAGGCAGACGCCGTACCGGCCCCGCGTCCCCCCTGCGTATTCCTTGAAGACGGTGGCCCGGCTTCCGTCGGCCTCCACCTCGACCCCGGTGACGATCCCCAGGTAGGGGAGCTTGAGCCGCTCGGCGAGCGCGGGC
>Ga0187865_1001821_pt1 | contig 22591 bp, 17 predicted proteins | sample June2016WEW_11_1_2_FD_132989 | JGI IMG/M metagenome (GOLD analysis project Ga0187865, IMG submission 132989) | Peatland microbial communities from SPRUCE experiment site at the Marcell Experimental Forest, Minnesota, USA - June2016WEW_11_100 | ecosystem: Environmental > Terrestrial > Soil >...
AAATGTTTGGAATAGGGTAATACAAGAAACAACCGGAATCCTACGGTGTAAGTGCTGGTGTACAAAGGGATTGCTGATGCGCGCGGCCCCTCAAGCAACCTCGCGGCAGTAAACTCCCGCTAGAGCCTTCCCGACTTGGTGCCCCGAGTGCCACTGGAAGTGCTTCAACCACCCAACGAACTTCCTGCGCACACCCGCCACACCCTGCCACGGCTGCGACAGCACAAGATCCACGTCAGGCCGAATTCGCTGGATTAGGGCCCGGTACACAACTGAGTCGCTCTCACCCTCCACAACGATTCCGAAGACCATTATTCGCCGAGCGCCCCTGCTAGCATGAGGTCCCCAAGACCGAGGGCCTTGTCTTCGACCAGCTTGCGCAGGTGAGTTTTGTCACTGGGGCGAACCACGACAGTCTCGCCACGTCTTTTCTCGATCCAGAGGATCTCATCGAGATTCATTTGATCGACCAAGAAAGGCGAGTGAGTGGTCAGCAAAATCTGGGACGGGACGTTGCGGTCCGACACTTCCTCCTGCACCTGCCGCAACAGCGCGACAATGGTCTCAAGAAGCCTGGGATGAAGGTGATTCTCGGGCTCTTCAACGAGGAACAGAGTCCCGCCGAGACCGTCCGGAGCGCAAACAAGCGAGAGCAAAGCGATAAACGCCAACTCACCGTCAGACATCTGGATGAGCGGAGTGGGGCGAGCCAGAGCCTGTTCCTCGGACGCGAGGTAAACCGTCCCCTGCTGGGTAGGCCAAGTCAGGATACGACGAATTTCCGGAAAGACGTCCCGCGCAACTTCCGCGATGCGGTTGAAGTTTTCGGGCGCCCTGGTTTGGAGCCACATCAGCCAGGCTGATAGGTTCTGTCCCTGGTGCTCAAGGACTCCCCCCGCCCCGACCTGATTGGGCTGCTTCATCAGGCTGGGAACCAGGTGATAGTGACGCCAATTCTGGGCAAACCACTTCAACGGGTAGCCGTCCCAGTTGCGAGGAGCGAGTTCCATCGCGGACCTCTCCGCCTCTACGGTCAGCAGGCGCTGTCCGTCGGCGTTAACCAACCAGCGGCCTTCGCTTTCGCGCGTGATCAGGGGGCATTGTTTTTCGCCTTCCAGGAGAATGAGGCGCTCCGATTGAATGTTGACGTACCCACTAGCCCCGCCCACCAGCTCAATCCCATATTTGAAGCTTCTGTCCGGTCGGGCTGGGTCGGTAAAGTCAACACCTACCGACAGAAGTCTATCCTGCCCTCCCTTCCACAGGACCTCGTCTATCCCTCCGCGTCTGACGAGAGCGTTTACGGGGCCGTACGTTCCCGCCTGAGGAAACCAGGACTCATAGAGGAAGCGCAGGGCATCAAGAAGATTGCTCTTGCCCCCCATATTAGGGCCGACCAGAACATTGAGCGGACCCAGGGGAAGGTCCAGGCTTCGGAGGCTCTTGAAGTTTCGGGCCAGCAATCGTGTCAGCACAGGGGACCTACCGCTATCGTACCCCGCCGCGCTTGCTGCCTCAAGAGGCACTCAGCCAGTATCGCGTCATACGGGAATTCGAGCTAAATCAGAGCCATAGCAGCGGCGCCAGCCCGGCTACTGTCAGGCCGCCCAGCAGGCACAGGCTCTCGACACCCGTTTTGCGATCGGACAAGCTGAAAGCATAGATCCCTTTGACCAGGTTGTTGCTGGCCGCGGCAATCAGGATAGCCGCCGAGGCCACCTTCAAAGAAGTGACGCCTCCCGCCGATTGCGTCATGCCCATGATGAAGGGGTCCACGTCCGTGACCCCCATCAGCCCCGCCAGCGTGTACACCCCCGCCCTGCCGAGATAGGCGATCGCCAGGTGCGTGGCAACCAGGATGGCTAGAAACAACACGGCGAAGAAAAAGGCCGCGCGCAGTTCGAGGGGGTTCCTGGATTCGTACTCCCGTTTGACCTCGCCGGCTCTGGCATCGGGAATGCGCGTCCAGAGCCAGCCTGCGCCCATCCCCACGCCCGCCAGAATGGCGAACGGCACGCCCAGGGTGGTCAGCAGGTTTCGATTGAACATCGTCACGAGGCCGGCCAGGCGCACATACATAACGCCGGAGGCGATCAGAGTTCCGCCCGCAAACAGGTGCGGGCGGCTCTCGCGCGCGGCTCGTTTGGCCAGAACCACGGTGGTCACGGTGGACGAGTAGGCGCCCCCCAGCAAGGCCGCCAGGATCACGCCTCCCTGCCCTTTCGTCAGCTTCTGGATCACGTAGCTGCCGTAGGACACGCCACTCACCGCCACCACCACCAGCCAGGCCTTGAAAGGATTGATATGGAACGGCCCGAACTCCTGGTTGGGCAGGACCGGTAAAATCACCGCGGTGAGCAGAAGGAATTTGGTGAAGGTAAGGATCTCCTCGGCGGCGATCCGTTTGGTCAAGCCTTCCAACACGGCTTTCAATTCCAGCAACAGCATGCTGGCGACGGTGACCGTGGTGGCGATCCAGAATTGCTCGCGGTACACCAGCGCCCCCACCAGGTACGTGGTCAGCCCCGACATCTCGGAGGTGACGCCCGAAAAAACGGACGTCGCCACTTTATGCTGGTACGCCAGCATCAGGAAGCCGCCCACGACGGCGAAGCCCAACATCACCGGCAAGATCTGCCCTCCCGAGAGGAGGGACGTGGCATAGCCGATGAGTCCGATCAGAGGATAGGTGCGCACTCCGCCGAACGAGTAATGTTCGCTCGCGGTCCGGCGCTCCTCCCGCTCCAGGCCCATCAAAAACGAGAGGAACAGGACCAATAGGATCTTCGCGCCTTCCGGCGGCAATAAACGATAGAAGTCCACCAGCTTCAGTGCTCCTCGTCTATATCAGAGTACAACTTCACGGAAAGCAAGGTGGCCGACGGGGCCACCCGCCTTCGCTATACTCTCACTATGAAAACCATTCGCCCGCTGGCCCTTTTCCTGCTGGCTTCGACCTGCTTCGCGCAGGGCCTCGAGTACATCAAGGCCCATTACACCAAGTACGAATACATGGTTCCCATGCGCGACGGGAAAAAGCTGTTCACCTCGGTGTATGTCCCGAAGGACACTTCCGAGAAATACCCCATCATGCTCAGTCGCACGCCGTACAGCGTGGCGCCCTACGGCGTCGACAACTTCAAGGCCAGCCTGGGACCTTCGGAGAAGTTCGCGCGCGACGGATTCATCTTCGTGTACCAGGATGCGCGCGGCTGCTATATGTCGGAAGGCGAATTCGTAAATATGACGCCGCAGATCGATGTGAAGCGCGGTCCCCAGGACGTCGATGAGAGCTCCGACACCTACGACACCATCGACTGGCTGACCCAAAACGTGCCGAATCACAACGGGAAGGTGGGCATGTGGGGGATCTCGTATCCGGGGTTCTACACGGCGGCGGGAATCATCGATGCGCACCCCGCGCTCATCGCCGCATCGCCGCAGGCGCCCATCGCGGACTGGTTCATCGGCGACGATTTTCATCACAACGGCGCGCTGTACCTGCCGCATGCGTATCGCTTCCTTAGCGCCTTCGGCCATCCGCGGCCGGTTCCCACGCTTCCCCATCCAGGTGTGCAGGACCCCACGGCCCAGTTGGATGCGTACAGCTTTTTTCTGTCGCTCGGCCCGCTTTCGAACGCCAACGAAAAGTACTTCAAGAACGACGTTCCGTTCTGGACCGAGATGATGCAGCACGGCGCTTACGACGACTACTGGCAGGCCCGCAACCTGCGTCCTCACCTCAAGAACATTAAGCCGGCGGTGATGACCGTCGGCGGCTGGTTCGACGCGGAGGACCTTTTCGGGGCGCTGAATACCTACAAGGAGATCGAGAAGAACAGCCCGGGCGCAAACAACACGCTGGTCATGGGCCCGTGGTGCCACGGCTGCTGGGCGCGCACCGAGGGAGACGCGCTGGGCAACGTGCGGTTCGGCGCCAAGACCTCGCAGTTCTACCGGGACGAGATCGAGTTTCCCTTCTTCGCACATTGGCTCAAGGGCAAGGCCGATCCCAAGCTTCCGGAGGCCTTTGTGTTTGAAACGGGCACGAACCAGTGGCGGCGGGAGGATGCCTGGCCGCCCAAGGACGCGCAGCCGCAGGCGGTCTACCTGCGCGCCGATGGAAAGCTGAGCTTCGATCCGCCCAGCGAACCGGCGGCGGCCTTCGACGAATACATCGCCGATCCGAATAAGCCGGTACCCTACATCAACGGCCAGGCGTCCGGAATGACGCGCGAGCACATGGTGGAAGACCAGCGCTTCGCATCCACGCGGACCGACGTGCTGACGTATCGGAGCGACGAACTCACCGGCGACGTGACGCTATCCGGCCCTCTGACGGCGTCGCTGTACGTTTCGACCACGGGAACCGATTCCGATTGGGTGGTGAAGCTGATCGACGTCTACCCCGAGGATTATCCCAATCCCGATCCGAATCCGGCCGGCGTCCGCATGGGCGGATACCAGCAATTGATCCGCGGCGAGGCCATGCGTGGGAAGTTTCGCAACAGCTATTCGAAGCCCGAGCCATTTGTGCCCGGCAAGATGGAAAAAGTGGAATGGGCGATGCCCGATATCAACCACTGTTTCCGCAAAGGCCACCGGATCATGGTCCAGGTGCAGAGCTCCTGGTTTCCGCTGGTGGACCGCAACCCGCAGAAGTTCGAGGATATCTACAGCGCCAAGGCCGCGGACTTCATGAAAGCCACTGAGCGGGTTTACCGCTTCGCGGCTGCGGCCTCCTCGGTGAAGGTGAACGTGCGGGCGGTCAAGTAGGGGCCGGACAACGCTCAGGCCGAATATTTCGCGGTGCGGGTCGCACCCGGTTTTACGGGGACCACTGCCGCAATCATGGTCTGCCGATTCACGGACTGCTCGAACGAAACCGCGGCTGGAACGCCATCCACCATAATGCGGATGTCGCGCCCGGACCGCGGCACGGGGAATGCGGCCTTCCATTGAAGGAGCGGGCCAGCATCGTTCGTGAACGTCGTTTCTACTGAGCCGCGGTGCGCCACGGTGATCTCGTTTTTCAGTACGGGAACCCGCGACAGCCTGGCCCATTGGAGCGACTCCGGCAGGCGCGGCAGGGTCTCGAGTCTGGAGTTCGGGGCATCCGGAGCGATCCCCATAAGCCCGGTGGCGACAGCGCCGACTACAGCGAAGGCAGTCTCCGAAACGTGCTGGCCGAAGAACTCCGGGTCGGCAATCTCCATCAGGAGATCGTGCGCCTGTTGGCGCCTGCCGTAACGATACAGCAGTTCGGGAAGGTGGGACAGAGCGCCGGGAGATTGCGGGAGCGCGGCTTGCAAATTGTCGAGGGTCGCGTTGGTCTTGGGCCCGTCCTCGGGTATGCCGAACCAGAGCACGTAGGTATTGCAGTCGGGCACGCAGTCCTGCGAGAAGCTGCGATCCGGAAACGTGCCGGAGTAGAAACGGTTCTGACGCGGATTCCACCACTCGGCATTGAAGCGGGTGCGCAGCGCGTTGGCTCGGCTCCGGTACTCCTGCGCGACCCGGCGCGAGAGGCTGCCGGGCCGGCCCTTGACTTCCTCGAATGCGGCATATGTCAGGTATCCGGCATACTGTCCGGCGATGAGATCGGCGCCCGTGAGGAAACGTGGCCCCTCCCGGTGATAAGAGGCGGAGACGCGAGGCCGGATGCTGTTCTTCATGATGCCGTCGTGATCGGGGTCCCAAGCCTGGATGTAGTTCACCACCGTGCGCTCGTAGAACTCGGAAAAGGTCTCGTCGAGATAGCTCGCATCGCCAGTCCAGAGGAGCTCGCGATAGCAGGCGCGGAGGATATCGAAATTAGCCGGCAGCGAGTACCCGAAATCGCTGTCGTCGTTATAGCTGGCCGGGTCTGGAAAGCCATCCTTGGTGACCATCCAGTAGGAGCAGAAGTCCCGGCTTTTGGCAATGCCCTGGGCGAAGCGGCGCAACATGTTGGCGGTGTGCCGGTTGAGGCCGAGCACTGCCGCGCCGACGCTCTGATGCGCCACGTCGCGCATGCAGAACACGGTGCTCCTGCCGGCGGCACTGGTGGCGTACCAGTCCCCGACCGGGTCGCCCGTGTAGACGCAACTGAGGGCCCGCTGTTTCGACCGCAGGAAAGCGGCGGTGAGCCGTGGGTCGGAACATTCCAATTGCACCTCTCCGGGCAAGCGCGTGGGGGAGACGCCGGCTGCGGTTTCGGCGGAGTTCGCGAACGGCCTCCCGCGCCATACCGCCGCTCCGGCGAGCGCCAGAGCAGGAGCGCCGATGGCGATCCACTGTCTTCGCGTCAGATGAACGCGGAGCGCGGGGATGGATGGCGCGGGCGCGGAAGCGGTAACGCCGGCCCGCGACTGGAATACCGGCACATAGCCGCCGCGCGGGATCTCAAGGGCGACAGGCTCGGAAGCACCCGCGCCGGCGAAATACCGCTCCAGGCGCTGGCGCAGAGTACGCGCTTCGGTGCGGACGATGCTGTCTTCACCGGGGTTGTACGTCGCCGCCCGGCCGAACACCCGATGCCCGATCAGCGTCTCGGTAATCTCTTCCGGGCAGCCGGTGAGCTTGCGGTCCACTACATAGGTAAGAAACCCGCGCAGGCGCGTGGCGCGCCGGAACTCCGGGCTCGCCAGTATCCGTTCGACCAGCGCCCGGCATTCCTCATCGCTGGGGCGGGGATCTCTTTCTGAATTTACCTCAGGGGCAGCCAAGCACCATCCCTCTTCCAGTCCAACGTTAGTATACGACAGCGGGACGGCTGCCGGGATGCTCCACTGGAAAGCCTGCCGCAATCACATTGTTGACCGTCAGTTAACCGTTAATTCACCTTGCGGGAAACCTCCATTCATTCTATCGTTAGCGCTAAATAGCTTCGAGCATTCCTGGTGTGGAATGTGTCAAGAGGAGATTTCGCGTGAAGAACTTAATGACGCAACGGAAGAACTGTCGAAACCTTGCCGCTGGTAGGCCGCGCAGGCCAACCGGAGTTTGCCTGTGGTGGGTCCTCGCAGGTCTGGCTCTATTGCTTTGGGCGTCCAGTGCCATGTATAGCCAAGGCGTGACGGGGCGCATCCATGGCACGGTGCAGGATCAGAGCCATGCAACCGTTCCCGGCGCCACGGTCACCGTAACGAACCAGGAAACAGGCTACCACGCAGGGGTTCCGACGGGCCCAGGTGGCGAATATGTAGTCCCAGACATGCCGCCTGGGAAATATACCGTCACGGTCACGGCGACCGGTTTCAAAGAGGCCGTGTCCAAAGACGTTTTGGTTATCGTGAACGGCTCGACCGCCGTGGATTTTGCCTTGGAAATCGGCGTTCGAACCGAAGCGGTCGAAGTCGTCGCCAACAGTCAACTCGTGGACACCGTCACTTCCTCCATGGGCAACGACCTGAGCACGCGGCAGGTCAACGCCTTGCCGCTCTTCGGGCGCGTCTACTCCCAGCTCGTTCAGGTCATGCCGGGAGCCGTTAAGACCGGAATCGGGGCTTCGGCGGAATCGGGATCGGGCATCGGAGCGAACGGTTCCATCACGGCGGCCGTGAACGGGATCGTTTACCAAGGCACGACCTTCACGCTCGATGGCGTGAGCGATATGGAGTTGGAAAACGCTTTCCAGAATGTCACGCCGCCGATGGACGATATCGCGGAGGTAAAGGTTTCGGGCAACAATGCCAGCGCCGACGTGGGAACGTATGGCGGCGCTCAAGTCAATGCCATGATCAAGTCCGGAACCAACCAGCTCCATGGTTCGGCGTACGAGTTTTACCGCCGCCAGTGGCTGAACGCAAACACTTGGGCAAACGATCTCATTGGCGCCGCCAAAGCCCCGTACAAAGGGAATCAATATGGCGGTTCGGTGGGCGGCCCCGTCCGGAAGAACAAGATCTTCTTCTTCGGCGGCTATGAGGGACTCCAGTTAAATACCGGAATCACGGACACCTGGACAGTCCCCACTCCCATGGAAGCCAATGGATATTTCCCCAATAACTTCTTCACCAGACCGATTTACGATCCCAAGACGGGGGCCGCCGGAACGAACCCGACTGCTTTTCCGACGGTGACGCTGGCGAATGGCACCTACGGCTGTTCGGGCGCCGGCAACTCCACGACGCCCTCCTGCACGGCTTACCAGATTCCCCAGACCCGGTGGGACCCGGTGGCGGTCAAGATGCTGACGGGCAAAACGATCTGGCCGGCTCCGAATATGGCGAATCCCAATGCGCCGTCGAACAACTACAGCCAAAGCTTTACGCAGACGGACCCGCAACAGAAATTCGACATCAAGGTGGACGTCGCGCTGCACGGGCAGGACCGTATGTTCGGCCGCGCGTCCTATCAGCGCAACGATCAGACCATTCCCGGGCCGACTCAATTCGTCAACGTGGGCGAAAACGCGTCGCCCAGGGACCACAACGACGTGCTCGGTTACACCCATTGGTTTTCTCCGCTCTCCGTGAACGAATTCCGGTTCGGGTTTAACCGGTTCTACACCCACCATTTCACCAACGACATAGGGTCCAACGAGGACACCGTGCTGGGAATTCCGAATGGCAACATTGCGGCGTTTCCAAACACCTCCGGCATGGCGCAGATGTCGGTCAGCAGCAATCAGAGCATTGGAAACTGGCAACAAACCGGATCTTCGGGAACCTCCAATGCGGTGCGTTTCACCAACGCTTACGATATAGTCGACAACGTCGTACTGATCAAAGGAAAGCACACCTTCGGCTTCGGCGGGGATTACCGGCGCCTGCAGGCGTCCGTGACAAATCCGGACCACGATCAGTCCGGATCTTATGCGTTCGATACCACCTACAGCTCCAGTTGCGCCAACAACGTTTCATGCAGCGGCGCCACCGGCGGAGCGGGCATGGCGGATTTCCTGCTCGGCTTGCCCACCACCGTGAACCGCGACGTCGTGAATACCGCGCCTGCCACCCGTCTGACCATCGCGGACGCCTATTTCCAGGATGATTTCCACGTGACCAAGAAATTCACGCTGAACCTGGCCCTGCGGTGGGATCTGATCTCGATGTACAACGACGTGAATAATCACCAGTCCAACCTGAACATGAGCACCGGTGTGCTGGATATTGCAACGGCGGGCAATCGCGGACCCAACGTGAACACCAACTATCGCAATTTCGCCCCGAGAATCGGCTTCGCCTATTCACCGGATAGCGGGCACACGGCCATCCGTGGGGCTTGGGGAATCACGAGTTTTCCCGATCACTACGGAGCCGCGGGCGGTACGCTGGAGCGCAATTGGCCGTGGTTTGAGGAGTATGTCCTCGGCCAGCAAAGCGCCAACACGCCATGGGCCTCTCTCAGCTCGGCGCAGAACCTGCCCAACCCGTCCTGCTCCGTAAACACGGCCACCTGCCAGATCGGACTGCCGGGCTTCGTGCCGCAACAATACGCCGCCACGGTCGTTCCATGGCCCGCGGCCAGCCTCTACTACGTTCCGCTCAACAACCAACCGGACAAAGCCACCATGTGGAACATCGGCATTCAGCGCCAGCTCACGCGGTCGAGTTCCATTGACGTCGCCTATGTTGGAACCAAGGGCGCCAACCTGTTCCGCTCCATCAATATCGACCAAGCCTACCCGGGCGCCAACACGATCGTCGGGACGGGGGTGCCTTCCAGCATCAGCGGACTGACCGCGAACCGGCTTTACAGCACGCTCGGTTGCACCCAGTTCAGCACCACTGCCACACTTTCCAGCACCGGCGGGCCCGTTTGCATCGCAGGTCCCCTGGCCGCCATTCAGGCCGTCAACGAGCGTGGTTCCACCGGTTACTCGAGGTACGATTCGCTCCAGGTGAGATTTACCAAGCGCCTTTCCCGGGGGTTGGAGACGCTGCTGTCCTACACCTGGTCGAAGGAAATCGACGACATGCAAGTGTTCGTTCCCCTGTTGAACAACGACCAGTTCAACAAGGCCCTGGGCAACTCTTCGGCGCCCGACGTTCCCCAGCTCTTGATCGGCAGCTTCGTGTACGAGCTTCCGGTGGGAAAGGGACGCGGCTTGATGAGCAAGGCCCCCTACCCGGTGGAATTGGCGTTCGGCGGGTGGCAGGTTTCCGGGATCGCGACCATCCAGCACGGGGTGCCGCTCACGGTCACCGACGGAACCAGCAATAACGGCGGTCTGAACGGGGGCTTCAACAACCGGGCCAACTATAGCGCCTCCTGCGGCTCGTCCGCCAAGATCCTCAACATACCGAACCCATTGTCTACGACCAACGGCATTCAGTGGTTCGACGCGACTTGCTTCTCCGACCACACGGTCAACTACGTCTATGGCAACTCAGTCCCCGGAAACGTATGGGGCCCCGGCATCGTCAACTTCGACTTGTCTGTTTCCAAAGCGGTGAAATTCCGCGAGAGCATGGAGCTCAGAGTTCGAGCGGACGCTTTCGATGCTTTCAACACGCCGCATTTCAGCAACCCAGGCACCACCTGTTGCACGGCGCAGAGCGCGGGCTTTGCCGTGATCACGGGCACGAGCACACCGCGGCAACTCCAGTTAGGAGTGCATTTCGCGTTCTAAGTCCATGACTACCTGATTTCGTTATCGATATCGAAAACTCTGAAATATTCGCTGAGAAATGTTGACTTGAGCGGTATAGATTGACTGCAATACGATTCTGCCACGCAGCCGGCGAGCCCAGCGCGTGCACGGGAAGGAGACTTAAAGAGATCCTATGTTGCGTTTTGTAGCGTTTTGCCTGTTGGGAATCTTGCCCTCGTTGGCGCCGGCTCAGGAAGTGACCGGCTCCATCACCGGTTCGGTTGTCGATCCGACCGGAAGCGCCGTCGCCGGAGCGACTGTCAAGCTCGCCTCGGAAGCCACCGCGGCGGTCCGCACGGCGGCCACCGACGCTGAGGGCAACTTCGTGTTTACCGCCGTCGCACCCGGCCTCTATGCCGTGACCGCCGAGCATCCCGGCTTCAAGAAGTTTGAGAAGCAGCGCCTCGAGTTGGTGCCCGGCGACACGCTCACCGTGGGCACTCTCAAGCTCGAAGTCGGCTCGGTCAGCGAGTCGGTCATGGTTCGGGCCGAAGGCGCCATGGTGCAGACCAGCACCAGCGAACGGTCGGGCATCGTCACCAGCAACCAGATCGCCGATCTGACCGTGATCAACCGCGACTACACCACGTTTGCGTCGCTCCAGCCCGGCGTCGTTATGACCGCGGGCGCCGAGGTCCAGACCTTTACCGGCCAGAACACCTTCAACGTCCTGGGGGGCCGCACTACCGGTAATAATTTCCTGATCGATGGCGTACCGGCCAGCAATTCCAATCAGGGTAACTTCAACACCACCCTCAGCCTGGATGCCACTCAGACGGTCGAGGTCAAGGTGGCCAATTTCGACGCCGAATATGGCCGGAATCAGGGCATGACCATCGTGGCGGTGTCGAAGGGCGGCACCCAGCAGGTTCACGGCGCCGCCTACTACTACGACCGCAATGAAGCGCTCAACGCCAACAACTTCTTCAATAATAAACAGGGCGTGAAGGCCGACGGATCGATGGTCTCTCCCCGGCAAAAGTACCGGATCTCGAATGCCGGCGGCACTCTCGGCGGACCCCTCCGCATTCCGCGCACCCCCAGTTCCAGAGGCAAGCTGTTCTTCTTTGTCGCCAGCGAGGAGATCCGCGAGGTGCGGCCCAAGGCGGCCCAGACCATTACCGTCCCGACGGCCATCGAGCGGAAGGGCGACTTCTCGCAGTCCCTCACCACCGCCGGAAAACTGATCCCGGTCAAGGACCCGCTCACCGCCGTGGCGTTCCCCGGCAATGTCGTGCCGGCGAACCGCATCCTGCAATCCACGCAGAATTACCTGAACCTGCTGCCGCTGCCGAATTTCACGAACCTAGCCATCTCCGCCGGCAACTATAACTACATCTACCAGGAAAGCTTAAACGTGCCCAAACGCATCGAGACTGGGCGCCTGGATTACAACATGAGTTCGAACACGACCATGTATGCCCGCTTCAACTACTGGTTTGAAGACCAGTCGGGCGCCGCGGTTTCGGCGGGCAACTCGGCCTGGGGATGGTTCCCGGATCACTATAGATGCAACACCCCTTCGGGAGTGGTCTCCATGACCCATATCATCAATGCGACCACGGTTCTTCAGGCGACCATGGGCTTTCAGCGCTTCAATGAAGCCGGGTCGCCGCTCAGCGATGCGGAGTTGGCCGCCAAGAGCCGAACCGCGACCGGTGTGAACATTCCTCAATTCCATCCCGAAATCAACCCGTACAACGTGGTGCCGGCAGCCAGTTTCGGCGGCGTCACCAGCACCAGCAGCAACAGCGTGACTTGGGCCTCGCGTTTCCCGTTGCGCGGCGTGGAGAACACCTTCAACTGGAACGGGACCCTGAACAAGGTGGCCGGCGCGCACACCCTCAAGGCGGGCTTTTACGCGGAGCGCTGGCGCGCCATGAAGGGCTTCAACGCTTCCAATTTCGCCGGAACCATGGCATTCGGGACCGATAGCAACAACGCGCAGGATACCGGTTATGCCTATAGCAACGCGCTCCTCGGAATCCTCACTTCGTACACCGAGTCCTCTTCGCGCCCGCCCCTGTACGAGTTCACCACCAACATGGATTGGTTCGCGCAAGACGCGTGGAAGGTCTCACACAATCTGACGTTGAACCTGGGCGTGCGCTTTGCCTGGTCGCAGCCCTGGCACAGCGTGCAGGACCTGGAAGCGGGCTTCGTGCCATCGCTTTGGAATCCCAGCCAGGTCGTTCAACTGATCCAGCCGACCATGTCCGGCGGCAAGCGCATGGGCCTGGACCCGTTCACGGGGCAGATTCTGCCCGCAGTGTATATCGGCGCGATCGCGCCCGAAAGCAAGAACGTGTACAACGGGATTGTCTATAGAATTACCGACCCCAGTTACCCGCAGGGACTGCGCTACACCGATGGCATCAAGACGTCGCCGCGCCTTGGCTTTGCCTGGGACCCTGCCGGCGACGGCAAGACCGTCATTCGCGGCGGCGGCGGATTCTTCTACGATACGCACGACCGGGACAATTACCAGTCCGGCATCCAGTACACCCCGCCCATTCAGCTCAACCCAATCATCAACTACACTACGGTGCAGACCTTCATCGGCCAGGCCGGATACGTCTCCCCGAGCAGCATCAGCGGCTACGATCCACAGCGGCACATTCAGATGACCATGAACTTCAGCTTCGGAATCCAGCGGGACATCGGACACGGCACGGTGCTCGATGTGGCTTACGTGGGCGCGCTGGGGCGCCATCTGCTGGAGAGGTATAACCTGAACAGCACGCCGTTGGGCACCAACTACCAGCCGCAAAACCTGGATTCCACCAACAGCAACAAAGTTCTGCCCTCGCAATACCTGCGGCCCTACCTGGGCTTCGCCGATATCTACTACTACACGTTCGGCGCGAATTCCAGCTACCATTCCCTGGAGGCCACGCTGCGGCGCCGCTACAAGAACAACCTGACGTACGACGTGATTTACACGTGGTCCAAGGCCATGGACTACGCCGACGACGACGCGTCGTCGACCGGCGAGACGGTGAGTTCGCTGATCGCTCCGAGGATCTGGAACTACGGCAAGGCGGGCTTTGACCGCACCCACATTTTCCGTTTTGCCTGGAACTACAACCTGCCGCACGCCAGCAGCCTGGCAAACGGCAACAAGTTCGTCAAAGGGGTATTCGACGGCTGGCAGCTCTCCGGCATCGTGACCTTCCAGAGCGGCGCGCCGATGGGCATCGCCACCTCGTATTCGCCGAGCCAGGATATCACCGGATCGACGGACACCGGGCGCGCCGTCCTAGTGGCGGCCCCGGTGCTCGCGCGCGGCAACCGTACCATCTATCAAGTCTTCAACACGGCCGCCATCACAACTCCGGCGTACGCGGCCTGCGAGAACGCGCATCCCTCGATACTCTGTTGGGGAAATGCTCCCAAAGACGTTTTCCGCGGCCCGGGAATCAACAACGTGGACACGTCGCTATTCAAGAATTTCGCCATCCATGAGCGTTTGCGCGGGCAATTGCGCGTGGAGGCGTACAACGTATTGAACCATACCAACTTCAGCGGCGTGGACACGTCCGCGAAGTTCGACGCCACGGGCGCGCAGACGAATCTCACGTTCGGCCAGTACAACGCCGCGCAGTTCCCGCGGCGCCTACAGTTAGTGCTGCGCCTGTCGTTCTGAAACCGCCCAGTGGTGCGGTGAAATTCCGCGAGAGCATGGAACTGAGAGTTCGAGCGCACGCTTTCGATTCTCTCAACACACCGCATTTCAACGGCCCAGGCACGACCTGTTGCACTGCACAGAGCGCAGGATTTGCGTGATCACCGGCACGAGCACACCACGACAACTCCAATTAGGAGTGCACTTCGCCTTCTAGTTGGACCAATGATCTATTCCGGCCCCGCGGCGTTTCGGAACGCCGCGGGATGAATGTAGCTTTGCCCGCTTGTGGTGAACTGGCCCATCTTGACGCCTCCCGAGAGCCGCCCAACACTCGGGCGCCCCGTCGGCCTGGTGCACGCGACGGCCATGGTGGTGGGCATCATCATCGGCGCTTCGGTTTTCGTTCAGCCCGCGGAAATCAACCGGCACGTGCCCAGTATTCCGGGCGTGCTTTCATGGTGCAGGTGCAGAGCTCCTGGTTCCCGCTGGTAGACCGCAACCCGCAGAAGTTCGAGGATATCTACAGCGCCAAGACCGCGGACTTCGTAAAGGCCACGGAGCGGGTTTACCGCTATGCGAACGCAGCCTCCTCGGTGAAGGTGAACGTGCGGACGGTGAAATAGGCGCAGGTTCCCGGGCAACTCCAGGCTTGACCAGACGTCCGGGGTGGACTTACAATGTAATTACACGAACATGCGCGCCAACCTCATACGCATCGGCAACTCGCGGGGCATTCGGATCCCCAAGCCGCTTCTGGAACAGGCAGGCCTCGGGGGCACGGTAGAACTCCTCGCCGAGAAGGGCCGGCTCGTGATTCGGCCGGACCGCTCGCCGCGGCAAGGTTGGGAGGAAGCCTTTGCGGCCATGGCTGAGCACGGCGACGATGGCGTCCTCCTCGGCAAGATCGCCGACGCGTTCGACCGCGACGAGTGGACGTGGTGAGCAGCGTGCACCGCGGACCTCGCCAGGGGGAAGTCTGGCTGGTCGCGCTGGATCCCACGAAAGGCTCCGAAATACGCAAGACCTGGCCCTGCCTGGTGGTCTCGCCGGACGAAATGAACCAACACATCGCCACGGTGATCGTGGTTCCGTTGACGACCAGAGTCCGCGCTTACCCCACGCGCATCGGCATTTATTTCCAAAGAAAGACCGGCCAAGCCGCGCTCGACCAGATCCGCACCGTCGACCAGGTGCGCCTGGTGAAGAAGTTGGGGGTAGTACCCGAGGCCACCTCGGACCAGGTGGCGGGCGTCCTGGTAGAGATGTTCACACGCGGGTAACCGGCGGGGGAAGGCCGCTTTGTCCCCTTGTGGTAAACTGACCCATCTTGACGCCCCCCGATAGCCGCCCAACGCTCGAACGCCCCATCGGCCTGCTGCATGCGACGGCCATGGTGGTGGGCATTGTCATCGGCGCCTCGGTTTTCGTTCAGCCCGCGGAAATCAACCGGCACGTGCCCAGTATTCCGGGCGTGCTTTCGGTGTGGATCGCCGCTGGAATCCTGACGCTATGCGGCTCGCTGGTGTGCGCGGAACTCTCCTCGACATTTCCCCGGACCGGCGGTGTCTACGTCTTTCTGAAGGAGACGCTCTCGCCGGCGTGCGGATTCCTGTGGGGCTGGGCCATGTTCTGGAGCGCGCACTCGGGGATCATCGCGGCCACCTCGGTCATCTTTGCGCGGTACATCGCGTTCTTCATTCCGCTCGACGATTTCGGAATCCGCGCCGCGGCTATCGGCGGCATCCTGGTGCTGTCGTTCATCAACTATCTGGGCGTCCGCCAGGGGAGCCTTCTGCAAACCGTCGTCACCATGGCCAAGGTGGCGGCGATTGTCCTGTTGCTGGCGATGGTGGTGGCATTCGGCTCTCCGGGCCCAAAGGGCACCCCGCCGGCGGCGCCCGTGGCTGCTGCGCCCCCCATCGCTTTCCGCGAGTTCGTGCTGGCGATCGGCGCCGCGCTGTTCGCGTTCGGGGGCTGGCACATGGTTACGTACACCGCGGGGGAGACGCGCGACCCGGAGAAGACCATTCCGCGGGCGCTGTTGATCGGGTCGCTGGTGGTCACCACGTGTTATGTCGCGCTGAATGCCGCCTATCTGTACCTGCTTCCCCTTCGCCGGGCGATTTCTTCGACGCGCGTGGCCGCCGACGCCGCTTACGCGCTGGCGGGACCGCGAGGCGCCGCCGCCATTTCGGCGCTGGTGATTCTTTCGGCCACCGGCGTTCTCAACGGCGTCATTCTGGCGGGACCGCGGACCTACTTCGCGATGGCCCAGGAAGGCCTGGCCTTTAGCTGGCTGGCCGGCATTCACCCGCGTTTCCACACGCCGCACCGCGCGATTCTGCTTCAGGCGCTGTGGTCGTCGGTACTGGTGACCACGGGAACCTATCGCGCGCTGTTCACGCGCGTGATTTACACCGAGTGGCTGTTCTTTGCGCTCATGACCATCGGGCTGGTGCGCTTGCATCGCCGCGCCGGCTACTCGCCTCCCTACCGCGCCTGGGGCTATCCTTGGGTTCCGTTGGCGTTCATCGGGGCGGCTATTCTGGTGGCCGTAATTCAAATCGCCGCCGATCCGCTTCAGGCCGCCACGGGGCTGGCGCTGGTCGTGTTAGGATTGCCAGTCTACTACCTGTGGGTGCGGAAATATCATGCGCATCATTGACTTTCACAACCACTACTACCCGCCGGCCTACCTGGAGGTGCTGCGCTCCGGCTCGAGCGCGGTCGAAGTGACCATCGACGACGAGGGGAATCCGCGCATCTACTATCCCGGCGACTACAACATCGCCGTTCCCGGACACCGCGACATCGATTATCGCGAGCGGGTGCTCGCCGGGCACGGCGTGGATACCCAGGTGCTCACGCTGACCACGCCGGGCACGCACGTGGAGGCTCCGGCCACGGCCGTGCGGTTCGCCGCCCTGGTGAACGACGAATTTGCAACGGTGGTCCAAAGCAAGCGCAGCCGGTTCACCGCGCTGGCCACCTTGCCCTTGAACGACCCCGCGGCATCGGTCAAGGAACTGGAGCGGGCCTGCCGCGACCTGGGTTTCCGCGGCGCCATGCTGTTCAGCAACGTGAACGGAGTTAGTCTCGACGACCAGCGGTTTTGGCCTCTCTATGAAGCGGCCGACCATCTCGGCGCGGTGCTCTACATTCACCCCACGCATCCGGTGGGCGTGGAGGCCATGACGGACTTCTGGCTCATGCCGCTGGTGGGGTTCCCGATGGACACCACGCTGGCGGCGGCCAAACTGGTATTCGCCGGCGTTCCGGAGCGCTTCCCCCGCATTCAGTGGGCGCTCTGCCACCTGGGCGGCGCCGTTCCGTACCTGGCGGAGCGGCTCGATCGGGGCTTTTACGCGTTCGCCGAATGCCGCGCGAACATCCCGCGGCCTCCCAGCGAGTATTTGAAGCGGTTCCACTACGACAGCGTCAATTTCGATGGGCACGCGCTTCAGTTGGGGATCGCGTTCGCCGGCGTGGAGCACATTCTGGCGGGCAGCGACTACCCGCACCAGATCGGCAGCATCCCGCGCATGTTGGAAAGCATTCGTGGGCTGGATGTTTCGGAATCGGAGAGGGCTGCGATTTTCGGAGGCAATGCGGCGCGGTTGCTGGGGGTGTAGGGGGTGGAAGAACCGGTTGGCAGGCGGAACCGCCTGCCCCACCAAGTCACGCTCTTTCCGCTGATTGCCGCCATCTACCTGATGGTGGCCGGCGGGCCTTTCGGTTTGGAGGACATCGTCTCCAAATCGGGCTACGCGGGAGCCATTGTCATCCTGCTGGCGACGCCCCTGATCTGGAGTCTTCCCACCGCTCTCATGGTCAGCGAACTGGCGAGCGCCCTGCCGAACGACGGCGGCTACTACGTCTGGGTGACCCGCGCCATGGGCCGTTTCTGGGGGTTCCAGGAGGCCTGGCTGTCGCTGGCCGGCAGCATTTTCGACATGGCGATTTACCCGACGCTCTTCGTGGACTACCTCGGCCACTTTGCCCCCGCGCTGACGGCCGGCGCCAGAGGGATCTCGATCGGCGTCGCCCTGATCGCCATGTGCGCCCTCTGGAATCTGCTGGGCGCGAAGACCGTGGGTGGAAGCTCGCTGGCCATGACCATCGTGCTGCTGGCGCCTTTTGCGATTCTGGCGGGATATGCCGGCTTCCACCACTCCGCGCCCGGCGCGGCGGCGGTTCCGCTTCACGACGTCGACATTCTTGGAGGCATACTCGTCGCCATGTGGAATTACATGGGATGGGACAATGCTTCGACCATCGCCGGTGAAGTGGACCGGCCGCAACGCACCTATCCGCTGGCGATGGGCGGCGCGGTGGCGCTGGTGGCGGTGACCTACGTTGTGCCCATCGCGGCGGTTGCCATGGCGGGGCTCGACGCCAACCGTTGGTCCACGGGCGGCTGGGCGGATGTGGCGCGGGCGGTCGTCGGAGGCGGCGCCGCCGGCGGCGTTCTGGCGGTGGCCATCACCGTCGGCGGCATGTTGGGCGCGGTGGGCACCCTGAACGCCCTTACCATGGCCTATTCGCGGCTGCCGGCGGCGATGGCCCAGGACGGATTTCTCCCGGGAGTATTCGCCAGGCGCCGTCCCCAGACCGGCGCGCCCTGGGTGGCGATCTTTGCCTGCTCGGCCGCATGGGCGCTGTGCCTGGGGTTCAGCTTCGTAAAACTGATTGTGCTGGATGTGCTGCTGACGGGCCTCAGTATTCTTCTGGAGTTTGCCGCGCTGGTGGCGCTGCGCATCCGCGAGCCGGCGTTGGCCAGGCCGTATCGCGTTCCCGGCGGCCTCTTCGGCGCCATCGCCGTGGGCGTTCCGCCGCTGGCGCTGCTGGTTCTGACGGTGATTCGCAATGACGCGGAACCCATCGGGCCGATCAATGCGCTCCAGTTCGGCGCGCTGCTGATCGGAGCCGGAGTTGTATCCTATTTCTTGAGCGAGCGCATGCATGACCATCGCTGATCTTTCCCAAATCGCCGGGCGCACCTATCCGGCCAGACGCCGGACGCAGAACCTGGTGGGGGGCGCCAGCCCCATCCAGGCGGCCAACTTCTCCATGGGCTATGTGACGCTGGAACCCAACGGCGGGCAGGTGCCGTGGCACAACCAGGAGCAGGAAGAGATCTACTTCATTGTGGAAGGCGCCGGCGAAATGTGCCTGGGCGAGAAAAGGGCCGTTGTGCGCGCGGGCCAAGCGGTCTACATTCCTCACCACGTGTTCCACCAGTTGACCAATACCGGAGCCGCGCCCATGCGCATGATCTACTGCTACGGACCGGCGGGCGACGTGGCCCACTGGCGCCAGGAACTGGAGGGCACGCTGCCGCGCGCGGGGGTGGAGGCGCCTCCGCTGCCCGCCGGGGCGTGGCCGCAGTCGGCGGAGAAGCCGTGACCACCCACACCGTCGGCATCGTCATGAACGGCGTGACCGGCCGCATGGGGTTGAACCAGCACTTGCGGCGGTCCATTTGCGCCATCGTCCGGCAAGGCGGAGTCAGGCTGAGCGATAGCGAAACCATCATGCCGCGCGCGTTGCTGGTGGGGCGCAACTCGGCCAAGCTCGAAACTATTTCGGCGGAGTGCGGCGGCCTGCCCTGGACCACCGATCTGGATGCCGCGCTGGGCAACCCCGAGTACTCCATCTACTTCGACGCTCAGACCACCGACCGGCGCGCGGACGCCGTCCGCCAGGCCATCGCCGCCGGAAAGCATGTCTATTGCGAAAAGCCGGTGGCCGGCAGCCTGGAATCGGCGCTCGATCTGTGGAAGCTGGCGGAGCACGCCGGCGTCAAGCATGGCGTGGTCGAGGACAAGCTGTGGCTGCCGGGATTACTGAAGCTCGAAGCTCTGAAGCAGTCGGGATTCTTCGGGCGCATTCTTTCGGTTCGCGGCGAATTCGGATACTGGGTCTTCGAAGGCGACACCGTGGCGGCGCAGCGTCCATCCTGGAATTACCGCAAGGAAGACGGCGGCGGCATCATCATGGACATGCTGTGCCATTGGCGCTACGTGCTGGACAACCTGTTCGGCGCGGTGAAGGCCGTATCCTGCCTGGGCGCGACCCACATTCCCACCCGCTGGAACGAGGCCGGCGAGCCTTACGATTGCACGGCCGAGGACTCGGCGTACGCCACCTTCGAGTTGGAGGGCGGCGTGGTGGCGCACTTCAATTCTTCGTGGTGCGTGCGCGTGCGCCGCGACGATCTGCTGACCATCCAGGTGGACGGCGCCAAGGGCAGCGCGGTGGCCGGCCTGCGCCACTGCTGGATTCAGCCGTATGCCGCGACGCCGTGCCCGGTGTGGAATCCCGATATCGAGAGCCCGCTGAACTACTTCGATGGCTGGCGGAAAGTGCCGGAGCAGGCGACGTTCGATAACGCATTCAAGCGAGAGTGGGAGTTGTTCCTGCGGCACGTGGTGAAGGGCGATCCGTTCCGCTGGGGATTGCTCGAAGGCGCCAAGGGCGTTCAACTGGCGGAGAAGGGTCTGGAATCCTGGCGCCGGCGCGCCTGGGTGGACATCCCGGACCTGTAGGACAGACCATCGCCTTGCGTGGTCTGTCGGGATGGGCCTTCGGTCCGCGAAATTCCATGAAAAAGGACGATTTGTGGGGCAGGCAATTTTGCCTGCGGACTCGCTTTCAGCGAGTCCAGCCGCCTGTAAGGCGGCCTGCTTTTTCGACCCTGCCGGGCCTCGCTCAAGGACGGCCGGTTGACAGACGGCAAAAGGCGATCGTCTGTCCCACAAGCCGTTACAACCGGTTGATCAGGCTGGCCACGTAGCCCGCGCCGAAACCGTTATCGATGTTGACCACCGTGACGTTACTCGAGCAACTGTTCAACATGCCGAGCAGCGCCGCCAGGCCGTTAAAGCTGGCCCCATAGCCCACGCTGGTGGGAACCGCGATGACGGGGCATGAGACCATGCCGCCGACCGCGCTGGGCAGCGCGCCCTCCATTCCCGCGCAGACCACGATGACGCGGGCCTCGGTGAGGCGCTCGCGATTGTTCATCAGCCGGTGAATCCCGGCCACCCCGATATCGTGGATGGCTTCCACTTCGTTGCCCATCGCTTCGGCTGTGAGCTGCGCCTCTTCGGCCACGGGCATGTCGCTGGTGCCGGCGCAGACCACGATGATCTTGCCCTTTCCGCGGACCGTTCGGTCGCGCCAGAAACGGATCACTCCGGAGAGCGGGAAATACTCGCCGCTTGCAAGTTTGCCGGTGACAGCAGCCGCGCACTCGCGGTCTGCCCGCGTGATCAGCACGTTCTGGGAATTCTCGAGCAACCGCTCCGCAATCGCCACCACCTGTTCGGGGGTCTTGCCCTTGGCGAAAACCACCTCGGGCATGCCGTGGCGCAACGCGCGATGATGGTCCACTTTGGCGAAGCCCAGGTCTTCAAAGGGCAGATGGCGCATGCGGACCATGGCGGCATCGATATCCACGGCGCCGCTGCGCACCTGCTCGAACAACCCCCGGAGTTGGTCCTGGTCCATGAGGTCAGAATACCAGAATGCGCCATCGCGCCCGTGGCTGGATCGGGGGCCATGACAAAGTCATGACAAGAAGTTCACCGGGGAGCTGGATCGCAGGCCGAATGTACGAAAGATATCGAAAGTACTAAAGAGATAATTAGATTTTCTGGTGCTTTTAGCCTATTGTTGAAAGATGCGCATTCCTCCCATCATAAGGATGAGCATGGGAACAGGCGCAGACGATTCACGCATGAATTCCGGAGGCACGACTGATCGGAGGGAGACCAACCGGTTTCCGGTCCGGGAGGAAGTCAGATACCGGGTGCTCCATGCCAAAGGGTTGCTCGCCAGTGGAATCGGGAAGACGCTGGACATTGGCAGCGGAGGAATCCTGTTCACGACCGAGGAAAGGCTCCCGATGGGACGCCTGGTAGAGGTTGCGGTGAACTGGCCCGTGCGGCTGGACGGCGTCTGCCCACTGCAATTTGTAGCGGTGGGCAAGGTGGTTCGTTCGGAAGCCGCCAAAGCGGCTGTGCAGATTGAGCGCTACGCGTTCAAAACGCGGGGCAGTAACGGAGCGGCCGCTGCCGCGGCGGGTTAGCTACGAACCCACCACTCCCGCCAGCGGGCTGCTGGCGGAGGCATAAAGCTTTCTCGGCATGCGGCCGGATTCGTAGGCGAGGCGCCCGGCTTCCACGGCCAACTTCATGGCGCGCGCCATTTTGACGGAGTCTTCGGCGGCGGCAATGGCGGTGTTCATGAGGACGCCATCGGCGCCCAGTTCCATGGCGATGGCGGCGTCGGAGGCGGTGCCGACGCCGGCGTCCACGATCATCGGCACCTGGGTGATCGTCTCTCGCAGGATGCGCAGGTTGGCGGGGTTTTGCACGCCC
>Ga0187865_1001825_pt1 | contig 22540 bp, 22 predicted proteins | sample June2016WEW_11_1_2_FD_132989 | JGI IMG/M metagenome (GOLD analysis project Ga0187865, IMG submission 132989) | Peatland microbial communities from SPRUCE experiment site at the Marcell Experimental Forest, Minnesota, USA - June2016WEW_11_100 | ecosystem: Environmental > Terrestrial > Soil >...
CATTCATTCCTCACTCTGCATGGCCCATTCGGCATCCTGCAACGCTTCCCGCTTGCGGGATGGCGCTGCACTGGCTGCCAAGTAGCCTTTTCGCTTGATCTTTCAGGGCATCCGGCGTAGATTTCGCACGAGGTGGCCGGTTGCCAGGTCCGCCTCCTGGTGGACTGGCGACTGGCCGTTTCGCCTTTTTGGGGGAGCGATGCGGGCAGCCATCGAGGAGTACCTGACCTACCTCCGGGGGGAGCGCGACGCGTCGGTCCACACGCTGCGGAACTACCGGGTGGACCTCGAGCAGTTCCTGGCCTATCTCCAGGAGCGTAGAGCATCCGGGGGCGGCTCGCGTCCCGAGGCGGTGGATCATCTGGCCATCCGGGGATTTTTGGCGCGGCTTCACGGGGCGCATCTGGCGAAATCCAGCGTGGGCCGGAAGCTGGCGACGCTGCGCTCGTTCTTCCGCTTCCTCTGCCGGCAGGGGCGGCTCCGCGCGAATCCGGCGAAGCTGGTGCAGGGTCCTCGCCTCCCGGTGCGGACGACGCCTCACCTTTCTGTGGACGAAGCCTTCCAATTGATGGCGTCACCCCGGAACGCCGAGGGTGAGGAGTCCCCACGGAGGGACGCCGAGAGCCTCACACTACGCGACCGGGCGATCCTGGAGGTGTTTTATGCCGCGGGCCTCCGGATCGGGGAATTGGTCGGACTCAATCTTCCCGATGTGGATCTTCATGAGGGCCTCGCCCGGGTCCGGGGCAAAGGCCGGAAGGAGCGGATCGTCCCCGTGGGCCGGCCGGCCCGGGAGGCCCTCCGCGCCTATCTGGATGTCCGCGACGAGTTTCACCCGCGGGCGGCCAAGGCGCCAAAGGACTCCGAGGCCGTCTTCCTGAACCACCGGGGGAGCCGCATCACGGACCGGAGCGTCTCGCGGATCGTGCTGAGGCATCTGATGGCGAGCGGCTTGGGAAAGAAGATCACCCCCCACGGCCTGCGGCACAGTTTCGCCACGCACCTCTTGAACGCCGGGGCGGACCTCCGCGCCATCCAAGAGCTTCTGGGCCACGCGCACCTCCGCACCACGCAGCGCTATACCCACGTGGGGCTGGACAAAGTGCTCGAGGTGTACGACCGCGCCCATCCGAGGGCGCGGGCGGGTCGGGCAGCGGCGGCCCCCGGCACGAGGACATGATGCGGACATCGGAGACACCCAGCGTGCGGGGCACGACGATCGTGTCCGTCCGGCACCAGGGACAGGTGGCCATCGCCGGGGACGGGCAGGTCTCCTTCGGCGACGTGGTGATGAAACACACCGCCCGGAAGGTCCGGCGGATGTACAACGACACGGTGATCGCCGGATTCGCCGGCGCGGCGGCGGATGCGTTCGCCCTGTTCGCCAAGTTCGAGGCGAAACTGGACGAGTTCAGCGGCAATCTCCCCCGGGCGGCCGTGGAGCTGGCCAAGGACTGGCGGATGGACCGCGCGCTGCGGCGGCTGGAGGCCCTCCTGGCCGTGGTGGACCGCGAGCACTCGCTCATCATCTCCGGGACCGGCGATGTGATCGAGCCGGATGACGGGATCATCGGGATCGGCTCCGGCGGGGGCTATGCGGCCGCCGCCGCCCGCGCCCTGGTGAAGCACTCGAGCCTGTCCGCCCGACAGATCACGGAAGAGGCGATGCACATCGCCGCCTCTCTCTGCGTCTATACCAACGACCAGATCACGGTCGAGGAGCTGTGAGTGATGGATCGAGCGCAGGCCGGATTGCCCGCCAACTTGGCGAAGGATGTGCAGTCCCTTTTCTGGGAGGTGGATGCCAGCACCCTGGATGTCTCCGCCCACCGGGATTATATCCTGGGACGGGTCCTAGAGTACGGTACGACGGGTTCCGTATGCTGGGCAATGGAGACCTACGGGGAGGCAAAGATCCGGGAGTTTATCCTGGGGCGGGGGCTTCGGGTCCTGTCGCGAAGGACGGTGAACTACTGGGCGATGCGCCTGGACCTCCAGGATGAGGAATGCATCCAGAGATTCTTGACGGGCCCCAGAAGTCCGCTCTGGCCCTATTAGAGCGGGTGCCGATTTCTCCGGGAATCTACTTGGCCGGTGGAACGGCCCTGGCGCTGCATCTCGGACATCGGCGCTCCGTGGATCTTGATTTCTTTTCGCAGGAGGCCCTCGAGAGCGAAGGCCTTGCGGCATTGCTTCGGCAGATCGGGGATATCCGAATTGAGCGAAGCGAACCGGGAGCATTTCGAGGACAACTTGCCGGCGTGCAGATCAGCTTCATCCGATACGAGTATCCCTTGTTGGACCCGCCGATCAAGCCCGACTTTGGGCCACGGGTCGCGGGGATCCGGGACATCGCGAGCATGAAGCTCGCGGCCATCGTGGGCCGCGGATCCCGACGGGATTTCGTCGACCTGTACGCAGTGTGCCAGCATGGGTACAAGATGGATGAAGTCCACGGCTGGTTCGAGCAGAAGTACCGCGGGATTTCCTACGATCCGTACCACCTGGCTAAGAGCCTGGTGTATTTCGTGGACGCAGAGAAAGAACCGATGCCGGCCATGCTCTGGCCGTGCCGTTGGGACGAGGTGGAGGCGTTCTTCATCCGTGAGTCCCAGCGGGTCTTCGGGGCCTAGTGTAGTGCGTCAGAACTCTCTTGGCATATCAATGGCCGGGCAAAACCCAGGGTGCAGGCCGTAAAATACGTTATTGAGTCGCCACTGGATACCGGCTGTCGCTGGTAATGACGGCGCTACAAATGTAAAGAACCGTTAGACGCACTACACTAGCTCCATGCCCGGTTTTCGGTTGTCGGTTGTCAGTTTTCAATTTGAAATTGAGGTGTAGCTTCTGATGGACCGACTGACCCCCCGCCAGATCGTGGCGGAGCTCGACAAGTACATCATCGGCCAGCACGACGCGAAGCGGGCCGTGGCCATCGCCCTGCGGAACCGCTGGCGCCGGCAGAAGCTGTCCCCGGGGCTGCGGGACGAGGTGGCGCCGAAGAACATCATCATGATCGGCCCGACCGGCGTGGGCAAGACCGAGATCGCCCGCCGGCTGGCCCGGCTGGCCGAGGCGCCCTTCATCAAGGTGGAGGCCTCCAAGTACACCGAGGTCGGGTACGTGGGTCGGGACGTCGAGTCCATGATCCGGGACCTGGTGGAGCTGGCGGTGGGCATGGTCCGCGGCGAGAAGACCCGCCAGGTGGAGGGGCGCGCGCAGGAGCTGGCGGAGGAGCGACTGCTGGATCTCTTGCTGCCCTCGTCCCGGATGGGGGCCTTCGGCCAGGCCGTGGCCCCGGAGATGAGCAGCGCCCAGGAAACCCGGGAGAAACTGCGCCAGCGGCTGCGCGAGGGGGCCCTCGACGATCGGACGGTCGAGATCGAGGTCACCACCCGGGGCCTGCCCATGGTCGAGATCCTCGGCGGGCAGGGCATGGAGGAGATCCAGGAGAATCTCAAAGACATGCTCGGCAACCTCCTGCCCCAGCGAAGCAAACGCCGCAAGGTCAAAGTCACGGACGCGCGCCGCATCCTCGGCCAGGAGGAGGCGGACAAGCTGGTGGAGAAGGAGGAGGTGGTCAGCGAGGCCATCGCCCGCGTGGAGAATTCGGGCATCGTGTTCCTGGACGAGGTGGACAAGATCGCCGGGCGCGAGCGGACCCACGGGCCGGACGTCTCCCGGGAAGGGGTGCAGCGCGACCTGCTTCCCATCGTGGAGGGCTGCACGGTCAGCACCAAGTACGGGCTGGTCCGGACGGACCACATCCTGTTCATCGCCGCCGGCGCCTTCCACGTCTCCAAGCCGTCGGACCTCATCCCGGAGATGCAGGGACGGTTCCCCCTCCGGGTGGAGCTGCAGAGCCTGACGCGAGACGATTTCGTGCGCATTTTGACCGAACCAGAGAACGCCCTGACCAAGCAGTACACGGCCCTGCTGGCGACCGAGGAGGTGGACCTCACGTTCACGCGGGACGCCATCGAGGAGATCGCGGCCATCGCCACCGCGGTCAACCAGGCGACGGAGAACATCGGAGCGCGGCGCCTGTACACCATCATGGAGCGGCTGCTGGACGAGATCTCGTTCGAAGCCCCGCACATGGGAGGCGCCAAGGTGACGATCGCCGCCGAGGACGTGCGGAAGAAGCTGGCGACGATTGTCAAGGATCAGGATCTCAGCCGGTACATTCTCTGAGGACGAAGCGGCCAGCCAGCAGCGGTCGGCCCTCCGCATCCGGATGCACGGCGCGCGTGCCGGGACCACCGACCCGGGTCCGGCGCGTCCCCGTTTCCGGCGGCCGACGGATCATCCCCGGCCGCTGACCGGTTGGGTTCCACCAACCCGTAGCTGACATCGGGCTGAGCCATGGACACTATCTTGATGATCGAGGACGAACGGCTGTTTCTGACGCTGGCCCGGGACGGGCTGAAGAAGGCGGGTTTCGCGGTCCAGGTGGCGGACAGCGCGGCGCAGGCCCTGCAGATCCTGGAGCGGGAGCCGGTCCGCGCGGTCATCCTGGATGTGGTGATGCCCGACGTGGACGGGCTGGGGCTGCTGGCCGGGATCCGCTCGAAGTATCCCGATGTCCCCGTGCTGGTGGTGAGCGGGCGGGACGCCCCGCGCACCGAGGTGGAGGCCAAGCGCCTGGGCGCGGTGGAATGCCTGCGCAAACCGCTCAACGTCGAGGAGATGGTCCGGATCATCGGCGACGCCATCCGCCAGAAGGCCGACCTGCCCGCCGAGAGGGAAGAGCTGCCTCAACTGACGCGGCTCCAGCAGAATGCCATCGAACTCTCCAACATGATCCGGTGGGACACCTTGGGGGAGTTCCTGAAGGACAACGCGTCGCTCTTCCAACGGGTGATCGACCTCATCGCCGACGCCCTGGAGGTGGAGATCGTCTCCCTCATGCTGATAAAAGAGCCGGAGGGGATCCTCCGCATCGCCCACGCCAAGGGCTTGGACCCGGCGGTGCAGCGCGAGGCCGTCTGCCGCGTGGGCGAGGGGATCTCGGGGCGCGTGGCCAAGACGGGGGAGCCCCTGCTGATCCGGGACCTGTCCCAGGATCCCGTCTACGGGAAGGGCAGCCTGCACCCCCGCTATCGGACCAATTCTCTGATGTGCGTCCCCCTGAAAGTCAACGGGAAGACCATCGGGGTCTTAAATGCCAACAACAAGGTGACCGGGAAGCCGTTCGACGGGAACGACCTGGCCCTGTTCACCACCTTCTCCTGCCTGGTCTCCTTGAGCTTTGCCACGACCCAGCTCTTCCAGCGCCTCGCCTTCTCGGTGGACGAGTTGGCCAGGACCAACGCCCGCGTAGCCCGGGTGAACGCCGACCTGGAGGCACGGGTGCGGGAGCTGCAGGCGCTGCGGGGCCCGGGGACGCAGGCCTGAGGAGAGGGCATGGGCACGCTTCCCAGCAAGGCCGAGATTATCATCGGGGCGCTGCCGTTCATCCGCGCGTTCAGCGGCAAGACAGTGGTAGTGAAGTACGGGGGCAACGCCATGGTGGACCAGGCCCTCACCACGGCGGTCATCCAGGATCTCATCCTGATGCGACTGGTGGGGATGCAGCCGGTGGTGGTCCACGGGGGCGGGCCCCAGATCGACCAGGCAATGAAGGCCGCAGGGCTCAAGCCGCATTTCGTCCAGGGCCTGCGCGTCACCGACGCGGAGACGGTGCGCATCGTCGAGCGCGTGCTGGTGGGCGAGATCAACCAAGAGATCGTGGCGTGGATCCAGCGGCTGGGCGGCGCCGCCATCGGCCTCTCGGGGAAGGACGGGGGATTGATCCAGGCGAGGAAGGCGGCGCCGGCCAGGACACCCGACGGACAGGTGGTGGACCTGGGCCTGGTGGGGGACGTGGTCCGCGTGGAACCCCGGCCCATCCGGGCGCTGCAGGAGGCGGGATACATTCCCGTGGTGGCGCCCACGGCCGGCGATGAGGCGGGCGCCACGTACAACATCAACGCCGACCTGGTGGCGGGCGAAGTGGCGGCGGCCCTGGTGGCCGAGAAGCTGGTGCTCCTCACCGACACCGACGGGATCCTGGACGCGGAGGGGCGGGTCCTGTCCACGCTGGCCCGCCGGGACGTGGAACGCCTGATCGCCGAAGGGACCATCAGCCGGGGCATGCTGCCCAAGGTGCAGGCGTGCCTCACCGCCTTGAGGGCCGGGGTGCACAAGACCCACATCATCAACGGGACGCGTCAGCACGGGCTCATCGAGGAACTGCTGACCCCCGAGGGCGTCGGGACCGAGATCGTGGCCTGAGGGCCCATCTGTTCCCGCAGCGGGCAAGGGAATCCGGCCATGGAGATTTCTATCGCTCTGCTAGTGGTCATCCTCGTCCTTGTGGTCCTGTTCCTGGCCAACGCGATCCGGGTCGTGCCCGAGTACCAACGGCTGGTGATTTTCCGCCTGGGGCGCTGCATCGGGCAGAAGGGACCCGGGCTGGTGATCATCATCCCCCTCATCGACCGCCCGGTCCGGGTGGACCTGCGAGAGCTGTTCTTGGAGATCCCCCACCAGACGTGCATCACCAAGGACAATGCGCCCATCGCCATCGACTTCCTGGTCTACTGGAAGGTGGTGGATCCGGCTCTGAGCGTGGTCAAGGTGCGGGACTTCGCCGGCGCCTCCCAGGGGATCGCCACGACCACGCTGCGGGCGGTGGTCGGCGATATCCCGCTGGACGATGTCCTGGCGAAGCGCGAGCAGATCAACCAGGTCCTCCGCACCAAGCTAGACGAGGTGACGGAGCGCTGGGGTGTGAAGGTCACAACGGTGGAGATCCGGGAGATCGTCCCGCCCAAAGAGGTCCAGGAGGCGATGAACAAGCAGATGGCGGCCGAGCGCAATCGGCGGGCCATGGTGACCGAGGCCGACGGCCGCCGTGAGGCCGCGGTCAAGGTGGCCGAGGGCGAGAAGCAGGCGGCGATTCTCCGGGCCGAGGGCTTCTCGCTGGCGCTGCAGAAGGTGTTCGAGGTGGCCAGCACGGTGGATGCCAAGACCATGAGCCTGCAGTACCTGGATACCCTGAAGGCCCTGGGGGCCAGCCCGGCCACCAAGATCGTCTTCCCCCTGGAGTTCACCTCGCTGCTGCGACCGCTCTTCGAGAAGGCCTCGTAAGCCGGCGCAGTCGGGGAATTACAGGAATTCATCCGAGGTGCAATGATGACGACCACCCAGGATCTGATCGCGGCATCGGCGAAGTACCTGGCCAACACCTACGCGCGCTTCCCCATCGTCCTGGTGAAGGGGCAGGGGGTGCGGCTCTGGGATTCGGACGGGAAGGAGTACCTGGACTTCGTGGGCGGCATCGCCGTGGATGCGCTGGGCCACTGCCACCCGCGCATGGTCGAGGCCATCCGGGCCCAGGCCGAGACTTTGATCCACGTGAGCAACCTGTACCACATCGAGCCGCAGATCCGCCTGGGGAAGCTCTTGTGCGAGCACTCCTTCGCCGACCGGGCGTTTTTCTGCAACAGCGGCGCGGAGGCCAACGAGGCCGCCATCAAGCTGGCGCGCAAGCACGCCAAAGACCATTGGAGCACCGACCGGTTCGAGATCATCGTGATGCGCCATTCCTTCCACGGCCGGACGCTGGCCACGGTGACGGCCACGGGCAACGAGAAGTACTGGCACGGGTTCGAGCCACTCGTGCCTGGGTTCAAGCACGTCCCGTACAACGATCTCCCCGCGGTGGAGCGGGCCATCGACTCGCGCACGTGCGCCGTCATGGTGGAGCCGGTGCAGGGGGAGGGCGGGGTGAACGTCCCCGGGGACGACTACTTGCCCGGCCTGCGGCGGCTGTGCGATCAGGCCGGCGTCCTCCTGATCCTGGACGAGGTCCAGACGGGGATGGGCCGCACGGGGAAGCTCTTTGCGTATGAGCACTGGGGTGTGGAGCCGGACATCATGACGCTGGCCAAGGCGCTGGCGGGGGGCATCCCCATGGGGGCCATGCTGGCCCGGGAGCACGTGGCGGCGAGCTTCGTCCCCGGCAGTCACGCCTCGACCTTCGGGGGGACGCCATTCGTGTCGGCCGTGGCCCACGCGGTGGTGACCACCATCATCCAGGAGGACCTGCCGGGCAACGCGGCGCGCGTGGGGAAATATTTCCTGGATCGCCTGGGGTCCCTGAAGGAGAAGCACCGCGTGGTGACGGCGGTGCGGGGCAAGGGGCTGATCCTGGGGGTGGAGGTCTCGGTGCCGGCCCGGGTCATCGTCTCCGGGTGCATGGAGCGGGGGCTTCTCACCATCACGGCCGGCGACAACGTCCTGCGGTTCGTGCCGCCCCTGATCGTCACCGAGGCGGATGTGGATCGGGCGGTCGGAATTGTCGGAGAGGTGCTGGGCGGCATCACCCGGTAAGGTGCAACAACCAAGGGACCACTGACTACTGACAACAGACCCCGAGATTCAACGGGTGGTCAGTGGTTAATGGTCAGTTGTCCGATGTGAGGTCGATCATGAACCGGCATCTGCTCACGCTGGATGATGTCACGGCGGGCGATATCCAAGAACTCTTCGACCCGGCCGCGTCCCTCAAGGCTAAGCAGCGGCAGGGGATCCCTCACGCGCTCCTCCAGGGCAAGACCCTGGCCATGGTCTTCGAGAAACCCTCGCTGCGGACGCGGGTGACCTTCGAGGCCGGGATGACCCAGCTCGGCGGCCACGCCATCTATCTGGCGCCGGGGGACATCCGCCTGGGCCATCGGGAGACGGTGCAGGATGCGGCCCGCAACCTGGAGCGGTGGGTGGACGGAATCGTCGCCCGCACCTTCAGCCACCAGATGGCGGAGCGCCTGGCCCTCTACTCGCGCGTGCCGGTGATCAACGGCCTGAGCGACAGCCACCACCCGGTCCAGATCCTGTGCGACTTGTTTACCTTGTGGGAGAAGCGGGGGCCGCTCGCCGGCCTGCGCGTTGCGTTCGTTGGGGACGGGAACAATGTGTGCCACTCTTGGCTGCAGGGGGCGGCCAAGGTGGGAGTGCACTTCACGGTAGCCTGTCCCCCTGGGTACGAGCCCGACTCGGCCGTGATGATGCGGGCCCTGGAGGAGGCCAAGACGAGCGGGGCCCGCCTGGCGGTGACCCACGACCCTGGTGCCGCTGCAAAGGGCGCGGACGTGCTCTACACCGACGTCTGGGCCAGCATGGGCCAGGAGGAGGAACATGCGCGGCGCCTCCGCGACTTCGAGGGATTCCAGCTCGACCGCACCCTGGTGGAGCAGGCCGGCCCCGACGTCCTGGTGATGCACTGTCTGCCGGCGCATCGCGGGGAGGAGATCACCGACGACGTCATGGACGGTCCCCGGAGCATCGTCTTCGACCAGGCGGAGAACCGCCTGCACGTGCAGAAGGCGATCCTGGTGAAGCTCTTGGGGCCGAAGGCCTGAAGCGAGGGGTGGAAACCAGGGGAGCGCATGCGACTGGCACAGAAGGTGGCCATGGTCACCGGCGGGGGGGTGGGGATCGGCCGCGCCATTGGCCTGGCCATGGCGCGTGAGGGTGCCGACCTTCTGGTGGCCGACATCCATCTGGGTGCAGCCGAGGGCGTGGCGAAAGAGGTGCGGGACCTCGGGCGGAGGGCGGTGGCCCTGCCGGTGGACGTCAGCCGGGAGGCCCAGGTGCAGCAGGCCATCGCCGACGGCATCCGGCAGTTCGGGCGAATAGACATCCTGGTGAATAACGCCGGGGTGACCCCCCGGCTGGGGCTGCCCTTCACGCGCCAGGAAGAGGCCGACTGGGACAGGGTCTTCGACGTCAACGTGAAGTCCGTTTTCTTCACGTGCAAGGTCATCGCCCCCCACTTCATGGAGCGGCGCTCGGGGAAGATCATCAATATCGCTTCCATCGCGGGGCCGCTGTCCAGCCAGACCATGCCGTCCTACAGCGTGGCCAAGATGGGGGTGATTACCTTCACCAGGATCGTAGCCAAGGAGCTGGCGGCGTACAACGTCAACGCGAACGCCATCTGCCCCGGCCTCCTCTACACTGACATGTGGAAGGGCATCGGCGAGGTGATCCGGGAGACGAATCCCGCCTATGCCGAGCTTACGCCCCGCCAGATGTTCGAGCGGCGGGTGCAGGAGTGGGTGCCGCTCCGGCGCGAGCAGACGCCGGAGGACATCGGGCAGGCGGCCGTCTTCCTGGCCTCGGAGGAGGCGCGGAACATCACGGGCCAGGCCCTGATGGTGGACGGCGGGGCGGCGATGTGACGAACGACAGTTCGATGGTTCGGGGGTTCGAGAACCACCGAACAGCCGAACTGCCGAATCATCGAACGGTTCGAGGTCGAAGGGCGGGAGGGGATAAGGACGGTGGGCATGGCGGGGACGGTGAAGAAGATCGTGCTGGCGTACTCGGGCGGGCTGGACACGTCGGTCATCCTGCGGTGGCTGATCGAGACCTACCGGTGCGAGGTGGTGGCGTTCGTGGCCGACATCGGCCAGGGCGAAGAGGTGGGGCCGGTCCGCGAGAAGGCCATCCGGACCGGCGCCAGCAAATGCTACGTCGAGGATCTGCGGGACGAGTTCGTCGGGGACTTCGTCTTCCCCTGCCTCAAGGCCAACGCCCTGTACGAGGGGCGGTATCTCTTGGGGACCTCGATGGCGCGGCCCCTCATCGCCAAGGGCCAGATGGCCGTCGCCAAGAAGGAAGGCGCGGACGCCGTCTCTCACGGGGCCACCGGCAAGGGCAACGATCAGGTTCGGTTCGAGCTGACCTACTACGCCATCGACCCCCACATCCGCATCATCGCCCCGTGGCGCGAGTGGACCTTCCGCTCGCGCACGGACCTCGTGGAGTACGCCAAGCAGCATGGGATCCCCACCCCGGTGACGGCCGAACGGCCCTACAGCAGCGACCGGAACCTGTTCCACATCAGCTTCGAGGGGGGCATCCTGGAGGATCCCTGGGCCGAGCCGCCGGAGAAGATGTTCGTCCTCTCGGTCTCACCCGAGGTGGCCCCCAACCGGCCGACCTACGTCGAGATCGACTTCGAGCGCGGCCTTCCCGTGGCCGTGGACGGGACGCGCATGGGGGCCGCGGAGCTCCTGGCCCATCTCAACCGGCTGGGGGGCGAGAATGGGATCGGCCGGGTGGATATGGTGGAGAACCGGTACGTCGGGATGAAGTCGCGCGGGGTGTACGAGACCCCGGGCGGCACCATCCTCCAGGCGGCGCACCGGGCGGTGGAATCCATCACCATGGACCGCGAGGTGATGCACCTCCGCGATTCCTTGATCCCGCGCTTTGCCGAGCTGGTCTACTATGGCTACTGGTACTCGCCGGAGATGGAGCTGCTCCGGGCGACGATCGACGAGTCGCAGAAAACCGTGACGGGCACCGCCCGCCTGAGGCTGTACAAGGGGAACTGTGACGTGGTCGGGCGTAAATCCCCTGTGTCTCTGTACGATCCCGAGTTCGCCACCTTCGAGGCGGAGCGGGTGTACCAGCAGGGGGACGCCACCGGTTTCATCCGGCTGAACGCCCTCCGGTTGCGGATCCGTGCCCTGGCGGCCGCGCGGCGAAAGGGTTGAGGACACCGCGGCCTGGCCCCGAAGGCGGGGATCGGTCCGGACGGCGGGAGGGTGCCCGCCGCCGGATGACGTGAGGGATCAGGCGACACTCCTCGACGGTGGGGGCTGACTGTATGGTCGAGCTGATCGAGAAGTTCATCCCCCTCCGGCTGCCAAACGAGGAGCGGGTGTCGATGATCCTCGCCCAGATCCCCAGCCGCCTTCGCTATCGGAATTACTTTTACCAGGTGGTGGACCCGGAGGGCCAGTGGGCGCTGGTGGAGCGGACCCTCCGGCTGGTGGCGCGGGGGGAGGATGGGCTGGATGGCGCGGCGTTCCTGATCTTTCCTGAGGTCTCGGTCCCCTTCCAGTTCAAGGACGACCTCGTGCGCATCATTCAACAAGACTTCCGGCCGAATACGGTGACCATCGCCGGGTTCGAACACATCAGCCTGCGCCAGTTTTGGCAGGTGCTGGCCGAGTACGATGCCGACAATGCGGAGGCCCATCGGTTGACCGCGGACGGGATGAACCGGGCCGAGGCGGACCGGCCGGTGAACTGGTGCCTGGCGGCGGTCAAGGACGCAGAGGGCCGCCTCCACTGCTTCGTGGAAGCCAAGACGCATCCGTTCTTCGGCGAGGAGTTCCTGGATCAGCCCCGGGACCTGTACCGGGGACAGTATCTCTACTTCTTCCGGTCCCAGTTCGCCCCGTTGTCCTTCGTCGTCCTCATCTGCCTGGACTACATCTACCGGGACCGGCATGGCTCCAACATCCTCAACATCATCCGGAAGGCCAACGAGATGTACTACCGGGAGCGGCAGGCGCTGGATCTGCTCTTCGTCATCCAGTGCAATCCCAAGCCGGAACACCAGCTCTTCCAGGACACGGCGGTGGGGTTCTACGCCGAGCACCTGACCTTCACCCCCGGGGTCAAGAACGCCACGACCGTCCTCCTGAACACGTCCGGGGAGACGAGGGTGGAGGGGGTAGCGGAAGGTTCGGGCGGCTTCGGGCACACCGCTGTGCTGGTGCACAAGGGGCGGCGGCCTCCGGCCACGGCCGTGGTGGAGTACTCCACGGACCAGCTCGGCGGCGGGCCGGTCTCGCGCCTCCGGTTCGGCACCGGGACGCGTTTATATCATCTGGATCTCTCCCTGTTCCACGAGCGGGATCCCCGCACTTCCCGCAGCCCGATCAAGATCCTGAGCGTCCACGGCCTGCGGGACGGGGAGTGGCGCCGGCTGGAGGGGGAGGAGATCATCTCGGGGGTGAGCACGCGGGAGGAGCTGGATTGACGGCGGGAGCGAGGGCATGAGACGCAAAAAGCCTTGGGGCGGCCGGTTCGAGGGGGAGACGCACAGGCAGGTCGAGGCCTTCACGGCCTCGATCCATTTCGATCGGCGGCTGGCCGCGCACGACATCGCGGGCAGCATCGCCCACGCCCGGATGCTGGGGAAGTGCGGCATTATCAACAAGGGCGACGCGGACGCCATCGTGACCGGCCTCGAAGAGATCCGCGGGGAGACCGAGCGGGGGGAGCTGCGCGCCGATCCGGTTCTGGAGGACATTCACACCCACATCGAGCAGCGCCTGCGGGACAAGATCGGGGAGGCAGCCGGCAAGCTCCACACCGCGCGCAGCCGGAACGATCAGGTGGCGCTGGACCTGCGCCTCTTCCTGCGGGAGGCTATCGGCCAGATCCGCGGGCGGATCCGCAGGCTGCAGGACGAGCTGGTGGCCAAGGCCGAGGTCCACCTGGGAACCATCATGCCGGGCTACACCCACCTCCAGCGGGCCCAGCCGATCCTGCTGGCGCACCACCTCCTGGCCTATTTCGAGATGTTCCAGCGCGACCGGGACCGGCTCGCCGACTGCCTCATCCGAGTGAACGTCCTGCCGCTGGGCGCGGGGGCGCTGGCGGGGACGACGCTGCCCATCGACCGGGCCTACGTGGCCAAGCTCCTCGAGTTCCCCAAGATCGCCGGGAACAGCGAGGACGCGGTGGCCGACCGGGACTTCGCCGTCGAGTTCCTCGCCTGTTGCGCCATCCTGGCCATGCACATCTCCCGGCTGGCGGAGGAACTCACCCTGTGGGCCAGCGCCGAGTTCGGCTTCATCGAGCTGCCGGACGCCTTCGCCACCGGCTCCAGCATGATGCCGCAGAAGAAGAACCCGGACGTGGCCGAGCTGGCCCGGGGCAAGGCGGGACGGGTGTACGGCGCGCTCCTGGCCCTGCTCACCATCCTCAAGGGGCTGCCCCTGAGCTACAACCGCGACCTCCAGGAGGACAAGGAGCCGCTCTTCGACGCCGTGGACACCATCCGCCAGACGCTGGACGTTTTGCCCCCGATGCTCAAGGCCATCAAGTTCCGCCCCGAGCGGATGCGCGCCGCCGCGGCCGACGGCTTCCTAAACGCCACGGACCTGGCCGAGTACCTGGTCACCAAGGGCGTCCCGTTCCGCGAGGCGCACGAGACGGTGGGCCGCATCGTCCGGGAATGCCTGGAGTCGGGGCAGCGGCTGGAGGATGTGCCGTTGGCGCGTCTGCGGCATTTCTCCCGGGCCTTCGAGCCGGATGTCGCCAAGTACATCAGGCTGGAGGCGTGCGTGGAGCGGCGGCGGTCGGCCGGGGGCACCAGCTCGCGCCTGGTCGGCGAGGCCATCCGTCGGGCCAAAAAGACCCTGCGCCTGCCATGAGGATCCCCCATCTGCATTCCCCCGCTGCGCGGCTGCTCTTCGGATCCGCCCTGCTCGTCGCGGGCCTCCTGGGCTGCGGGCGACGGGGCAGCCCGGTGCCCCCTCGGCCCGCGGCCCCGGCCGCGGTGGGCGTCTTCCGCGCGGACCTGCGCGATTCCGCCATCCTCATAAGCTGGACCCGACCCACCCGGAACGAGGACGGATCGCCCCTCACGGATCTTTCCGAGTTCCGGCTCTTCCGCGCCGTCGGCGCCGCGGCGGCCCGAGAGGCCAGAGGGCGTCCCACCTTCTCCTTGCTGGCGACGGTGCGGGCCGACCAGCCCGAGAACGCCGTTGTCCGCGGCGACCAGTACGCGTTCCTGGATGACGGGGGGAGTGCGGGGCTCACGCCCGGCCTCCGGTACAGCTACCGAATGCAGGCCGTGAACCGCCGTGGCGTGGTGGGCGCGCAGTCGGCGGAGGTTTCTGTGGATTTCGCCCTGCCTCCGCCGCCGCCGGTGGGCCTGGTTGCGGTGGCGGGAGACGGTGTGGTCAACCTGACCTGGCAGCCGCCTGCGGGGCAAGCCGGCCCGGCGCCGCCGGGGGGCTACAATATCTATCGCGGCGTCCAGCCAGGCGTGTACGGGTCCGGGCGGGTCAACGCCGGGCCGATCGTCGAGACGCAATTCCGGGATGCGCTGGTGGCGAACGAGACCACCTATTACTACGTGGTCCGCAGCGTGGGAGGCGAACGGCCGCCCTGGCGCGAGAGCGGGAACTCCGCCGAGGTCTCCGCGACGCCCGTCGACCTCACGCCCCCGGCGCCGCCCCAGGCGCTCACCGCCATCCCCGCGCCAGGCGTCGTCTCGCTCTCCTGGAGCGCCAATACCGAGCCGGACCTCCTCGGATACCTGGTCTACCGGCGGGAGCCGCCTGCCCTGAACCCGGTGCGCCTCACCGAGACCCCGCTCCAAACCACGACCTTCACGGACCGCGCGGTTCGCGCGGGGGCGGCCTACATCTACACCGTGACCGCCGTGGACCGCTCCTCCCACCGGAACGAGAGCGCCCCGTCCCAGGAGGCAGCCGTGAGCCTTCCATGACAGGATCTCGAACACGGGCCGATTGTCTGCCGCCGTCGGCCAACTTCCACTTCTGGCCCTTTTGATGGGAGCCAGCGCGCTCAGGTGTCTGGACAACAGAGCATGGCTTGGCGAAGAGTGACATGGCCCTTGCTTTCTGCAGCTCCGGCTGGCGTGGTTAAGTTATGCTTGCGGTCCGGGCGTGCACGCCTATGGAGCAGATGCCATCGCGGCTTCGAGCGCGAGTGTTCTTTATGGTGCGACGGACGAAAAACGGATCGAGGCCCTAGGGCAGAGATGACAAACGAGGGAAGGGTCGGGATATTCGGCACAGCGAGGGGCACCCACCATCCGGGTGACGGCAATGCCACGTTCCGTGCTGGCCAGGCCGTTGTGGCCGCTTTAATTGCCATCGTCTGCCTGGTGGTGGCCGGATGCGCCGCCGTTCGCACGCGCGCCTCGCTGGAGCGCCAAACCATCATAGATCAGATCGTGGCGGCGAGCGCGAAGGTCGTAGTCGAGCAAGGTGGTCACCGCCTCGCCTCCGGCTCGGGCGTCGTGGTCGCGTCGAGGGCGGGGGTCTCGTACGTATTGACCGCCGCGCACGTCTTGGAAGGCAAGGATGACGCCGACGTCTTCGTTCGCTTCGCGGGAGCTGTTGCCGGCAAAGAGAAGTTTGCCGCGACCGTGATCCGGCGGGGAAACGCCGAGACCCTCGATCTCGCCCTCCTCAAGGTGCCAGGGATCTCTGTCCCGGCGGCCGTTTTCCCCGCTGACGATCACGTGCGTATCGGGGAAGAGATCCTGGTCGTCGAGTTCCCCTGGGGGAAGCGGCTGGGACTCTTCAGCGGCATTGTGAGCCAGGTGCCCACCGATGCCGACGGGAATCTGCCGGCGGACGAGGGGCCCGAGCACACGATTGTTGTGGATGCAACATCGGCCAAAGGCGTCAGCGGGGGAGGGGTATTCCGCGAGGCGAGCGGCAGTCTCGTCGGCATTGTCGAGGGCTACCAGACCGCATCCATTGCCGTGAAGGACCGCGCCCAGACTTATTCGGTGAAGGTCCCGATGCCGGGCGAAACCTTCGTCGTTCCTGTGACGCGGATTCGGCACTTCCTGGATGAGGCGGGCCTGGGCGGTGAATCGGGAGAGGGGAAGAGGGACGAAGATCGGAAAGACTGACGCAGCAGCCCCCCTCCCGGGGCCGCTCCGTCCATCCCTGCACGCCTATTCGCTCACCTCCAGCGTGGCCGCCATGTTCTTCCCATCCTTCTCCTCGTAGCTGGCCTTGACCTTTGCACCTTCCTTTAGGTCGTCGAGCTTTCCCTCCTTGCCCTCGACCATGATGTTCGTGCTGTCATCGCAGACAAGCGTCGTGCCGTCGGAGAGCACGATCTCCTTGCGCGCCGTATCGATGGACTGGATCGTGCCTTCCATCTCCGCGGCCACCGCAATGCCGACGAATACGAAGGTGGCTGCCAGGACCAACGCCGCAATCTTCTTCATTTGTCTCTCTTTCTCGTTGTGACCCCCGGTCCCCTGGGGTCGGGATTCTCACCAGCCGGGAACCCGTGCGCTTGGCTCCCGTTCACCGTCTCTCGCAGTGCGCGCACGAGCGAGGCACCATGGATCGGTTTGGGAAACACATCTGCCGCACCTGCCTCCAGACCTTCCGCCCACACTTGCTCGTCCGGGAAGGCTGATACTAAGACAACGGGGATCGCAGGGAATCGGGCCTTGATTCGCCGGAGCAGGGCCACGCCGTCCAGCCCCGGCATGCGCACATCGGCGACCACAACCGCCGGTAGAACTTCCTCCCGCGCCATGGCCGACCACGCCGCCTCGGCGCTTTCAAACGCCAGAGGATCGAAGCCCTCGACAGTGAGAAGCTCGGTCAACGCGCGGCAATTCTCCGCGTCGTCATCAACCACCAGGATCTTCGGCTTCATTTCTCCAGCACCCATATCGTTCTGTCCTGACCCGCAGGTACACAAAGCAGCGATCGTGCCATGACCTCCGCCAGGGCCTCGAGCGGCCGGAGGCTCCGCAGTCATCTGGAGTTAGAGATCCGGGGAACTCCCCGGGAGAGCCGGGAGGAAATCGCTGCTGTGTGGCGGCACGCCACACGAAACTGAGCAGGGGTGTGGCGGATTGGTGGAACCCTGATGCGAGAAGGGCCTCAGACCTCGGGGGAGGCTTCGGGAGTGAGCATCGCGTAGCGTTCGAGCATCCGGTACAAGGTCCGTCGATCCACACCGAGGATCTCGGCTGCCCGCTTCTTGTTTCCCCCGGTGGAGGCCAGGACGCGCCCGATGTGCCGCCGGGTGACTGCGTCGAGGGACAGGAACTCGATGGGGCCGGGCGTCTCCGCCTCGGCCGCGGCAGGCGGAGCAAGGTGCAGAGGCAGATCGTCCGGGAGCAAAATTGGATGGCTGCTGACCGCAACGGCCCGCTCGATGGCGTTCTCCAGCTCCCGGACGTTGCCCGGCCACGCGTAGGCCTCCAGGCGAGCCATGGTCTCAGGGGCAATCCCGCCGATGGCCTTCCCATTGGCCTCGCCATACTTCCGCAGGAAGTGGTGAGCCAGCGCCGGGATGTCCTCCCGGCGCTCGCGGAGCGGCGGGAGGTGGATACTCACCACGTTGAGCCGGTAGAAGAGATCCTCGCGGAAGCGGCCTTCGCGAACCTCCCCCTGGAGGTCCCGGTTCGTCGCGGCGATCAGCCGGACATCGATTCGGATGCTCTCGTTGCCGCCGACGGGCTTGATCTCCTGGAGTTCGAGGACGCGGAGGAGCTTGGCCTGCACGTTGGGACCGATCTCGCCGACCTCGTCCAGGAAGACGGTCCCTCCGTGCCCCATTTCGAAGAGCCCGCGTCGCGCCGTGACGGCGCCGGTGAACGCCCCGCGGACGTGGCCGAAGAGCTCGCTTTCGAGAAGGCTTTCCGCCAGCCCGGCACAGTCGATGGTCACGAAAGGGCCGGCGGCGCGCGGGCCGTTGTAGTGCAGAGCGCGGGCGACGACCTCCTTGCCGGTTCCGCTCTCGCCGGTGATCAGGACGGTGCTCCGGGTCGCCGCCACCCGGCCGATGAGCTTGAAGACATCCAGCATGCCTGGGCTGACGCCAACGATGTTGCCGAGATGATACCGGCCCTGAAGCGTCTGGCGGAATTGCTGGTTCTCGTGGACGAGTCGGCGCTGCTGGATGGCTCGCCGGACCGTGAGGAGCAGCTCCTCGACATGGAGTGGCTTGCTGACATAATCGTAGGCGCCTTCCTTGATGGCCTCCAGCGCCGCCTCGACCGTGCCAAAGGCGGTCATCAGGATCACGCTCGCGTCCGGCGTCGCCTCGTGAAGTCCGCGCAGCAACTCAAGGCCGTCCAGGTCGGGCATTCGGATGTCCGACACGACGACATCGAAAACCTGCTCCGTGGCAAGCGTCAGCGCGGCGCGCCCGCCCTGCGCGGTTACCACGGTGTAGCCCTCGGTCCGGAAGGCCTCGGCCACGACCTGGCAAGACTCCGCGTCGTCATCCACGACCAGCAGCCGCGGTCGGATCATCCATGCCCCTCGTCGGATTCGAACGGAAGGCGGATCTCGAAGGTCGACCCGCCTCCCGGGGTATCGGCCACCTTGATGGTCCCCCGGTGGGCCTCGACGACCTGCCGGCAGATGGTGAGGCCCAGGCCGACCCCTTTCCCTTGCTCTTTGGTGGTGAAGAACGGTGCGAAGATCTGCTCGTGAGCCTCGGGGGGGATCCCGGGTCCGGAGTCGGCGACCCGCAGCAGGACCGTGCTGCCGGCCACGCCCGTGTCGACACCGAGCGACCCGCCGGCCGGCATGGCGTCCACGGCGTTGGTCACGAGGTTGAGCAGCAGCTGTTGGATCTGGTTTCCGTCGACCCGGACCTTGGGCAGCGCGCCGTCCGTGGTGACGCGGCAAGCGATCCCCTTGGCAGCGAGGACGGGTGCCATGAGGTCGGTTACGCTCCGAACGAGCTCGTTCAAGTCGGTCGGCTCCGGACGGCACGCCTTGCCCCGTGTGAGAGCCAGGCGTTGCTGCACCGTCTGCACGAGGCGGCGGATCTGGCCATCGATGGTGACGAGACGCTGTCGGTCCTGGCCGGTGAGGGCGGGACTCCGTGCCAAAAGCTGGAGGTGGACGGCGATGGAGTTGAGCGGCGTCCCGATCTCGTGGGCGATGGTCGCGGCCATCTGCCCCATGGTTGCCAGGCGCTGGGCGCGACCGAGCTCCCGTTGAAGGTCGAAGAGCAGTTCGTTGGCCCGGCGCAGCGCCTCGTTCCGCTTGGCCAGCTCCTGCGTGGCCTCGGCCACCCGAAGCTGGAGTTCCTGGTTGAAGCGGTTGATTTTCTCCAGGAGCCGCGCGTTCTCCTCATGGCTATCCCGGATCCGCCGGAGCATGTTCGCCAGACCGTCGGCGAGCCGCCCCATCTCATCCCGTTGCGCGAGATGAGGAGACGCCGACAGATCCCCCTGCTCCACCGCGGCCATGGTGTCGAGCAACGCGCGAATCGGTCGGTTGATGCTCCACTCCGTGAATAAGGTGAGGCCCAGGACGATCGCCAGGCTGGCCAGGACGAGGACGAAGAGGAGCTGCTGGCCCAAACTGAGGGCGAGCCGGTTGGCTCCCTCCAGAGAAATCGCGAGGGAGACCACCCCGGCCGTGTTCCCGCCGAAGCGGATCGGGGCGGCTGCGAGCCACGCCTCGCGACCGCCGGCCGCGCCGGCAGCGGTGAGCGTGCGGCCTTCAGCGAAGACCTGCGCGACGAGTGCAGGTGGCCGCGCCGGCAAGTCCGTGCGACTGGACGCGACCGGCAGGAGTCCGTTCGGACCGTGCGCGTACACGTCGAGCCATCGAAGCGTCGGCCGGGCGGTTATGATGTCCCGGATCTCCAAGGTTAGCAGATCGTGGTCAGCCAGCTCCCGAGGCGTCGCGATGCCGATGGCGATGTCGGTGACCGTGGCGGCGGCCCGCGCCCTGACGTCGTCCTTCAGGGTGCGGAAGTCGTACCAGGCGTGGATCGCGCCGGCGGCCAGGCTACTCCCTGCGGTGAGGACGACGACGAGCGCCGTCATCTTGAAGCGAAGCGACCAGTGTCTCATCAGGTGTGGTCTCGGCGGGCGATGTTAAGAGTTCCTATCTTACTCCAAAGTCGTGCCAGCGTCATCCCCGCAGGTTGATGGCCGCCCCCATTCGAGGTGAGCTTTTCCTAAGCCGCGGGCCAACTCCGAGCCGGAATTCCTCTGATGCTTGGCATACTTTGCTCTCTCTGTGCAACTCGCGCGGGCGTCATGCCCCTCTCAGCTCCTTCAGGAAGCCGCGCGCCGCGTTGGTGATCAGGCCGCAGGTGCTGACGATGAGCACCTGGAACCCCTGGGCGTAGAGCGCCCGGCCGTCGGCAGGGTCGAGCGCCAAGATCATGGCCGGCTTCCCGGCCGCAGCTGCCGCCGCGCGGATCTGTTCGACCGCGGCCTGCACCCGGGCGTCCTTCCAGCCGCCCGGGATCCCCATGGAGAGCGCCATGTCCCCCGGGCCGATCAGGACGATGTCCACACCGGGGGTGGAGCAGATAGCCCCCAGATGCGGCAGGGCCGACTGGTCCTCGATCAGGGGCAGGAAGAGAACCTCGTCGTTCATCTTCGTGAAGTACTCCACCTGGGTCTGGGTAATGCCGTAGTTGGCCGCCCGCGAGCGGCCGAAGCCGCCCCGGGTCCCCACCGGCGGGTACCGCATGGCGGCCACGGCCGCCTGGACCTCGGCCCGCGTCGTGATGTTTGGGACGATGATGCCCCCGGCCCCGGCGTCGAGGTACTCCAGGATGATCGAGGCGTCGTTTCTGGGCACCCGGACGAGACCGGTCATGCCGGTGAGGTCGGCCGCCCGGATCAGCCCGCGGGCGACATCCACATTCAGCCCGCAGTGCTGACCGTCCAGGAAGACGAAGTCAAACCCCAGTTGCCCGCAGAGCTCGACCAGCTCCGGGTTGTGAAACTCCACCAGGACCCCGCACACCCGCTGCCCCGCCAGGAGCTTCCGCTTAAGCGTGTTGGTGCGCACGTTCGCCTCCTTCTCCCGCAAGGCCCGACTGCTCCGCCATTGGCTCGTAACGAGATCGGACGCTATCGTGACTCGGTCGGCACTGTCAACAGCAAAGCCCCAAATGCACAGGAGACCTGAGGAAGAGAAGGAGGCGGCGGGCATTTTGGTTTTGACAGGGGGTCAAGGTCTTGGCCAACATCAGAGCAGACGGTCCCTGCCCAACGCATAACGGCGAGGAGTTGCTGGCGGTGAAAGATGATGGGCAGAGGGACAGGCTTCGGCCATTGCCTTGCAGTCCACCCATCGATGCCCTGTCGTAAGGAGAGTTCAACATACTTCTGCGCGAGAGCCTTCTGCGTGTCCGGATTCATCCCACGCTTTTGGAGGAGCCAATTGATCTGTGCTGCGGCGAAAAGAGCCCGGTCAATCTTGATCTGGCTGAGGAGTCCGAGAAGTTGATTGAAACGGATCGTTTCTCCGGTTACCTCCCGGTACGGAGCGAACACGAGGATACGGAGCCCGTGATATTGGTTCATGGTCCCGATCTCTGCCCTTTCTGGACAGGCTCAGTGTCCCACGCCCGGTTCCCCGGACAGCGAATAAGCCTGGTCACTCCGTCTCCGAGGTGATGCCCCCATCCGCAATCACCAGCTTCACGCCTTCCAGTTCCCACCGAATCTCCCGAATCCGTGCCGCCCGATCCCGGACCAGGGCCAGCCGCTCCAGGCTGGTCAGCTCCGGGTCCGTGGCGTCCTCGCGCAGGCAGCGGAGGCGGTAGGCGAGGCGGGATTCGAGGAAGGTGTGACTTTCGTTAGTCTGGCCTTCCTCCACCGTCATGGCTCTATCATCCTACTCGCCCGCCACGCGCATTCGGCGTCGAAACGCCGCCGGACCCTCGTAGTGGGTCTGACCCCACACGCCGACCCGATCATGCCCGGCCTTCGCCTCGGCCTGTCCGAGTTCTCGGCAGCAGAGTTGGCAGTGTGCTCCGCGATAGGCCTCCGCGTAGCCAGACGCCCGATGGTAAAGTTCACATTCAATAACCCATTTCAAACTGCGGCTGACAGTTAGCCTCAATCCGAAAATAAAATGCGTGTCTCGCGTTGAATAGGGTGGAACAAAAGGGCCTCCTGTGTAGATTGTATAGAGAGTGCCGCCAAGCAACTCTCTCACACAGGAGGCCCCTATCG
>Ga0187865_1001830_pt1 | contig 22493 bp, 19 predicted proteins | sample June2016WEW_11_1_2_FD_132989 | JGI IMG/M metagenome (GOLD analysis project Ga0187865, IMG submission 132989) | Peatland microbial communities from SPRUCE experiment site at the Marcell Experimental Forest, Minnesota, USA - June2016WEW_11_100 | ecosystem: Environmental > Terrestrial > Soil >...
GGCAATCCGCAGCGAGTCGCCAAACGACTTGCGGGCCGCATTGGCAACCCGCACGTTCCCCTGCACCGCCATCCGCATCCCCAGCTGCCCCACCAGCAGGCAGAACCCCGCCCCCATCACGAAGGCGATAGCCCGGCCGAGCCCGACGATCAGCCGGATCGCCTCCGTGGACTGCCCTGAGAATCGCTGCAAGGCTTGAGCCGAGGGAGGAATCAGGTAAACGGAGAAGAAAAGGGCAACCGTGAGGATCGCAATCACGGGAAGAATCGTGACCAGCTGACGCCGCAAGTAGGTGTCAGCTCCCTCGCGGATGGCATCCCAAACCGCCACCATCTCGGGATCGCCCTTGGGCTCGCGCAGAACCTGGAAACGCAGGAACAGAGCATACAAGAGCCCCAGGACCGCAATGCCTAGTACAGTGAGGATCCCGACCTGCTCGAAAGGAGAGAGGCCATACATCATTGCGAGAGAATCTCCTCGTTTTGGCAGCGGCTGATCGGTTGTCAGTTCCTCGCATTGGTGGCAGAAGAATTCTACAGGAGCCGTGGGGGGGTGTCAAGCGACCCGCGAGCGGAAATGAAAGAGACCCACGGAGTCCGACCAGGCCTTTGTGGCCCTGACAGGCGGTAACCAGGGGAACAAGAAGACCCGGGCCCAGATTCGGCAAGAAGGACGATCGCGGCGGCCGTCCTCGCTGGCTTCGTCAAGCACCAACGTTCCACAGAAGAATCTGCTATTGGCGATCGCCCGCCGGCGCAACCATTGAACCGGCCGCGAGGCAAGAGAATTCCAAGGGTGAGCCTGCGAGGGAAAGCATGGCCAGGGCGGTTCAGACCCGGCCCTCTCACCAGCCTCCTCAGGAGGCCGAGGCTCGGCCGCGCGCAGGAAAGCAGAGTCCAACTTGGGTATTCATACGGCTCAAGCGACGGAAGCGACTCAGCCTCCTGCGCGCCCCCACCGGCCTGTACGGATTCTGCCTCGACCGCAAAGAGGATCCCAGCCTCGGCAAGTGCTCAGGCTGGGCACAAGCATCGGCAAAAGCCGAGTTCCGTTCAAGAAGCTCCGGCGGCCAGCGCAAGACAGGCCGTTCAATTTGGCCGCAAAAAAGGGAAATAAACGTTACATTAAGATTGAGCCGTTCTTCCCTTGACAGCCAGGCAATCGGCTGTACAAATTAGGGGCCGGACGGGGGCCTTGAGTCTCTTGCTGAGGCCTCCTTATTTGTTTGCCTGTCGACGAGGATGGGATGATCCAAGCGCAGAACCTTGGGAAGTGGTACGGGCCCCGGAAAGCAATTGAGGGACTGACCTTCAGTGCGGCGAAGGGGGAAATCGTGGGTTTTCTCGGCCCCAACGGTGCAGGGAAGACCACCACCATGCGGATCCTCACCGCGTATATGCCTCCCAGTGAGGGCACGGCGCGCGTTGCAGGTTTCGACGTGGTGGACCAGTCGCTAGAGGTCCGCAAGCGAGTTGGCTATCTGCCCGAGACGGTCCCGCTTTACCCGGAGATGACCGTCCAAGAGTACCTGGACTACATGGCCTCGCTGCGCCATGTGCACGATGCCGATGCCCACGTCGATGAGTCCATTGAAAGGATGCATCTGGAAGACCGGGCCGACTCGTTCATCGGCAACCTCTCCAAAGGCCTGCGGCAGCGCGTCGGCCTGGCGCAGGCGCTTCTGCATCAGCCTGACGTTCTCATTCTTGACGAGCCGACCATCGGGCTGGACCCCGCCCAAGTTGTGGAGGTCCGCGAGTTGATCCGCGAAATCGGTCGCGACCATACGGTCTTGCTCTCCACTCACGTCCTCAGTGAGGCTCAGCAGGTCTGCAACCGGGTCCTGATCATCAACAAGGGAAGAATCGTCGCCGAGGATACTCCCGAACATCTGCAGGCGCGGCTGGCGGGGGCCGAGCGGCTCACGCTCCGGATGGCCGGTCAGCCCGAGGGGGTAGAAGCCCTGCTCAGGAAGATCCGAGGAATCACCCAGGTCAACCCGCGGGGCAAAGGAGAGTACGAATTAGAAATCGCTCCCGGGGTCGAGGCCCGGCCGGAGATCGCCCGCCGGCTTGTGGAGGACGGGCAGGATCTTCTGGAGATGCATGTGCAGGGGATGAGCTTGGAGGCGATTTTCCTCGAACTCACCCATTCCGACGTGGCATCCCAAGCCAAGCCATCCTGACGAAGGAGTCCCTTTTCATGCGCAACGTGTGGACCATTGCGTCACGAGAGTTCCGCCATTATTTCACTTCCCCGATTGCCTACGCAGTCGCGGCTGCCATTTTCTTGATCCTCGGCTTGATTTTTTACTCTAATCTGGGGTCTGACCTTATTAATCAAACCCCGCCCGACCCGAACTCGTCGCTTTCACCCCTGACCACCCTGCTCCTCTTCGGGATGCCCGCCATCACCATGCGCCTGATTTCGGACGAGCAGCGCAGCGGGACCATAGAACTTCTGCTAACCTCTCCGGTCCGAGATTGGGAAATGGTCATCGGCAAGTGGCTGGGCGCCATGGGTTTCGGCGTCATCATCCTCGTGGTTACCTGGTTTTACCCCATCATTCTCAACGCGATCACCTCGCCGGGCATCGACCAAGGTACCCTGGTAAGCGCCTATCTGAGCATGCTGTTAATGGTGTCCGCTATGGTCGCCATAGGCGTCATGGCCTCCGCAATATTCGCGAACGCCATAGCCGCCTATTTCACCACGTTGGGTATTCTGCTGGTGCTCTGGATCATGGGCCTGGCGGCGCAGGTCACCTCCGGGGGGTTGAGCACCCTGTTCAACTACCTCGACTTCTCGCAGCACTTTTTCAACACAGGATATTCGGGAGTGATCGACACCCGCGATCTCGTCTATTACATTAGCCTCACGGCTCTCGCCCTCTTCCTGGGCACGCGCTTCGTCGAGGCGAGGAGGTGGAAGTAATGTCCTCCGCACCCTCCCCCAAACAACCCAAGCCTACGCCTTCGCCCTGGCGGCTCTTCCAGGAGGCCAACTGGCGGAGCCTGGGCCCGTACTTCCTGGCGGTCGGAATCCTGGCCCTCGTCGCATGGGCAGTTCTCTACTTCCTGGAACGCACGTGGAACACCTACGTCCTCGTGTTGCTGGCCATCGGCATCCTGGGCATTCTGATCTTCATTGTTTGGGACCCGGAGCGCGTCCTGCAATGGCTGGGAGGGCGGCAGGCCCGCTATGGCAGCAATGTGCTCCTGATGAGCTTGGCCTTCTTGGCCATTCTGGTTGTGATCAACTGGCTTTCCTACAATCACAGCAAGCAATGGGATCTGACCCAGAACCAGACGAACACGCTCGCACCCGAGACCCTGCGTACCCTGGCGGCGCTGCCGGAACCCGTGCAAATTCGGGCCTATTATTCGACAAGCTTGTCCAGCGAGGCGGCCACGGCCCAGCACCTTTTTGACGAGTATCGGAACGCGAGTAACGGGAAATTCTCCTACCGCTTCATTGACCCGAACGCTAACCCGGGCCTGGCGGCCCAGGACAATATCACGACGGACGGGACGGTCATCGTCGCCATGGACGGCCGCAGCCAATCCCTCAACCTCCCGGCCGAACAGGATCTCACCACCGCCTTGGTCCAGCTGTCCAACCCAGGGGTACGCAAAGTCTACTTTCTCGTCGGCCATGGGGAGGCCGATTCCACCAGCAGCGACAACCCCGGGCTGAGCCAGGCGGCCGCAATGCTCAAGAGCCAAGGCTACACGAACGCGACTCTCAACCTCTTGGTGCAGAAGACGGTCCCTGCCGGCGCGGAGGCCGTTGTCATCGCCGCACCGCAGCAGCCCTTGCAGCCTTCGGAAGTAAACGCGATTGCCGCCTACTTGAAAAAAGGCGGGGGGCTCGTCCTCATGGAGGACCCGACGGTGGTCACGAGCTCCGTCGCCTCACCGGATCCCCTGCTGGACTACCTGTCCCATACCTGGGGCATCACCGTGGACAACGACATCGTCGTCGACACGAGCTCCCAATCCGGTTTTGACGCGATTGCGGCCTCCTATGGGTCCAGCACCATCACGGCCAAGCTGCTCCAAACCGTGACGATCTTCCATGATGCCCGCAGCCTGCAGCTCAAAGCCCCCAATTCGGACATTACCCAGGTTGCCCTGGTGGAAACCGGATCACAGTCTTGGGGAGATATGAACCTGGCAGGCCTCAAGAACAACCAGATTTCCTTCGACCCCAAGGTGGATCGGGCCGGGCCCCTGACCGTGGCGGTGACAGCCAGTTCTGCCCAGATGAACTCGCGAGTGGTCGTCTTCGGCAATTCGGAGTTTGGGCGCAATCTGTACTTCAGCACCTATGCCAATGGGAGCCTGATGGTGAACAGCATCGACTGGGCCTCCCAACAGGGGACTCTGATCAACTTGACTCCCCGGACTCCGACCACGAACTTCATCGTTCCGCCCTCCGCGCTGGTCATGAACGCGATTGCTCTCTCCAGCATCATTCTGCTGCCCGGAGTGTTCATTGTGGCGGGGGGCGTGGTCTGGTTTTCCCGGCGTCGTCACCAGTAGCCACGACTCGGGCAAGACAACGGCTCGGCACATCCAGATGGTTCTCTGAAGGCGGGTACTCATCATGGATCGACGCACAACGTTTGCCCTGCTGATCGTCCTGGTTGTGGTCCTCATCGCGGCGGGGGTCGTGCAAGGCTGGTTTGTCCAGGGCGCGTCGCGGATTGTCGGGCACCCGCTGGTGGCACCCGCCGCGACCGACACGCCCAGCGTTCAGAACCTTTGGTCCTTTGACTCGTCGAAGGTTCAAGTGCTGGAAATCAGCGACCTGCAGCAAGCCAAGAACGTGGTCCTGCAGCGGCAGAAGGACGGCTCCTGGCGGATCACGGCACCGCAAGACCAGCCGGCAGACACGGGCACCGTGGAAGAGGCCGCGGCTGAGGTAAGCTCCTTGTCCATCGTGACCAACCTGGGGATGGGGCTCGACGCGAGCATTTTTGGCATCGACAAGCCCCACTATGAACTCACGCTCAAGACCAGCAGCCAAAACTATATCCTGGAGATTGGAGCCGCCACGCCGACGGGCTCGGGATACTACGTTCGCGAAAAAGGGGACTCCAGGATCCTCATTGTCGATCAGGCTTCGCTGAACAGCGTCATTGCGTTCTTGAACCAGCTTCCCCTCATGGCAACTGCCACGCCGGCCCCATCGCCAATGCCCGTTGCAAGCAGCACGCCGGGCGTCAGCCCAACCGCTCCTTGAGGTGGGCGGGCGAACCAAGCCAGCTCGCGGCACCGCGCGCGAAAGGAAGCTCGCCCACAAGCCCTACCTGAGACTTGGATGAGTCTCAGGGCCGCAAAAACGACCAAATTGTCGCCTGCGCCAGGCGGGTATTGCACGTCGCTATTTTCGGATGTATTCTCATCTGACGGGTACCCCGCCGGTGCGAATCTGGATCCCTGGAGGAACGACCGGTTGTTGGAAGGCATGACGGAGAAAGAAGTCGGTAGAAATGACTGAGAAGAATCGGAATCGGGCGCGCAAGAATGCCCGACCTATGGGTGGAAGGCAAAGCGGTTCATCCTCGAACACGGGCAGGAGCGCCTCCCCCGGGTCCGGCAAAGGCCGCCTGGAACCGCCACGCGGTCGCAAGGCGGTCCAACTGTCCTTTCAAGGCGGAAAGTGGGCGCCAAAGCCCAACCCCAAGGGATCCCCCAAGCGCGCGGGAAGACACGCAGTCGCCCCGAGCCGGGCTGGCGCGGTCCTCGTCCCCAAGAACGGCAAGAAGCGAGCCGAGACCCGGCTCAGCTCGGCGGCGACGCTTCAAGCTGCCCCGCTGGAAGATTTGCTCCCAATCGACGAGGAGCATCCGTCAATGGCCGCCCTGATCGAGGTCGGCAAGGAGAAAGGGTTTGTGACCATTGACGATGTCCTGCGCTTCTTCCCGGAAGCAGAGCGGGACATCGACCAACTGGAAGAGGCCTACGCCGCCTTGATGAGCGCAGGGATTGAGATCTACGACACCAGCGAGGTCAGCGAAGCCGAGCCGGGAGACGAAGAACTCGCCGAAGTAGAGGAGGAAGTGCCCATCGCCGGCGAGTTGATCGAAGATGACTCTTACTTGTCCGCGATTGATGCGGACGACACGATCGGCCTGTACCTCAAGGAAGTCGGCCGGGTGCCTCTGCTCACCGCTCCGGAAGAGGTCTCCCTGGCCAAACGGATCGAACGCGGCAAGCTGGCGCGGGAATCACTAGCGCGCGGGGTGAGCAACCCGGACCGTTCGGCAGATCTGCAGCGCCTGATCGAGGACGGTTGGGCGGCGCGCGAGCATCTGATCACGGCCAATTCGCGCCTGGTGATCAGCGTCGCCAAGAAATATATGGGGCGCGGCGTCCCCTTCCTCGACTTGATCCAAGAGGGAAACATCGGACTGATTCGGGCGGCGAAGAAGTTTGACTACCGCCGAGGCCACAAGTTCTCAACCTACGCCACGTGGTGGATCCGCCAGGCGGTCACCCGCGCTATCGCCGACCAGGGCCGCACCATTCGAGTGCCGGTTCATATGGGCGACCAGATCAACAAGTTGCTGCGCGTCTCGCACCAACTGACTCAGGAGCTGGGCCGCGACCCCTCCCCCGAGGAGCTCGGCGAGGTCCTGGGGGTCAGTTCCAAGAAAGTGGAGAACATGATTCAGGTGGCCCGCCGGCCGATCTCGCTCGAGACCCCGACGGACGAGGAAGAGGATTCGGTTCTGGGGGACTTCATTGAGGACGAGGAGTCTCCGGCCCCCTCCGAGGCAGCCACTCAAAATCTCCTGCGCGAACAATTGGAGGATGTGCTGAGTTCCCTGCCTCCTCGCGAGGTGAGAATCCTCCAGCTTCGATACGGGCTTTTGGACGGCCAGTCGTACACTCTCGAAGAGGTCGGACGAAAGATGGGTGTCACTCGCGAGCGCGTGCGCCAAATCGAAGCCCAGGCCTTGAGCCGACTCCGACACCCCACTCACCGGAGGAAGTTGCGGGACTACATCACCGAATAGGGGCGTGGACCGCTGGTCGGAAGACCCAGAGGCGGACGGAGGCGACTTTCCGTCCGCTTTCTTTTTTCCGAGCTGGCCCTGATGGTCCAGCCTGATTACGGCACGGCTTTCGTGGCTGCTGAAACAGCGCGACAGGCAACCGCGGTGTTCCGAAGGTCTGGCGCGATGGCCCCTCCTTGCCGTCCGGTTGGAGTCTCAACCCGGCTGGAGTAAGCGCCATCCTTGCCGTGGACGGCCTTCGGGATGTGTGCGGACCACGGCCCAGACCGGGCGGGTGCCCCGCTTGAACAAGCCAAGCCCCCCCACCGAGGCCGGGGCCGATCTTCCGGGCCGCCCTGCCCGACAAACGATGCCTCAGCCGACTCCCTGGTCTCGCCTTTGAAAAATGGCCGCCGCGAACTTTGCCAACATGACCAGGCCCAGGGCCTCCAGTAGCGAGGTCTCCGGCAGCAGCGGGACATAGTAGCGCTGCCACTGGATGGGGACCGCCACCAGAATGGCAACGGAGGTCGAGCCGGCCCACAGGAGAAAGAGCAACATCGCGCGACAGGCAGCCTTCCCCTCCCTCTTTGCATTGTCCCGCCGCAACCAAGGGCCCGCCAGGATTAACAGGCTGTAGGCTAAGCCCAGAAGCGCGAGGAAAAGCTCGGCGATGCCCAGCCCAATCGACCTGGGCAATCCGCCCCAAATCCCCGCCAGATAGGCCTGCTCTTGCCTGGCCGTCTGCTTCGCATAGTTCGGAATGTCCCAGAATGCGGGCGGAGCAAAGAAGGTTTGGTTGATGAATGCGGCCAGGCGAGATCGAGGGGTAAGCACCACTTCCACCGGAATTGCCTGCGAGATCATCTGAGTCTGATCCGTCAGCAAGCCGGCCCTCTCAGCCAGGGCTGCGCTCACGGCACCCAGAGGGTGACACCAGCCGACCGGATTGAACAGGCCAAAGACCACCAGCGAACAGGCCACCATAATCGCGGCTCCGATGGCGACCCGCCCCCACACGGGTGCTGAGCCGAGCGGCTTGGGCGCTTTCTCGCCCGCGGAGGCCGGCTGGGTCCGGGACTCCGATCCCCAAAGCAGGGAAACCAAGGACACGGGCAGAACAGCGAACCCGCTGTGCTTCGCAGCGCCTGCAAGGCCGAGCGCTCCCCCCTTGACGGCCCGCCTGGTCGCCCATCTCATGGCCGCCCAGACCGCAAGGGTGGTAGTGAGCAACAACAGACCTTCGCTCATGGCTCTTCTTCCGTGGAGGAGAACCAGGGCGTTCGAACCAAAAGCGAAAGCCGCCAAAAGCCCGGCCCAGCGACCTGCCAGGACCTTACCTATCGCAAACACCAGAACCAGCGCCAAGACGACGGCGAGGGCCATGGGCAGTCGCGCCGTAAACAGGGCTCTGGCCCCGGGGACAGCCCCAGCGGCCGCATTTTCCTGCCAGCTCAGGCTCCAGTTCCAATCGGCGCGTACCGTCGAGGGAGGAACTCCGAAAAGAAAATTCGCAACAGCGATGACATATCGGGGAAGGCCGGGCGTCAGCAAGCGCTCTATGACACGCCCATTCAGGGGGACCCCTGGCTCGTAGCACAGAGCTCCCACTCTTCCCTGAAGGAGCGTGTCCAAATCCGAGCTCATGAAGATCCAGGTCGCTTCATCGGGATGGAAAGGAACCGTGGAAAACCCGGCGAGCACATAGGCCCCGAGGGCCACGAGGGCCAGTACCACAACCGCCGAGGAAAGGAATCGGCGCGTGACATGGATCGCCCCGGTCCCCGTCCCAATGTTCTTCGCGCCGGATCCCTGGCGACCAAGCTCTGGCGTCCCCATATCAGGGCCGGACCTTGCGTTCGAAAACTAGCATTCCCCGACTGCCATACATGTCCGTGGGGAGGGTGTGCTCAAGCGTATAGCTTTGCAGAAAGCGGGGGTCCTGCAGCAGGCCGTTGCGCCCATAGACCTCGAGAATCACAACGAAGCGGGGTCGGGTAGCCAGGATGAAGTCCGGAGCCACCGCGTAATTGATCACGTACATCGACGCTGGGAGAGGGTAGTACTTCACCGCCCCCGGAGTGTTCAGTCCGACCGTGTCCAGAATGAGCGCGTCCGTTCGATAGCCCAGGACGCCCACATCCCCCGCGGCAATCTGATCCCCTGTCCGGAGTTGAGGCAGGAGGTAGTCGGCGGCCTGGGCATAGACCAATTCGAGCTGGATCGACGCCATGTCCGGCGCCGGGCGAGATGGGCCGTTGGGTGGACGCAGATCCCAGGCTCGCAGGCTGAGGGCAAACGGCACGAGCGCAAGCGCCGTCAGTCCGGCCCGCCCCAGCCACGGCGGCCGCTCGAGGACCTTCAGTCTTTGCAGAAGATGCCCAAGGTCGGCCGTAAGATAGCGAAAGCCCAAGACGATTGAAAGTATGTAGAATGGTAGGGGCGGGGTCAGATACCAGCGAAAGATCAGCGGGTTGGCTGCGGCAAACACTGCGCAGTAGAACCAGGGAAATACCAGGCCCGGCCACGCTCGAGGAGACCGTTTTGCGGTCCGCACGAGGGCCAGAAGGCAAACAAAGGTGTAGAGGATCAGTCCAACTCCGATCCAGCGGGTCCCCAAAGTCAGGTCCTCAAAGAAGGGGGTCCCCAGTTGTTGAAGGAGGCGGACCAGTGCCGCTCCAGGAGGCAGGCGATAGGCGACCCTCTTGGCCAGGAGGGAGTTTGGTACGACGGAGCCATAGTAGAGAAAAGAAAACACGGACCACGGCATGACCACGGCGAGCCCTGCGGCAACGGCCGGAGGGAGCCTGCGCCGGAAGGACCGGTCCTCTGATGGGGAGAATGCCCGGCGGCACGCATCCAACACGATCGGCACCGCCAGCAGGAGCGCATCGGGGCGGGTCAGAAAAGCAAGACCCAGGACGGCGCCCAGGGCAACCAGCTGGTCATTTAAATAGAGCAGATAGGAGAGCAGCAGGAGGAAGACGTACAGGCTGGTTTCCATTCCTCCAATGGCGAAGGTCACGCTCATCGGAGTGACCGCCCAGATGGCGGCCGTGACGACTCCGGCAATAGGGGACCCTAGCTTTTTCCCCAGCCAAAGGAGAAGGACGCAGGAGCCTGCGTCAAACAAGGCGTTGAGCAACGGGGACAGGGTTGGCAGAGGAGCGCTCGCACCACCCAAGGGCAGGCTCAGAACGGCGAGAAGAAGTGCATACAGCGGGGTTGTTGTTCCGAGGACCCGCTCTCCTGGATTGAATACGAGTCCCCTGCCCAGGAGTAGATTTCGGGTGTAGCGGTAGGTGATGAAGGCGTCGTCAATGATCCGGGGACCTGGCACGACGCGAGCCAGCACGGCAACGAACACGATCGAACCCGAGAGGAGCAGCCAGCCTCGTCGGGACATGAGCGTCATTATACGGGTAGGCTCATGGCTGGACAAGCCGATCGCCTTGGCCTTGCCTCTGGCTCTGGCGCTCCTGTGGAAGCTGTTCTGGCTTTCTCGAGGAGTCGTTCCATTCAACGCGGACGAAGCCGTGGTGGCGTTGATGGCGCGCCACATTCTGCAAGGCGAGCGCCCTCTTTTCTTCTATGGCCAGGCCTACATGGGGAGCCTGGACGCTTATCTGGTCGCCGCCGGGTTTTGGGCCTTCGGCCAGCAGGTCCTCGTTATCCGTGTGGTTCAGGCCCTGCTTTACTGCGGCACAATTTCCGCCCTCTACCTCGCGCTGCGGGAGTTTTTCCAGACTCCGCGTCTGGGCTGGGTCGCCGCTCTTCTGCTTTCCTTGCCCTGCCTCAATCTGACTCTCTATACAACGGTCAGCCTGGGCGGATACGGGGAGGCACTGCTGATTGGCTCGCTGGCTTTGTGGCTTGCGTTGCGCATCTCCCGTCGCGGGCCAACCTTCCTCAGCGCGGGCCTCTTGGGGTTCTTGGCCGGACTGGGATTGTGGGTCTTCCCGCTTTCCGCCGTCTTCACCCTGCCCTCGCTGATCCTGGCAGCGGTTAGCTCGATCCGCCGCGGGATACCCTGGAGGATCGGCTTCTGCGCCGCCGCTCTGGTAATCGCCGCGCTCGTCGGGGCCACCCCCTGGCTGATCGGATGGCGCGAACTGGGCTCATCCGCCGTGCGGGAGATGCTGGGGAGCGCGCTGGCGGGAGTCTCAGGAGGGTCCCTCCCGGATCAGGTTGCCGGACGAGCCCTGAATCTCCTGATCTTCGCTCCCACGGTGGTCTTCGGCCTTCGGGCACCATGGAGCACTCAGCTGCTCGCCCTGCCCTTGCTTCCCCTGGCAATCGCCGCCGACCTGGGGGTTCTCCTGTTCGGGCTGGGCCAACTTCGGCGTCGGGATGAAGGCTGCTCCGCCCGCTGGACGCTGTTCGCCGTGGGGGGCCTGCTCATCGTCTTATTCCTCGCCACTCCCTTCGGCTCGGACCCCAGTGGCCGCTATTTCCTTCCCCTCAGCGTTCTCCTGGCCGTGACCACCGCTGAATTCGCAGGCTGGCTGAATGCGCACCGGGCTCATTGGGGCGAGATCGTGGTCCTGTTACTCCTTGTCTTCAACGCCAGCAGCACGGTCCAGGCTGCCCTAGCCAATCCCCCTGGGATCACCACGCAGTTTGATCCTGAGACGCAGATCGACCTGCGCGCTCTCCCGGCGCTGACCCAGTTCCTGGAGCAGGAGGGAGAAACCCGCGGGTACACTAACTATTGGGTCGAATACCCGTTGGCTTTCCTCTCGCACGAACAGCTGCTCTTCGTCGCCCGGCTTCCCTATCACTCGGACTTGCGCTACTCAGCCCGAGACGATCGCTACCCACCCTACGATGCCTTGGTTCGATCGAGCCCCAAGGTCGCCTACATCACGACCGGGAACGGCTCTCTGAATGCCGTGCTCCGGGCTCGCTTCGACCAGATGGGCCTTTCCTACAGAGAGAAGCAGATTGGCGACTTCGAGGTCTTTTACCAGTTGTCCTCCCCTGTGGCGCCCGAGGAACTGGGACTCCCGCGTTAGGTTGGCAGCCCGGAGGGCGAACCGCAGAGAACCCCTTCTGATAGAATCGAGTTCCGGCCGACCTACGACCTCGGCTCAGACAGCAACCGTGGAGGAATCGCGTGGAACGAACACTCATCCTCGTTAAACCCGACGGCGTGCAACGAGGGCTGATCGGGGAGGTCATCACCCGCTTTGAGAGGCGGGGTTTGAAGATCGTCGGGCTCAAGTTCTTGCAGGTAGACCGATCGCTTGCGGAACGTCACTATGCTGTCCACAAAGGCAAGCCGTTCTACGAGGGCCTTTTGGCCTACATCTCTTCTGCCCCTGTTGTGGCAATGGTCCTGGAAGGGCCAGGAGCCATTGCCCTGGCTCGTCAAACGATGGGCGCGACCCGACCGGCGGAGGCCTCCCCCGGCAGTGTGCGCGCCGACCTCGCGGTCGAAATAGGCCGCAATCTGGTCCACGGCTCGGATAGCGCGGAAACTGCGGCCTACGAGATCCCCCTGTTCTTTAGGCCCGAAGAGCTTGTGTCCTGGAAACGCACGACGGATTCCTGGGTTTTCGAGTAGGGCCGAAAGGCATTCTGCCCCCACGACTCGCAACGCGCCAAGCCCGGTCCGAGCATCCCCAGAAGATGCTCGGTTTGTTATTTCACCGCAGGAGCCTGCCACTGGGGGTGGTCGCCGATGGCGGGGAGCCCGGCCGCTCTATTGAATTCGAACCACGACCTTCGCCTGATCCCAGAAGCGTTCCAATTCATAGTACCCACGCTTCTCGGCGGAAAAGGCATGCAGGATCACGTCGCCGAAGTCCGCCAACACCCAGCCCCCCTCGGGTCGGCCCTCATTTCGGGCGCGAATGCCCTGGGTCTTCTCCGCGGACTCCGCGGCTGCCTCGACCAAAGCCCCGATCATGCGACCGCTCGAACCGGTGCAGATCACGAAGTAGTCGGCAAACAGGCAGGTTCCCCTCAGATCCAGGAGGACAATGTCTTCCGCCTTCTTTGACTCGAGTGCGTCCACCAGGGATCGCGCCAACGCCAGTGCGTCCAGCCTTCACCTCCCGACCCTGACTACGTCCCGGCTCCCGCCCTGCTCCATCATCTTCGCCGGGGAAAGAAGGGCCTTCCCCGGCGAGAGGTCTGTGGAGCTAGGAAACGAGAGGAGGTCTCGTTGCCTCGGGTGCTTTCCCCAGGTCGGCATACCCTCTCGGGGCGCTGGCGACCTCCAGGGCCAGTTTCACAGCCTCATCTGCCGTTGAAGCCAGGAGAATCCCTGCAGGTCGCTCGCCATCCCACATCGCGGGATCCCAACTGTGAAGGGAGACTACGGGCTTTCCCAGGCGCAGGGCATACCCGATTTCGGAAAGGGTCCCCCCCTCTCCACCGATGGCGATGGTCGCCCACGCGGAGAGAATCAGAATGACGTTTCGAGCCCCTCCGAGACCGGTGGCCAAGGGGAATTCGACAAACTCGTTGGCTTGTTCGGGATCCTCGCCTGGGAGAATCCCAATCGTATGGCCTCCCGCACCCCTCGCTCCCCGGCAGGCCGCCTCCATAACCCCCCCGCCGCCCCCGCAAATCAGTGTCGCCCGAGCCATGGCAAGGCGCTGGCCGACGGCCATCGCCAGTTCCGCTTCTTCGGGTGTGCAGAGATGACCCCCGATGACAGCGATGAGCTTCATGCCGCCTCCCTCAATCGCCACTCGCGCCGGCGCGTGTAGACAGCACCATCAGGACGCAGGTCGCTTTGAAAGAGCGATATTCCCCGGATCTCCAGGATCCGATGGTCGGCTTCCCCTATCCTGGCAACGGCCTCCCCGACTTGCTTCAGTTCCGGCCGGCGAATGTCCTGGCGGACTCGCCCCAGCGTCAGATGCCCTGAATACCCTCTGGCCTCGCGGGGAAAACCGATTTCGGAAAGGCTCTTTTCAATCGCCTCTTGTAACTGCTCCAGTTCTCCCGTCGGGCTGCGAACTCCAACCCACACCACCCGCGGTCGTCCCAGGTCGGGAAAACATCCCAGCCCTCCGACCTCAACCAGGAACGGCGTGGTCTCCAGCAGCCGGGGTTCCAAAAGCGAGTCGATCTCCGCCAAGCGCGACTCGGCAATCGCCCCCAGGAACTTGAGGGTTAGGTGAATCCCGTCCGGGCGCGCCCAACGCACACTCTGCGGTGGGACTTCACGAAAAAGGCGGCCGCTTAATTCGGCGAGGTAATTTTGCAGAGGCCAGGGCAATTCGACGGCGATGAAAGCCCGAATCACAGCAGGAAACACCTGAACTCGCGTTGTGGGATGGGAGTCCTGCAAGGCGCTCCGCAACATCGGAGAAGATGATTCATGCTCCGAGCTGACCCTCGGGCAGGCGGACAACCATCCGACCCTCCGACAGGCGGATTTCTCTCACCACCGACGAGATTGCCGGAAGCAAGATCTCGCCCTGGTTTCCTTGGACCACGTACACATCGTTGGCTCCGGTTGCCAGCACCGAGAGAAGCCGCCCTAGATCACGGCCGTCCTCCGTGACCACCCGCAGTCCCTCCAACTGATTGCGATAATACGTTCCCGCTGGAAGGGGAGGCAAATGGTCCTCTTGCACGTAGAGCAAGGCGCCGCGCAACTCCTCCGCCCCGGTGCGATTCGCGCAGCCGTCCAGGCACAGGAGCAGATCCTTGCCGTGGCTTCTAAAAGAGAGAACGTCCCTCCGTTGGCGCTGTTTGCCGACAAACACAATCTTGGATTGGCGCAGGAAATCAGCGGTCCCAGCAACAATCTCCAGGAGCAATTCGCCCCGGAGGCCAAAGGGCCGCCTCACCCGGGCTACGGCCACCAGCTTCTCGACAGATCCCTCGGCCATTGGCTAACCCTAGGCAAACGGGCTCGCCCCACTCACGGGCGAGCCCGCCCACTTCTTGGTCGGAGAGTTTGGATCGCTCGGAGAGGCCGCCGCTCCCCCGAACAAGACCGGGGACCTAAAGCCCAGCGCCCACCCTTCAATCGGCCTCCGAATTGCAATTCAGATCGTCTCCTTTCAGACGATGTCGAAGGTCACGCGCCGGCCCTCGCGCGCCGCGGCCGCGCGCAGGAGCGCTCGGATCGCATTGGCAATCCGACCGCCTTGGCCTATCACCCGGCCGCGGTCTTCCGCGCTGACCATCAGTTCCAAGTGCACATTCGGACCGCTGATCACCTCGGAAACGCGGACCTGGGTCGGGTCCCGGACCAGGGAGCGGGCGACGTATTCCACCAGCTCCTTAAGGCCTCGGTCGCTTTCGTTTCGCAGGGGAAACATGCTCATGCCGCCTCAGCGGCCGTCTCAGTCTTCTTGGACTTCTTCGACTTGGCTTGACCCTTGGGCTTGGCCGTCCGGCGGGTCTTCGGGCTCACCACCCTGGCGGCCTGAGCCGTCTTGGCTTCTGCAACGAGAGCATCGAGCGATTCTCCCTGCTTGAGCCGCACGAAGCGATCCGTCGTTCCGGTTTGCTTCAACAGTTTCAAGGCGGATTCGCTCGGCTGAGCTCCCTGGCCAAGCCAGTAGAGCACGCGGGCCTCATCCAAATTGATCGTGCCCGGCTCGGTTCGAGGGTTGTACTGTCCGAGCAGCTCCAGAAAACGACCATCGCGGGGACTCTCGCGGTCGGTGGCAACCAGCCGAAAACTGACTTGATGCCTCGAGCCAACCTTCCTAAGTCGGATTCGAACCATGAAAAGACTCCTTCTTTAAGATGACCTGAACTCGCGCTGCTGCGGACCGGGCTTCCGGCCAAAAGGTGCGCGGGAAGGGCGCGCAGGCTGCTGGACCCGGAACACCTCCCATTTTACCCGAAAACGCCGGGGAATTTCCCGCGAGCAAGCCGCGGCAGATTGCGCATTGCCTTTTGGGCCTCACGAAACTGGCGGAGGAGCTGATTGATTTCTTGAACCTGGGTACCCGACCCGCTTGCAATTCTTCGCTTGCGACTCGCATTGAGGATCTCCGGGCTTCGCCTCTCTTGGACGGTCATCGACAGCAGGATGGCTTCCATCCTTCGCATCCGGCGGTCCACCTCCTCGGGTTTGATGTTCGGCAGGCTTCCCAGAGAAGAGGTCGGAAGATTCTCCAGAATTGAACTGAAGGGCCCCAACTTTCGAACTTGACGGAGCTGGCTGACCATGTCTTCCAGGGTGAACTGCCCGGTCCCCAGCCGCTGTGCGGCGCTATCCCTGTCCTCGGCAGCCAAGGCCTGCTCTGCTTTTTGCATCAGGCCGCGAATGTCCCCCATGCCGAGAATGCGACTGGCAAATCGCTCGGGGTCGAATTCCTCCAAAGCCTCGACTCCCTCTCCGACCCCCACCCATCGGATCGGGACCTCGGTCACCGCTTTCATGGAAATCGCCGCCCCCCCGCGTGCATCCCCGTCCGCCTTGGTCAGGGCAATCCCCGTGAGGCCTATGGCCCGATGAAATCCCTGGGCGATATTCACGGCCTCTTGCCCGGTCATTGCGTCCGCCACCAGAAAAGATTCTGCCGGTTGAATCGAGGACTTGATTTGGCGCAGCTCGGCCATGAGCTCGTCATCAGCCTGCGCTCTGCCCGCCGTGTCGAGAATGACCACGGTGTCACCCTCGCGACGCGCGCGCTCCACGGCGGCGCGGCAGATCTCAACAGCCGATTCCCCCTCAGCAACGACCGGAACCCCGATTCTCACCGCCAACAGGCGGAGCTGCTCGGCGGCAGCCGGTCTTTGGACGTCGGCAGCCACAAGAAGAACTCGCTCGCCCTCGCGCTGGAGACGCAGCCCCAGCTTTGCGGCGGTCGTCGTCTTGCCGGAACCCTGAAGACCGACAAGGACGATGACCCGGGGCTTGGGGCCTGTCAGCGACCAACGAGAACCTGGGTCGAGTGTCCGAACCAGCTCCTCAAAGACTACCGTCAAAACCTGCTGGGACGGATTGAACGCCTTTGAAACCTCGGCGCCGACGCATCGGACCCGGATACGTTCCAGAAGCTCGTTGACGACGCGGAAATTGACGTCTGCTTCGAGCAGGGCCAACCGCACCTGTCGCAAGGCCTGGTCCACGTCCGCGGCACCCAATCGGCCACGCCTGCGTAGCTGCTGGAATACGGATTGAAGACTCGAGGATAGACCTTCAAACATCGCTACGCCCTATGGCCGCGCTGGCCTTGATGTGACCGCTCCGCCTGGCGCGTGTCCGGTTCGGCGCGAACCGCCGGGGCATTCTATCCTTGGGAGAAACGTGGGTCAAGAACTCTGGCGGGCAGCCCGGACCCCTTTGGCTCCAGACTCCTTGTTATAATCCCCCTCGCGGGCGGATAGCTCAGTTGGTTAGAGCGCATCTCTTACAAAGATGAGGTCGCAGGTTCAAGTCCTGTTCCGCCCACCACAAGGGCCGCCCGGAGACCCAGTCCATTTGACCCCGCGGCCCTTGCGCCTGCCTCCGCCTCACCATTCTTCTGGTTGGTAGTTTCACACGGCATCAAGGAGACGTAGATGAAGGACTTCCTTTTCCGAGGCTCCCTCCACGAGATCGACCCCTCCGTGGAGGAACTCATTCAGATCGAGAACGAGCGCCAGTTTCGCCGCCTGATCTTGATCCCCTCAGAGAGCTCGAGCCCGGCCGCTGTGCTGCAGGCCCTGGGCAGCCGCTTCCAGAACCTCTATGCCGAGGGCTACCCGGATGAAGCCTCTCGAGAACTCGCGGAGGCGGAAATCCTGGACTACCCCACTCGCCTCGCGGATTTTCGACGCTACTCGGATCCCCGCTACTACAAGGGAGTGGAATACGCCGATACGGTAGAGGCCCTGGCCCGCCGCCGAGTCGCCGAAGCCTTTGCCACCCCTGTCATCCCCGCGGACCAGATCCTGGTGAATGTTCAGGCGCTTTCGGGCGCGCCGGCCAATAACGCCGTCTACCACGCTCTGACCAATCCGGGGGACACGGTCATGGGGTTGAACCTGCTGCACGGCGGCCATCTGACCCATGGCTCCCCCGCGAACCGGTCCGGTCAGTACTATCACATCGTCCCATACACGGTCGATCCCTCGACCGAGCAGATTGACTACGAGACCGTGGAAGCCCTGGCCCGCGAGCGGCGTCCCAAGATGATCATCGCTGGCTTCTCCTCCTATCCCTGGGTTCCCGATTGGAAGCGATTCCGAGAAATCGCGGACCAGGTGGGAGCCTACCTGCTTGCGGACATTGCCCACATCGCCGGGATGGTCGCCGCCGGGGTCAATAGTTCTCCTCTCGGCTGGGCCCACGTCATTACCTTCACTACCCACAAGAGTCTGTGCGGCCCTCGCGGGGCGTGCATCCTCACCACCGACCCGGTTCTGGCCCGCAAGATCGACCACGCGGTGTTCCCCGGCGAACAGGGCGGACCCCACGTGAACACCTTGGCTGCCATCGCGGTGTCGATGCGCCTGGCTCGGACCGAACCCTTCCGGGCACTCCAGAGCCAAATCGTACGCAACGCCGCCCGGATGGCAGACCGGCTCGCACTCCAGGGCCTGCGCATCCCCTTTGGTGGGACTAACACGCATATGCTCAACGTCGACATGAAGAGCATCCGCGGACCGGACAACGCGCCGCTCTCCGGAGACATGGCGGCCCGGATTCTCGACTTGGCCGGAATTGTGCTCAACCGCAACACGATCCCCGGGGACCTGAGCGCAGCCAATCCCAGCGGCATTCGCCTGGGGACGCCTTGGGTGACCCAGCGCGGATTCCAAGAAAAGGAAATCGACCGCCTGGCCGAGATCATGGGTCGGATTCTTCACGCCAGCCAGCCCTATCATTACTCGGGCCGCAAGGGGGAGGCCCTGCGCGCCAAGGTGAATTTCGAGGTACTGGAGGAAGCCAAGCTCGAAATACGCGACCTAGCAGAGTCTGCGGGGATCGACTACGAGCCTACCCAGCACGGCTACCCCCATTTCTATTATCTGGATTGCCCCAAAGAGAGCCAGGGGTTCCGGGCCATCACCGTGCGCGGGCCGCGCGCGGAGGAATTCCTGTATTGGGCCACCACGAACGATGTCCATGCCCTCCGCTTGGGAGACGCCCAGCCCACCCGCGTCCCCTGCGGGAAGGAAAATCTCGAGGCCTCGCTCACGCGCGAGGCACCGGGAGTCCTGCGCTTGGTTGTGCCCTCCGCCTCCGCCAGTCTGGCGCTGGCCTGGCTGAGAGATCTTTCAGACGGGTTTGTCGGCTTCGGGGACGACACCTACCGCAGGCTGCCGGGCCCCGGGGTCGTTGAAGACCAGGGCCCTGCCAAGCCTCCCCTCAAAGCGGGCGCCGCAGCTATCGACCCGAGTCGGCCCTACTTCCTGGGAGAGATTCCCGAAAACCTCGCGCGCCCGGCGCTTCCGGCATTCCTCTGGAAGGAGCCGGGGGAAACTCCACTGAGGAGAACGCCACTGTTCGAGGCCCACAAGTCCCTGGGCGCCAAAATGGTCCCGTTCGCCGGATGGGAGATGCCCGTCTGGTACACCAGCGTGCTTGAGGAACATCGGGCCACACGGCAGGCCGCGGGCCTGTTTGATGTTTCCCATATGGGAGTCTGGGATGCCTGTGGGCCAACGGCCGGGGTCTTTTTGGACGCCGTTTGCGCCAATGAGATCGGCGCCCTGGAGGTGGGTCAGTCCTTGTACGGCCAGTATCTGGGCCCGGACGGGGATGTGCTGGACGACACCATGATCTACCGCCTCGAGGCGGAGCGCTATCTGATCGTGGTCAATGCCAGCAATGATGACAAGGACTGGACCTGGATCAATGCGGTGGCCCGCGGGGAGGTCCTCATCGATCGCGCCCGTCCGTGGGCCACGGCCCCGGGGCGCCTGCAGGTCCGGTTGCGCAACCTCAGGGACCCGAGCGCTGGGCGCGACATGCGCGTGGACCTGGCGTTGCAGGGGCCCAAGTCGCGGCAGGTCCTCCTGGCCCTTGGGGCGGATGCGGAAACGGAGCGGCGTGTCTTGAACCTGAAGCGCACCGAGGTTTGTGCTGCGGTCCTGGGAGGCTTCGACCTGATCGCGGCGCGAACAGGATACACTGGCGAAACCATGGCTTTTGAACTCTTTGTGCATCCGGATCAGGCGGTCGCGCTGTGGGACCGCTTGATCCAGGCCGGAGCGCCTCTGGGACTGAGGCCAGTAGGGCTGGGGGCGCGCGACTCGCTGCGCACGGAGGCCGGCCTGCCCCTCTACGGCCACGAGATGGCCGGCCCGCTCGACCTCAGCGTGGCTCAATCAGGGTTCGGTTCGTATGTCAAGATCCACAAGCCCTGGTTCATTGGCCGCCAGGCTTGTCTCCTCCAGATGAAATCCTCGGCCGGGGAGGTCGCCCGCTTCCGGTTCAACCACAAGAGCGTGCGCATGGCGCACCCCGGCGACCCGGTGCTGGACGAGCGGGGTCGGGTAATCGGCGCGGTCACGAGCTGCGCGGTCGATGCGGAGGGCTTCCTGCTGGGGCAAGCTTACCTGGAGAGCCAGTACACCCAAGCGGACACCCCTATCGCGGTATTCCAGTCCGCCTCCGAAAAGGCGCAGAAGCCTGCTCACGACCTGCAACCTGGAGATCGGGTCACGCTCCCCGAACCGGCCACCGTCCTGCCTCGCTTCCCGGCCCGCAAGTAGACGATTCCCCTGGACTATCGACACAACGGGGAAGGGCCAGGCCAACTGCGGTTGCCCTGGCCCTTCCGCGATAGTCAACTCCAAGCTGGCACTTGGCGGCTCCTAGCCTCCGGTACCGAGCCCTGGAGATGGGCTGCTACGAGCTGGTCCCCTGGCTGCCCGAGGTCGACCCGCTATTGCCGGAACCGCCCCCTGTCCCTGAGCTGCCCTGGCCGCTCTTGCCCTGGCTCTTCAAACCCTGCACCTGGCTGCGCACCCCATCAAAGGCCGTCTTCAGATCCTGGGACGCGCCGCGAAGCGTTTGACCCGCGTCCTTGAGATCCTTCCCCGCCTTCTGGACCGTGTTCCGCGCCTGAGCGGGATCCGTGACATTGCCGTTGTTATCAAAGCCGGCATGGGTAGTCAGAACTGCCTTCGCGTCGTTCAGATCCGCCTGGGCTCGCTCAACAGCCGCCTTGAAGCGATCGAGAGCGGCCTGGAGCGCAGAGACGTTAATATTGTGCTGGCGCGCCCAGTCAATCAGCTTCTGGACCTTCTGGATCAGGTCCTGGGCTTTTTCCAACCGGCTCTGAAGATTTGAAGCGAGGTCTTTCTCTTTTTCGAAACGCTCCTTCAGGCGCTCGTATCGCTGGGCCTGGCTGAGCTGCGGGGCGGGGGATGTCGTCGGGGTCGGCCCCTGGGCGTACACGGTCGCCGCAGGAGCGAAGGCTATGGCGAGAGCCAGGATCGTTCCTGTCGCCAGACCCCCAAGCACTGTCTTGCGCAAGAGGGTGGAGTTCCACCAGCGAGCTAGATTCTTCATTTCCGGCCATCCTTTCTAATCCCACGCCTCTCAGCGCGGGCACTTATCCTGACCATAGGTTAAGACGGCAGGGTTTCATGCCCATGGCCTCTTTGTAAATTTCCTGTAAACCCATGAATTGGCCCGGAATCCAGACCCGGGACGCACTTAGCCCCCAAATTGGGGAGGAGCTCGGCAGATGCGGGCACGGTGTGGGACCAGGCTGACGCTCCATCGGTGGCGGGGGGCGGCTCTCCAGAAGGCAGAGAAGGTTCGCCCTTGACCTGCCGTCGGGAGAATCAAGCCACGCCCTGAACACCCCGAGGCTCCTTGTCCCTTCTTGCCTCGAGTCTGGACGCGATCCAGGGTGTCGCATTTAATGGCGGGAGCCAGGGCAATCCCACTGGCCCTGGCCTCCCGACACCCGCCAAATTCCGAGATCAACTTGCGACCGCTCCAAACCAACCTCCTGCCTTGCGCGTGGTTACTGGAGCAGCGGGTGCAGCGTCTGGTCTTCGTTTGAGTTTTCTAAGTCCTTCAACTCCTGGTCGATCTGATCGGTCAAACTGGCGATCGTGGCATCCGGCGTTGCTGCCAGAGCTGCCAGAGTGGCGGCAGGCGGAGTGGCAGGAGCTGGCGAGGCGGCCGCTGGGAGCGTGGCAGGAAATGAGGAGGCAGCTGCCGGCACCGTGGTCGGAGCTAATAAGGTCACCCTGGGAAAAGCAGCGCTCGCCGGAGTTCCGACCGCTCCCCCATTCGTCCCGGCCGCGTTCGAAACCGGACCCCAACAGGCGGGGGGAGCAGACTCAAAAAGAGCGGGGCGAACCTTTGCCTGCCCTGCTCAGAAGCGATATGGCCAAAAGGTCTGTGACGTTCTCTGTCCTCTAAAGGGGACAGCTTCGCAGAGCACGCACACCCCGTTGGGTCACGTTACGCTCTGCCCGCCCCGTCCGGGCGGTAGGAGGTGCTATAGCGCCAAGAGCAAGATGCAGGATATTTCGAGCCGCATTCACATCGCGGTCGAGCACGAGACCGCAGGCAGGACAGTGGTGAACCCGAATTGCCAGAGTCTTTTCA
>Ga0187865_1001837_pt1 | contig 22429 bp, 26 predicted proteins | sample June2016WEW_11_1_2_FD_132989 | JGI IMG/M metagenome (GOLD analysis project Ga0187865, IMG submission 132989) | Peatland microbial communities from SPRUCE experiment site at the Marcell Experimental Forest, Minnesota, USA - June2016WEW_11_100 | ecosystem: Environmental > Terrestrial > Soil >...
GGGCAATCCTGCCCGCAAGCCGGCCTTCCGGCCGGCTGGACCCGCTGGAAAGCGGGTCCGCAGGCTGAAAAGCCTGCCCCACAAGTTTCGTCGGATTTGCGGTTTCCGAAAACTAAGTGGCATCGGGCAGGAGTGCCTGCGCCACGTTAGACGTTGACCGGCGAGAGCCAGGCGTAGCGGTCGGGCTTGGCGCCGTTGATGATTCCGAAGAATTCCTTCTGCAACTTCTCCGCCACCGGGCCGCGGCGGCCCTTACCGACCGGAATGCGATCGATGGAGCGAATGGGGGTGATTTCGGCGGCGGTGCCGGAGAAAAAGACTTCATCGGCGATGTACAGCATTTCGCGCGGGACGATGGCTTCAACCAGCGGAATGCCGAGATCGCGGGCCAGCATCAGGATGGTATCGCGGGTGATTCCGGGGAGCACGGAAGCGCCCAGCGGGGGGGTGTGGATCTTGCCGTCGCGCACCACGAAAATGTTCTCGCCGGAGCCTTCGCTGACATAGCCGGCGGCGTCGAGCGCGATGCCCTCGGAGTAGCCGTTGGCCAGGGCTTCCATCTTGATGAGCTGCGAGTTCATGTAGTTGGCGCCAGCCTTGGCCAGAGCGGGCAGAGTATTGGGGGCGAGGCGCGTCCAACTCGAGACGCAGACGTCGACGCCTTCGGCGAGGGCTTCTTCTCCCAGGTACTTGCCCCACTCCCAGCAGGCGATATAGACGTCAATCGGGTTCTTGAGCGGATTGACGCCGACCTCTCCGTATCCGCGCAGCACGATGGGGCGGATGTAACAGGCGTCCATGTGGTTGACGCGGACGAGTTCGAGCATGGCTTCAGCGAGCTGATCGGCCGGGAAGCCGAGATTCTCCATGCGGTAAATCTTGGCGGAATCCAGCATGCGGCGGACGTGCTCGCGCAGGCGGAAGATGGCGGGTCCGGCGGGCGTGGAGTAGCAGCGGATTCCCTCGAAGACGGAGCTCCCGTAGCTCACCACGTGCGAGAGGACGTGGATGGTGGCCTCGTCCCATCGGATGAAGCGGCCGTTATGCCATATCTTTTCGGTGGGCGTCAACATGCGTCAATTATAGCGTAGGGCTTCAGGGCTTTGAGTGAACGCCCCGTTTGGCGCGGGCGTGGAGTTCTCCGATGTTCAAGCCGGTGAGGGCGGTGGCAATGGCTCCGCCGAGGAGCAGCGGGAAAGCCTGCGCTCCCAGCAGGATGAATGAGAACGTCTTGGCATCGTTGGTTTCCACGTCGAAAAGGCGGAGGGCCGCCACGCAGGCGGCATTCAGCAGACCGACGTTGCCGGGAGCGTTGGGCACCACGGTTGCCACGCGGATGATGGCGAGCACGCCCGCCGCCACCCAGAAGGAAAGGTCCAGTCCGTAGGATTTCATGAGGGCATAGACCGTGAGAACTTGCAGCAACAGGTAAAGGAGGCTGATGAGGGAGGTCATGCCGAGGGTGCGCAGATTCCCCATGAGTTGCAGGCCCTCGACGACGTGGCGCAGGGTGGAGGACCAGCGGCTCTCGCTGTCTACGGCGCGGGCCTGGCGTCTAGTGGACACCATCCAGAGCAGGCCGCCGGCGCTCAGGACAATGAGCGCGCCCAGGACCTGCACCAGGATGATGAGGTCCTTGGGAATCCCCCTGACGAAGCCGGCGGTGATGAGGAAGGCGAGCAACATCCAGACGCCATCGATCAGGCGCTCGACGGCGGCGGAAGCGAAGCTGAGCGAGAGCCGCAGGCCGCTCCAGTGAGCCAACAGGTAGCAGCGGATCAGTTCGCCGGCGCGCAGGGGGAGCACTTCATTGGCGAACAGCCCGATGTAGATGGCCTGCACGGTGCGCCAGAGCCGCAGCCGGACCACGGGGGCCAGCAGGGTGTTCCATCGCCAGCCGTGCGCGACGTAGACCGCGAGGTCGGCCAGGATAGCGACGCTCACCCACCTCCAATCGAGGGAGCGAATGGCGGGTATGAAGTCGTGGATGGGGTAGCCGTGGAGCACCCACAGAAGGCACCCGATGGAAAGGCCATAGCCCAGCAACTGGGGCAGCCAGGAAGGCATTTTGCGGCGCGAAGGCGAGCGGCTCATCCGTTCGAGTGATCTCCGGGTGTCACGAGTTTATGATAGCGGAAGATTCGGGGACAGACCGCGCTGTCCACGCGGCGCGCAAAAGACGCGCGTCTTGGGGAAGATTCGGGGGGAAGATTCGGGGAGAGACACCAGCGTCCGCGCGGCGCAGGGCCGGGCCCAAAGGGCACCCCGCACCCCGCGCCTTGGGACGCGGGTGTCAGTCCCCGAGGCGGCGGAACATGTCGGCGAATCCCTGGAGCGAGATTTGTTCGGCGCGGAGGGAGGCTTCGGGCCAGGCATCGACCGTTTCCCTTCCGTAGAAGCCGGCGAGGTTGTTGCGGAGCGTCTTGCGCTTCTGCCGGAAACATCGGGCGAGGAAGCGGAGGGAGGCGTCGCGGTCGGGCAAGCGCAGGTCGTGGGTGCGCGGTTCGAGCAGCACCACGGCGGAATCGACTTTGGGCGGCGGGTGAAAAGCCGCCGGCTTCACTTCGAAGAGGAGGCGCACGTCCGCGAACAACGCGGTCCTGACCGTGAGGTAGCCATATTCGCGGTCGCCGGGCCGCGCCACCAGCCGTTCCGCGACCTCCTTCTGGATCAGAAAAACGGCGCGGGGCGGCTTGAGGAGAACCACTTTCTCGAGAATCGGCGAGGCGATGTAGTAGGGCAGGTTGCCGGCGATGGTGGCGCGGCCCCATTGCGCGAGGTCGGTTTCGAGCACGTCCGCGCAGACGATTTCGAGGCGCGGCTCGGCCGCGAATTTGAGATGGAGGCGCTCGACCAGGCGCGGGTCCACCTCGACGGCCACGACCCGCGCGGCACGCTGCAAGAGTTTTTCGGTCAAAGCACCGCGGCCGGGGCCGATTTCGACCACCAGATCCTGGGGCGCGGGACAGGCGGCCGCGGCGATGCGCTCGAGGATGGAACTCCTACCGAGGAAATGTTGTCCGAGTTTCGGGCGTGGCACGCGAGCGCCGTCAGCCGCGCACGCTGATCTGGCTGCGGCGGAATACCACCTTGCTCCAGGTGGGCCGCCCGAAGACAGTGGCGGGAGCGAAGCGCGAAAACAGAATCAGGTCGTTCAGTTGCTCGGCCGTCGGCTTGCCGCGGCTGATGGTGTAGTCCGTGACCCGGCCTCGCTCGTCTATCGTCAGTTCCACCACGATTTCATCGCCCGTGCTTACGGGACTCTCCTCCAAAGCCGGACTGGTGTAAAGCCTCCACAGGGGCACATCGTTGCGGAAGTTATGCGGAAACGCCAGGCTGGGGACGAGCATGGCGAACATCACCAGGGCGGAGAGCACGCCGCCGGCGAAGGGCAGCGCCATGGGCCGCATGAGGTTTTCGAACACCAACTGCAGGCGTCCGGCCCAGCGGTGCGCGCGGGCGGAGAGACCCACGTGGGAAAGCCGCCGCAGGCGCTCGTTCAGAGCGAGCGTGCGCAATCCCTCAAGCAGGCGGGCGGGCAATTCAGGTTTGTCGAGCTGGCGGAGCGCCCCGCGCAACTCTCGCATGGATTCGAATTCCGCGCCGCACTGGCGGCACGCTTCGAGGTGCGCCAAAACACTCTCCTCCTCCTTGGCCGTAACCCTCCGGTCGAGGAGTGAAGAGACCATTTCATGCATGTCGTCACAGCTCATAGCTTCACTTCACTCTGCCGTCTTCGGCACCAATCGCAAGGCCGGCCTGGATTCCAGGCTTCCCGCGAGTTCTTCCCGCAGGGCTTCGCGGCCCCGCAGGATTCGAGACTTGACGGTCCCCAGGGAGACACCAAGGACCCCCGCGATTTCCTCGTAACTCATGTCTGTGATGTCCCTGAGCACCACGGATTCGCGGAAAATAGGATTGATTCTATTAAGCGCCGCCTCAATCATGACGTGCTGTTCACGGTCGAAGGCCACGTCAAACGGCGAGCGGCTGTTGTCCGGTATGCTCTCCTTCCAGTCGCGCGTCTCGTTCGGATTTGCGTCCAGATCCACTTCGCGGTGGCGGTGCCGAAAGAACCATCGCCTGGCGTTATGCGCTTCGTTCACGGTGATGCGGTAGATCCAGGTCTTCAGGGTGCTCCGCCCGCGGAAGTTTCCGACATTGCGGAAGACTTTCAGGAAAACCTCCTGGACCACGTCACAGGCCTCGGACTGGTTGTTCAGCAGCCGCAAAGCCAGCGTGTAGACGGGTTGCTGGAACCGGGTTAGCAATTCCTCGTAGGCCCACTCAGACCCCTCGCGCAGGGATTCCACCAGGCGGAGATCGTCCGATTCCGCGGCTTCCGCCGTCTGTTCCGGGTTCAAGTCCAAGATTGAAGTGGCCACCAAGAGCCTCACATTCAGCCTGACTTCAAACTAACAGGAAAACACCGGCCTTGCAAAGAGATAGACACCGGCTGGGGTGAAAAAGTTCCCGGATTACGCAGGCACCTGCGCTACAATCCGAGTGAGCGAAGCCATGAGAAGAGCAGGATGGACCGTTTTGCTGGGGGCACTCGCGGGGTTGGGGCAAGCGGCGTCGACCGCGGCGCCCATCGGCGCCCTCATTATCGATGGGCAGAACAACCACGACTGGAGGTCGACCACGCCGGCGCTGAAGAAGATCCTGGAGGCTGACGGCCTGTTCCGGGTGGAGGTGCTCACGACCCCTCCCAAGGAGGGCGACTTCAGCGTCTTCAAACCGGAGTTTGCCAAGTACCGGGTAGTGATCTCCAATTACAACGAATTCCCCAACGGCAGCAAGTGGCCGGCGGAGGTTCAGGCGGCCTTCGAGAAATACGTGCGGGAGGGCGGCGGTTTCGTCTCGTATCATGCGGCGGACAACGCGTTCCCGGAGTGGAGGGCGTACAACCTCATTATTGGGATCGGTGGCTGGATGGGGCGCGACGAGAAATCGGGGCCATTCTGGTACTTCCGAGACGGCAAACTGACGTCGGACACGTCGCCCGGTAACGCCGGCAACCACGGTGCGCGCACGCCGTTTCCGGTGGTGATCCGCGACAGCCGGCACCCGATCACCAGGGGGTTGCCGGCAGTGTGGATGCACGCCGCCGACGAGTTGTACTCGAAGATGCGCGGTCCGGGTGAGAACATGACGGTGCTGGCGACGGCGTACTCGGACCCGGCCAACAAAGGGAGCGGCCACGACGAGCCGATGCTGATGGCGCTCAGCTTCGGCAAAGGGCGGGTTTTTCATACGACGCTGGGCCACGACGTGCCGGCCATGGAGTGCGTGGGCTTCATGGTGACGCTGCGGCGCGGAACCGAGTGGGCCGCCACCGGGAAAGTGACCGTGAAAGTGCCGCCGGACTTCCCGACGGCGGACAAAGTGAGCACGCGGCCCTTACGGTAACCTAGGGGGTCATGCCCGTCATATCCGCCGCCGAGTTGACGCGATTCACCGAAGAGATCCTGGTAGCCGCGGGAGTGCCGCCGCACAAGGCCGCCATTACGGCCGCTTCCGTGGTGGCTTCCAACCTGCGGGGCGTGGATTCGCACGGCATCCAACTGGTCCCGTTTTATGTGGACCGGTTACTGGCCGGGGAAGTGGACCCGCAGGCGGACGGCCGGGTGATTTCGGAAAGCGGCGCGTGCCTGGTATTCGACGGGCAGAACGGGATCGGGCAGTGGATCGCGGAGACGTGCTGCGCGCACGCGGTGCGCATCGCCGGGAAGCAGGGGATGGCGCTGGTGGTGGCGCGCGAGTCGAACCACTTCGGCGCGGCGGCGTGGTGGGCGCAGAAGATGCGGGCGGCGGGGCAGATCGGAATCGTGTTCTGCAACGCCTCGCCCATCGTGCCGCCCTGGCAAGGCAAGCAGGGCCGGGTGGGCACCAACCCGATTTGCATGTCGGTGCCGGGGCCGTGGCTGCTGGATATGGCGACCACCACGGTGGCGGCGGGGCGCGTCTTCAAGGCGTTCCTCAACGGGCAGCCGGAAATTCCGGCGGGGTGGGCGCTCGACTCCGAAGGCGTGCCCACCACCGATACGGCCGAGGCGTACCAGGGAATGCTCATGCCGCTGGGCGGCTACAAAGGCAGCGGCCTGGCCATGATGGTGGAGATTCTGTGCTCGGTGCTGAGCGGCGGCGCCATGCCCAACGAAGTGAGCGGCATTCGCTCCCACGGCAAGGCGGCGCGGGTGAGCCAGGCTTATATGGCGATTGAGGTGGCGCACTTCATGCCGGTGGAGGAGTTCACCACGCGCATGGAGAAACTGGTGAACCTCATCAAGACGGCGGCTCCGGCGCCGGGCTACGACGAGGTGCTGGTGGCGGGCGATCCGGAATGGCGCACGGAAGCCGAGCGGCGCCAGAACGGCATTCCGCTCGCGGAGGGGAATTGGGAAGCGTTATGCAAGACGGCGGCGCGGGTGAAGGTGGCGGCGCCGGTCCGCTAGGATAGAACCAGGTGCTGGTCTCAATTTCTCGCAAGCTCGGTCCCGGAACAGGCGGGCTTCCACGCCCGCAGTGGCTGCGCGCGCCGGCGCCGGGGGGAGAGAACTATCGCGATCTGAAGGAACTCATCGGGCGGCTGCGGCTGCACACGGTTTGCGAAAGCGCGGCTTGCCCCAACGTGGGCGAGTGTTGGAACCACCGCACGGCCACGTTCATGATCCTGGGGAACGTGTGCACGCGGCGCTGCGGATTCTGCGCGGTCGAAAAGGGCGCGCCGCTGCCGGTGGATTACGATGAGCCGCAGCGCGTGGCCGCGGCGGTGGAAGCCATGGGCCTCGAATTCGCGGTGATCACCAGCGTCAACCGCGACGACCGCGAGGACGGCGGCGCGGAACTGTTCGCTCTGACCATCCGCGCCATCCGCGAGCGCGTTTCAGGCTGCGGCATCGAGGTGCTGACGCCGGATTTCCAAGGCAGCCACGCGGCCGTCGAGACGGTGATGGAGGCCGCACCGGACGTGTTCAACCACAACACCGAAACCGTGCCGAGGTTCTACGGCCAGGTGCGGCTGGGCGCGCGCTACGAGCGCTCGCTGGACGTGCTGGCTCACGCCAAGCGCGTGGCGCCCGGTACGCCGACGAAATCCGGCCTGATGCTGGGACTCGGCGAGACCAACGGTGAGGTGTTGGAGGTGATGCGCGACCTGCGCGCGCGGAGCGTCGATAGCCTGACGGTGGGCCAATACCTGCGGCCATCGCCCGAGCACATGCCCATCGTGCGCTACGCGACACCGGAGGAGTTCGAGGAACTGCGCCGCGCGGGATACGAGATGGGCTTCGCGCACGTGGAATCGGGACCGCTGGTGCGCAGTTCGTACCACGCGTCACGGGCGGTGAAGCAGGCTCGGTAGGACAGGCCGAGGCCTGTCCCGCCCGGCGGTTACGAGGAGATGTCAAACCGGCCGCGCAACTCGCGAACACCGTCTTTGGAAGCGAAGTACTCCTTGTTTTGTTGAACCAGCCATCCCTGCTTGACGCACCACGCAAGGAAACCAGCGCCTAGCGCGGAAGGCTCGACGCGCTTCAGCCCCTTTGCGCGCTGTTGCGCGAGCGTGAGGTGAGTGCGGTGCCACTCTTCATCCTGCTCCTTCGTGATGCCCATCTTCTTCATCATGGCGTCGTGCTGTCCGGGTGTGAGGGCTGGCGCGGTCCCATGGAATTGGCCATGGTCCTCTTTGGTGAGGGTCATCCCCATGTGGTGGATTCTCTTTGCCATTCGGAACGGACTCCTTTCGTTTCACCCGAAGCTTACGCCCGGCCATCAAACGCGGTCAATCCAATCGGTCAAGTTTCTGCGGCGGCGGCCAGGTTTTTTCAAGAAGTGCTGGCGGCACTCTCTCCATCCTGGTGATATCGTCGCCGTGGGCTCGATCATCGGCGCCGTACTTCGCCAGGAAATCGCGGATTGCGGCAGCGGGCGCGACGGGCGCCAGGCTTTCCGCGGCCTTTTCGCGGAACCAATCGGTGTCCAAGTCGGCGAATCGAAAAGCACCGTCCTCGGTCCAGACTCTGACGAGGCAGTGCAGCGGAATCCGCAACGGTTGGGCGGGGGGCAAGAGGTCGAGGAACCGGGCTTCCCCCGCGCGGAACAGCCGGGCTTCGAATTTGAGAACTGTCGAACCGCTCACAAAGGCGATGGTGTAGGCGCTGTCGCCGTTGCGACGGAAGATCAACAGGTCGCGTCCGCCGGTCTCACTCCAGACCCCAAGAAGGGCGGGGTCGAAGGTGGCTTCGCGATCGGTCGCGATGGGGTCCAACCACAGCAGCGGGGTCGCCGCGGTGAGAGCCGCGGCGCCAGCCAGGGTAAGGAACAACAGTCTGATTGGCATGTTCGCCTCCGGACCGCCATCAGAACTGCTGCACTCTTTGCCACTCAGTGGCATCGCCGTGGGCCTTGTCATCGACGCCGTATTTCGCCACGAAGGCGCGGACGGCGGCGCCCGGTGCGGTCAGCACCACGCGCTTGTCATCGCTTCGGTTGGGCAGAAGTTGCGAGGCCTGCTTACGGAGCCATTCGGTGTCCAGATACGACCAGCGAAGCGCGCCGCCTTCGGTCCAGATCCGGGCCACGGCATGGCCTGCGATCTGGAAATCGTCGGAGCCTTCCGGCGTGAGGTCCAGCATGGACGCTTCCCCAACGCGGAACAGGCGGGCGGTGAATTGCCGCGCGCTGCCGTCGGTCACCCAGGTAATGGCGTAGCCACTGTCGCCGTTGCGGCGGAAGATACATAGGTCTTTGCCCTGGTCGGTCCCCCACGTTCCCAGCAGCGTTGGGTCGAACACGGCGTCCTGATCGGTTACGACCGGATCCAGCGATAACAGGGCGGGGGAATCGCAGCCCGTGAGAATCAAGGCGCCCGCGAGGGCCAGCAACATCGATGTCAGTTTCATTCTTCGCCTCCATCAAAGAACAGCGACATTTTGGGGCGGGGATTGCACTGACCGGCTTTTTTTACATAAAAAGGAGGATGTCTCGTCCCGCGGGCGAAAACCTGGGGACAGACGGATCTGGCCGCGCGGCGCAGAGCGGGCTCGACTCGGAGAGCAAACCCGGTGACAGACCGATCTGTCCGCGCGGCGCAAAGACGGCGCCTTGGGACAGATTGGTCAGTCACCAGGTTTTCGGCTAACGGCGGGATTTTTTCAGCACGCGCGCAAGCGCCACTTTCAACGGGGCGTAGTTGGCGGCGGCCACCATCAGGGCAAGGCCGGTGGCTAGCAGGAAGACCGGCCAGCCGGCGTGATTGGGGAACACCTCTTGCTGCAAACGATAGACTCCAATCGCGAGGAACAGCAGGCCCGAGGCGAAAAAGTTCTTCATTTGGCGCGGGATGCTGCCGAAGACAAAGACGCAGGCCACCACCGGCAGGAGCCATACCAGGATACGCTCTTCGATACGGGTATTGGCGTTCAGGCCCAGTAGCCAGAGCGAGGTCATGACGTGGCCGGGGATCACAAATCGAAACGCTTTTCCGACGGCGCGCACCTGGGGTGAATGCAGGCGCTCGCAAATGCGGTCGAGAACCAGGTAGATAGCGGCGTTGCCGATGAACAGATACTCGACCTGCCCGCGCGTCCAGGGCGCTATGGACTGGAGCCAGCGGGCGTACGGGTCGTAATCCGCAGCCACGCCGCTCAGCGCCGCCCAGGTGAAACAGACGGCGAAGGGATAGAAGTAGCGGGAGTCGTCCGGCTTGCGCAGGCGCTCGAGGCCGAAGCCGGCGGCCATGAAGAGGACGGCGCAAGGGATCAAGTGAAAATAGAAGCGACCGTGGTCGTGGTCGAGCCAATCCAGCATGCCTATGCGGAGCAGCGTGGCCAGGCACCACATGGCGGCGGTGGTGGCAAACATCAGCGAAAACACCGGCGCGCGCGTGAACCGGCGCAGCCACCAGCAGACCGGAAGCCCGGCCAGAAGCGACCACCACAACTGCGCGTTGGTGGCCTGCTTGGCGAATTGCAGGCGGTGGAACAGTTCCAGGCGCGCCAGGCCCTGCGTCAGCCCGGTGAAGAAATGGGCCTCTTCGACGGTGACCAGCACGGCCACCGGCAACACCAGGCACAGCGCCAGCAGGTGCGCGATGGCGACACGATGGTGCCCGCGCTTCCAGGCGCGGATGCCGATCCACGCCATGGGAGCGGCCGCCGCCCACGCGGTTAGGACCGCCGGCGCTCCGGCCAGGGCGGTGTACCGGAAGAAGGTGAGGAGCGCCGCGCCCACGGCCAGAATCCACGCGCCCAGGTAGAGGGTGACTTGCGGCAGCGTGAGGCGGCGCGATTCCATGATCCAGGCGTCCTCGCGCTCGAGCAGCCGTTCGTAGCGCGTGCGGATGGCGTCGTACTCGGCGTCGGAGACGATCTGGTCGCGGCGCCAGCTTTCCAGGTCCTGCAAGTGCTGCCCGACTTTGTCGCCGATCAATCGCGAATAGGCGGCGGGGGCGGCCAGGACCGCCTCGCTGGCCAGGAACCGCCGGAGGTCATCGCCCATCTCGCGGGCCGATGCGTAGCGCTGCGCGGGGTCCTTTTCCAGGGCCTTGAGACAGATGTTCTGAAGATCTCCAGGGATGGCGGCGTCGCGGCGCCTGGGGAGCACGGGGTCTTCCTCGCGGATGCGGCGCAGCAGGTCGGCGGCCGTGTCGCCGCGAAACGGCGGCGCGCCGGTGAGCAGCTCGTACAGAACCGCGCCGAGGGAGAAGACGTCGCTGCGGGCATCGAGCGCCTGGTCGCCGCGCGCCTGTTCCGGGGAGAGGTACTCGGGCGTGCCGGCGACCTCGCCGATTTTCGAGAGGCGCTCGTGCCCGCCAAGATCGAGCGCCAGTCCGAAATCCAGGAGCTTGGGTTCCAGGTCCGGGCCGGCCAGGATGTTGGCCGGTTTCAAATCGCGGTGGATGATGCCCTGCTCGTGCAGGAACTCGACCGCCAGGACGACTCTGCGCATCAGCTCGGCCTTTTGTTCGAAGGTGAGCCGGGATGCGGCCTTGGTGAGGGGCGCGCCCTCGAGGTACTCCATGACGAAGTGCGCCGGCTCATCGTGGGGACCGAGGCTGTAAATGCGGGCGATGTTGGGGTGGCTGAGGCGGGCCATGGCGCGCGCCTCGCCCATGAAACGGGCGCGCAGTACCGGATCGCCGGCGTAGCGCGAGGCCAGGGTCTTGATGGCCACCTTGCGGCCGAGGGCCTCATCCATGGCGAGGAAGACGCGGCCCATGCCGCCGGAGCCGATCCCGGCCACGATCTTGTGTCCCGACAGGCGTTCCGGGAGAGCGGCGGCGGGGTCGATGGCACGATCGATTTCCGCCAGCGCGCCGAGTTCCCCGGCGAGCTCCGGGATGTCCGCGCCGGGCGTCCGGCCATCCAGGTAATCCGCCAGGGACCTGGCGAGGCGCTGCTCGCGATCATCCTCCATCAGGTTTTCCCGGTCTCGCGCAGGGCGCGGAAACGCTTCACCGCCCGGTACACCAGCAGCGCCACGGCTTCGCGGGATTTGCCCAGGCGCTCGGCCATTTCCGCGGTGGAGAGGCCCTCGATCTTGGCCATGAGGATGGCCTGGCGGTAGTCTTCGGGCAGCGCGGACAAGTGGTCGAGAAGGCGTTCGACGGCCTCCTGCTGCGCGAAGAGCCGGCTGGGCGTCTTGGTGTCGGCCGGCTCCGGACCTTGCGGGTTGCTGGGCGAACGGAAGGGAACTTCATCCGCCGCGCGGCGGGCGCGGCTGGCATAGCGAATGCGGTCGACGATGACGTGGTCCGCGATGGCGGAAAGCCAGCGCAGGAAGCTGCCGGGCGATTGATAGGAGAAGCGATCCAGATTGCGGAAGGCGCGCAGGCAGGTCTCCTGGACCACGTCTTCCACCTCGGAGAAGTCGCTCGAGCCCGGGCGCAGCTTGAAGTGAACGAGCACGGCGAGCCGGCGGCGATACTTTTCGAAGGCGCGGGAGAGGGCCGCTTCGTCGCCGGCCTTGGCCTTCTCGAGCAGCGTGAACGTGGAGGTGGGAGAACCCATCGCGCCTCAGGTTCATGATACGGGAAATCGCGGGTGCGTGAGAAGTTTTCAGCCATCAGCGGTCAGCATTCAGCCACACCGGCGCGGCTTCAGGCGTCCTCGTCGAAGGTTGGCTCGCAGTCGTTCATCAGCAGGAATGCGATTGCCGCGTTTGCACCCACTCGTTTGTTGCCGTCGACGAACGGGTGGTTCTGGCAGAGATGAAAAAGATACGCCGCTGCCATAGCCGGAATGGAGGTATGCAGGACCTCGCCGCCGAATGTCGCCTGGGGCGTGGCTACGGCCGATTCAAGTCCAGCAGCGTCGCGGAGTCCCGCAGATCCGCCGTACCGCAAGATCTGTTGCTCATGGATTTCCAAAACTTCATCAAGCGTCAGGAACACCGGTTCCATGAAGTTTGTCCCAGGCACTCACTCGGCCAGCTTCCGGAACGTCTTTCCATATCGTTTGTGCGCCCATTCCTGGGCTGCATCGAACTTCTTCCGACGCGCCGAGGGTTTCGCCGGGGCGACGATCAGTTGTCTGCCGTCGGTACTGATATCGAGCGGCGTTTCGGGATCGATCTTGAGGAGGTCCAGGATCGGGCGATCAATCACCAACGCCAAACTGTTTCCGTGCTTGGTGAGCTTTTTAACCATGCGCTCCTCCGTACTTCCAATGTATCACCATAATAGATACGGGTTGGGGCGCCGCTCCTGTGGCCCCCCACACCACTTCCACGTATGTGATAAGCTAGCTTAAGCTGGCTGGTTATGGAGGCGAATCGTGGAAATCGGAGCCTTTGAAGCGAAAAACAAACTCGGGATGCTCCTGGACCGGGTCGAATACGGCGAGGAAATCACTATCACGCGTCACGGTAAACCCATCGCCCGCCTGGTTCCCAACGCCACCCGAATCGACAAGCTACAAGCGCGCGCCGCGCTCGACCGTATTCGAGCGCGGGCCGGGAATCTGAAAAAAACATTTGACTGGGCGGCCGTAAAGGCGGATCGGGACGCCGGACGGCCATGAGCATGGTTCTGGACAGTTCCGCCACCCTCGCGTGGGTGTATAGCGACGAGATCACGGAACCGATTCGTCATGTCTTCAACCTGGTCAGCGAGAACGGAGCCTGGGTGCCGGGACTGTGGAAGCTCGAGGTGGCCAACATTCTGGAGATGGGCGCCAGGCGCGGCCGCCACGACGCCGCCTTTCGAAACTCGACACTGGCGGATCTGGCCCTCTTGCCGATCAGCATCGATACCGAAACAGACCGGCAGGCGTGGGGAGCCACGCTCCAACTATCGGAGCGCCATCGCCTTACTTTGTACGATGCGGCGTACCTGGAACTCGCGCTGCGGCGCGGACTGCCGCTGGCGTCTCTCGACGCCGAGCTGCGCCGCGCCGCCCAGGCCGAAGGAGTCGTCGTTCTGGGGAGTTGATTGTCCGACGCGGTCCGTGTGAGATCCTTGCGCCAATCGGCACGGGGGCACGGGCGAAGTCTATCGCGATTCGCTTCGGGTCCGAGCGTCGTGACTCAATAGACTCCCATTGCATTCCTCTGCGCCACTACAAACCTATCGAACGCTTGCTTAACCAACTGAAAATGATCCCAGTTGAGCGCGTTGCTGACTGAGCGAAAAAGGCCAATGCGAAGAATAGCGGCTACGATTGCCGGATAGCCTTCGCTGCCGCCAACGCGCGTTCGCGCTAGAATGCTGTCGTCAGAGTCGCGACGGTTCCAAAGGAATCTCCCAACGGGACCGCCGACACACCAATCGGTTGCCCCCGAGTTCGCTCTCTCTATCTGCTCTGGTGTGATCGTCCGGTCGCAGTGCACCAGCGCCGACAGATACTCGAACCAATCGAAGGCCTGATCGTATGCGTTGTCGTCCGGCAAGTAGTCGCGGAGCGGATCGCGCAGGACCTCGAAGACGTGGTTACTAAGGGGTGTAAACTCGCGCTCGCGCCCAGGGAGTAATTGCTGCTGGAGATCACGTCTCAGAATCGTACACGGGCTGAGCGACATTATGATCGACTTTTCACATTTATTACGCTCGACCCTGATCATCATTGTAAGAAGCCGTTCCAGCATACGATGGTCGCCTTGCGCCACAGATACCAACCCAGTTGGATAGAAAGCCAGAAGGGCCGGATACCCGCGCAGGTTCAAGCCAAGCCAAGAGTCGCCGTCTCCATAACCGTCCGCGAGACGCTTCACCGACTGGCAAAACACCTCGGACTGAGATCGAGAGGCCCAGTACGCACCGCAGGCGAGAACGTGCAGAAGCACGTTCATGGTGCTTTCGCATGCCTGGAGATATTGGAGGGTGGTCTTCGGGTTCATTTCAACGCTGCGGCACCATGATGCAGAGCTTCGCCATGATGGCGTTCATCACCCTGCTGTGGGCGGTGTGCAGCTACACCCTGGTGTTCGGCGCGGGCAACGCGTTCATCGGCGACCTGCGCTACGTGTTCCTGCGCGGGGTGGGAGCCGAACCGAACCCGCTGTACGCCCCCACCATTCCCCACCAGACGTTCATGATCTATCAGCTCATGTTCGCCATCATCACGCCGGCGCTGATTGCCGGGGCGTTTGCCGAGCGCGTGCGCTTTCGCGCCATGGTAGTGTTCTCGATGCTGTGGGCGTTCTTCGTATACTTCCCGGTGGCGCACATGGTGTGGGGCAGCGGCGGCTTTCTCAACGCGTTCCTGGGCGGTAGGTCCCCTGTGTTCGATTTCGCCGGCGGAACCGTGGTGCACATCACGTCGGGATTCTCGGCGCTGGTGACGGCGCTCTACATCGGCAAGCGCGTAGGCTATCCACACGAGAAGATTGTGCCGCACAACCTGGTGCTCAGCTTCATCGGCGCGTGCCTGCTGTGGGTGGGCTGGTTCGGCTTCAACGCCGGCAGCGCGCTGGCGGCGTCCTCGCTGGCCACCAGCGCATTCGTGGCTACGCACTTTGCGGCCGCGGCGGGCGCTGTCTCGTGGATGGCGGCCGAACGCGTGCGCAACGGAAAAGCCAGCGCGCTGGGCGCCATTTCCGGCGCGGTCGCGGGACTCGCCACCGTCACCCAGGGCGCGGGCTTCGTGCAACCGTTCAGCGCCGTGCTCATCGGCCTGGTGGCGGGCGCGCTGTGCCACTTCATGGTAACCGTGGCGAAGGAAAAGTTCCGCTATGACGATTCGCTCCACGTCTTCGGCGTGCACGGCATCGGCGGTTTGGCGGGCTGCCTGCTCACCGGTGTGTTCGCCACGCGCGCCGTCAATTCGGCTCTGAAGCTGGCCAACGGCCAGCCCGCCGCGCTCGGCTGGATCGACGGCAACCCCGCCCAGGTGGTGAATCAACTCATCGGCGCCGGAATCGGCATTGGTCTGGCCGTGGTGGGCACGCTGGCGGCGCTCAAGATCACCGGGCTGGTGACGCCGCTGCGCATGAAAGAGCGCGAGGAAGACAGCGGCATGGACCTGACGCTTCACGGTGAAGAGGGGTACAATTTCGAGGCATAGGCCCATGGTCAAGATTGAAACAGTCATCCAACCCTCCAAGCTGGAGAACGCCCGGGAGGCGCTCAAGAGCATCGGCATCGACGGTCTCACCGTCAGTGAGGTGCGGGGGCACGGCCGCCAGAAGGGCCATAAAGAGGTCTACCGGGGCCGCGAGTACCAGGTGGATTTTCTGCACAAGCTGAAGCTCGAAATGGTGGTGCCCTCCGCGCGCAAAGACGAAGTGATTCGCGCGATCGTCGAGGCCGTGCGCACCGGCGCCATCGGAGACGGCAAGATCTTTGTGTCCGAGGTGGTGGAAGCCATCCGAATCCGCGACGATACGCGCGGCGAAGCGGCGCTCTAGCCGGCACGGGTTGGCAGGAGCTGATCTTATTGAAAAGGCAGGCTCACAGGCCCCCGTGGAACCGTCCGAATGCGTGGGCAAGCATTAGCGACATGATCAGGATGCCCGCCCCGAGGACGAGCACGTGCTGGGTCTTGCGCAAACTGAAGCTGCCGACACGACAGACGAGCAGGTAGCCGACGGCAAGGTTGAAAAGGCCCCATAGGACATTGACCATCGAGGAGGACAAGCCTACCCCGGGTGGTGATGCGAAGGGGCTCTGGAAGGCATGCCCCGAGATCCCATTGCCCAGATGGGGCAGGGTGTTCGCGAGGAATGCGCCCCCGAAGAAGTACGCCACATAGTGGTACCAGCGCATGGTTGCTCCCTTCTGGCTGCCAAACCAAAGGTAGCAGGTTTCCCGGAAGATCGTGTCGCGGCAGATCCAAGCTGAAACCAGACTTCTCTCGCTCGCCGGAGCCGATCGCCGCGGGACTGGTATCGCCGACATATAAAACTTTCACCTGTCGAGAGTGGCATCCTGATCCGTCACGGCCGAACGGCTCAGGTTCATGACACGGGAAATCGCGGGGCAACGTGATATTGTGGACCCTGAGAACCGAAATGAGCGATTGGACACGTAGAGATCTGTTTAAAGCCGGCATGGCGGCCTCTGCCGCGGTGGCGGGGCAGCCCGCGGCGGACTCGCAGCCCAAGCCGGAGCAGGCCGCCGGCGGCGCCGGCCGGGAGCGGCTGCTGCTCGATTTCGGCTGGCGGTTTCACCTGGGGCACGCCGGCGATCCCGCGAAGGACTTCGGCTTTGGCTCGAACGCCGGCACCTTCGCCAAGTCGGGCGGATTCGTGGCGCCGGCCGATGCGAAGTTCGACGACAGTTCCTGGCAAGAGGTCGATCTGCCGCACGATTGGGCTATCGAGCTGCCGTTCGAAAACGCGAGGGCGCTCACCGACCACGGCTCGTATCCGTTGGGGCGCAATTACCCGGCTACCAGCATCGGGTGGTACCGGCGGGTCTTCGACCTGCCCGCGGCCGATGCGGGCAGGCGCATCGCGTTGGAATTCGACGGCGTGTTTCGGAATTCCATCATCGTGTTCAACGGCCATTACCTCGATACCGTCGTGAGCGGGTATGCGCCGTTCAGTTTCGACGTCACCGATCTGGCCACCTTCGGCGGCAAGAACGTGCTGGTGGTGCGGGCCGACGCCACGCTCGGCGAGGGCTGGTTTTACGAAGGCGTGGGCATCTACCGGCACGTGTGGCTCGCCAAGACCAACCCGGTGCACGTGGCGCACTGGGGCACTTTCGTGCGGGCGGAGGTGCGCCCCGGCGCGGCCACGGTGACGATCACGACGGAAGTGGATAACGATAGCGACGCCACCAAGGCCTGCCGCGTGGTTTCGCGCATTGTGAGTCCCAGCGGGAGCGCGGTGGCGACTGTCACGGCCTCGCCGATCTCCATTCCGGCGTGGAGCCGCCGTGAATTCGAGCAGCAGGCGGTGGTCAACGGGCCGGCGCTGTGGTCCATCGAAGAGCCGAATTTGTATCGCCTGCTCACCACGGTGGAGGCCGGCGGCGCGGCGGTGGACCATTACGAGACGCCGTTCGGCATCCGCTCGGCGCGGTTCGACGCCGAAAGGGGGTTTTTCCTCAACGAGAAACCGGTCAAGATCAAAGGCACGTGCTGCCATCAGGACCACGGCGGGGTGGGTTCGGCGCTGCCCGACCGCATCCAATATTTCCGCGTCGAAAAACTCAAGGAGATGGAGTCGAACGGGCTCCGCACCTCGCACAATCCGCCGGCGCCGGAGCTGATGGACGCCTGCGACAAGCTGGGCATGGTGGTGATGTGCGAGACGCGCATGATGGATTCCACGGCGGAAGGGTTGAGCCAACTGGAGCGCATGATCCGGTGTCATCGGAACCATCCGAGCATCGTCATCTGGTCTTTGGGCAACGAGGAGCGCGAGCAGGGCAACGAGCGGGGCGCGCGTATTGTCGCCGCGATGAAGAGGCTGGCCAAACGGCTCGATGGCACACGCCCGGTCACGGTAGCGATGAATGGCGGCTACGGCGGCAAGGGCGCATCCAACGTGGTGGACGTGCAGGGCTTCAATTACAACGAGCCGGCGATCGACAAATTCCGCAAAGATTTTCCGGGCAAGCCATTGGTCGGGTCGGAGACCGCCAGCACGGTTTCGACGCGCGGCATCTACGAAAACGACAAGGCGAAGGGCTACGTTCGCGCCTACGACACCGAGAAACCGGGGTGGGCGGCGACCGCCGAGTTCTGGTGGAAGTTCTACGACGAGCGCCCGTTCCTGGCGGGCGGCTTCGCCTGGACCGGCTTCGACTACCGCGGCGAGCCGACGCCCTACGGGTGGCCGTGCATCAACTCGCACTTCGGCATCCTGGACATGTGCGGCTTTCCCAAGGACAACTTCTACTACTACCAGGCATGGTGGGGTTCCAAGCCGGTGCTGCACCTGTTCCCGCACTGGAACTGGAGCGGCAAAGAGGGCCGGGAGATCGAGGTCTGGTGCCACACCAACCTGGAGCAGGTCGAGCTGTTCCTGAACGGCCAGAGCCTGGGCGCGCAGAAGGTGGTCAAGAATACGCACGTGGCGTGGAAGGTGAAGTACGCGCCGGGGGTGATCGAAGCGCGCGGCTCGAAGGGCGGGCAGCAAGTGCTGACGGCCAAACGCGAAACCACGGGAGCCGCGGCCAGGATCATGCTGCGGCCGGACCGCGCGCGCATCGCCGCCGATGGCGAAGATGTCTCCGTGGTGACGGTGGAAGTGGTGGATGCGCAGGGCCGCGTGGTTCCGGTGGCGGACAACGAGGTGAGCTTCAAGGTGTCGGGCAGCGGCAAGCTGCTCGGGGTGGCCAACGGCGACGCCAGCAGCCACGAATCCGACAAGGGAGACAGGCGCAGGGTGTTCAACGGGCTGGCGATGGCCATCGTGCAGGCGGGGAAGCAGGCGGGCGAGATGCGCGTGGAGGCGTCCTCGCCGGGACTGGAAAGCGCCACGGTGATGGTGACGTGCGAGCCGGCGAAAGCGCGGCCGGCGGTGGCGTGATGTGGCGGGGTATAATAGAAGCAAGGGTGAGGGGGGCGCAGACCACTCGCCCCTAGTTTGACCGTATGAAAACGATAAGCTGGCTGGTTTCGGTCGGGTTGATTGCATCCGCTGGAAGGGTGATCAACTTCGACAACGCGCCGCTTGGCATGACCCCGCCCGGGTGGACGGTGGCCATGACCAATCGCGGTGGGGCACCGCGATGGGAGATCCGCAAAGACGGGAGTGCGCCGACTCAGCCAAACGTTTTGGCCCAGGTTTCCGACGACCCGACGGGTGACCGCTTCCCGCTGGCCATTCTCGACAACATGAGTCTCCGCGATGGCGACGTCAGCGTGCGGATCAAGCCGGTGGCGGGGCGCGAGGACCAGGGAGGCGGCCTGGTTTGGCGCTACCGGGACGCCAACAACTACTACCTGGCCAGGGCCAACGCGCTGGAAGAGAATGTGGCGCTGTACAAGGTGGAAAACGGCCGTCGAATTCCGCTGGCGCCGGGCGTCAAGCACGAGATCCCTTCCAACGGCTGGAGCATCCTCAAGGTATCGGTCCGCGGCAACCGTTTTCAGGTGTACCTGGACCACCGCCGCATTTTGCAGGGCTGGGACAACACGTTCGCGGCTGCTGGGCAAGTCGGCCTATGGACGGTGGCCGACTCAGTCACCTACTTCGACGATTTCCGGGTGTATCCGAAGTAAACCGGGGAGGGCAAGCTAAAGCATGCCCCACCTACAGCAACCGGAAATTCACCTCGATCATGGCCTGCACGGGCACAGCCATGCCGTCACGCGTGCCAGGTTTGAAGATCCATTGGGTGATGGCGTCGAGCGCCTGCTCGTCCAGCCCGTATCCCACGCCCTTGCGTAGTTGGACGTCGGAGGCTCTGCCACCGGTTCCGATCACCACGGAGAGCACCACCGTTCCCTGGACCTTCGCGGCGCGCGCCTCGGCGGAATAGCTCGGCTCGAGCTTGTACAGAAGCTTCGGCGCTGCTACGCCGTTACCGATCTTTGATACCTCGGCGGTGGCTTGCCGTTTGGGCGACAATTGCGTCACGCGCGCCTTGCGTATCTCGCTGGCGGACGCTTCCATGGCTTCGGCTTCGCTTACGCGGCCTTGCTCGCGCAGAAAGTGCGCGAGGAATTCCATGGTGAGGGCCGTCTCCGGCGAGTTCGCCTCCTCCACGGCTAGCGCGGCCCGATAGAGCGATTCGGCGGCTGGCGCTTCGCCTTCCCGGTGCTGCCTGACCATGGCCTGCCAAGTCATCGCCGGTCCCGCCATAGGGCCGGATGGCGCCACATTCTGAGCCCGCTCAAAATAGTCGAGCGCGTGGGCGGGGTCCTTGTCGTATATGCTGGTTCCGAGATACAGAAGCGCGGCAGCCGTTTCAGGCCGGTCGCCCACCGCCGCCACGGCCTGGTTGTAGTAACCGATGGCTTCGTCGATATGGCCTCGCTGGCGCGCCTGGTCACCCAGTTTCACGAGTCCTACGGTATCGTCCGCCTTCGGCGGCGTGGTCTGCCGCACCGGGGTCTGCGCCCGCATGGCGGCGAAAGGGGCAACTGCGGCGACGGCCAGCAGCGTGGCGGCCAGCACTGCCATTCGTCCTGGCACGTGACGTTTTACGCCGGAATCCAGAATGGCCAGCAGCCGGCCTTCGAGCTGCGACCGCCGCGCCATGGCGACCGCCGCCCACGCGGTTGCCGGCGCGGATTGCAGGGTGCGCGCCACTTCCAGCAGATGGCCCGCGTAATCCGACGCGCGGGCGCCGGCGTTGAGCACCAGGTCGTCGGTGGCGCGCTCGCGCTCCTTCAGAAATTCGCGCCAGGCGGACCACGCCAGAGGGTTCCACCAGTTGAGACTCAAGGCCGTGCGCGCGAGCACGTGCGTAGCCACGTCGCCGCGGCGGACGTGGGCCAGCTCGTGCAACAGCACGACGCGGCGGCGCTCTTCGCTCCACCCGGCTGCTTCGGGCGGCATGAAAATGGCCGGCCGCAGAAGCCCGAAGGTCATGGGCATGCTGCCTGGGCGGCTTTCGAGCACGCGCACGCGGCGGCGAATCCCCAACGACTGGGCCAGTATGCGCGCCAAGCCGTCATCGGGAAAGGGACGCGCGGCGCGCTGGACGCGCCACATGGCGATGAATGCCGCTAACATGCGCGCGAAAGCCGCGGCCGCACCGGCGGCCCAGAGCAACATCATCCAGATTCTCCAGTCGTAGTAGCGCGGCGCATCGATCGCGCGGCGGGCCATGGCCGACGGAAGCAAAGACGACGAAGGCGGCTCGACGGCGGCGGAGCTGGCTACCTGAAAGACCACGGCCGGGTCAAACGGAAGGAGCGCCCCGGACGCCGGCACGCGCAGGGCCGGCAACGAAGCCGAAAGGAAAGGCAACGCCAGCACGGCCGCGGCCGCGGCGGTCCACACCAGGTGCCGTAAGGCCGCGGACCGCCCGCGCAGCGCTCGCGCCGCCAACCATGCCGCGCCCAGTACCACCGTGCTCTTGAGCGCCGCGCTCACGAAGAGGGAAAACCATTCCGACACGTTCCCGTTCGACATTTACTTGTCCTCCCGCTTGGCCTCTTCGATCATTTCCGACATCCGGTCCAGCTCCTCGCGCGTCAGGCGCGTGGCGGAAACATCCAGCAGCGCGGCCACAATCTGGTCGGGCTCTCCGGCGAAGAAGGTGTCCAGCAGGTGTTTCACCGCCGACCGCTTGGCTTTCTCGCGCGCCACCGTGGGCATGTAGACGTATTTCAGCCCTTCCGCCTGGTGCCTGGCGTGACCTTTCTCTTCGAGCACGCGCAGCATGGCGCGCACCGCCGAATAGCCGGGCGCATTTTTCATGAGCTCCCGCACCTCAGACACGGACGCCTTGCCGCGCTGGTAGAGGATCTCCATGATCTGGCGTTCCCGCCGGCTGAGGCCTGGCAGCGCGCTCACCGCCGCGGCTCCTGCTGGATTTTTAGCATCATGCTAGAAAAATAGCATAATGAGGCGGGCGTGTCAAGGGGGTATTTTGGGCGGCTAGGCCGCCTGGATCGGGCGCACGTCCCGCTCGATTGCGGCCACGTTGGAGCGGGCTGTGTCCAGGTCGTAGCTGGTCTGAAGATTCATCCAGAATTCCGGCGTCGTGCCAAAGTAGCGCGCCAGCCGCAGTGCGGTATCGGATGTGACCGACCGGCGTTGGTTTACGATCTCGCTGATTCGCGTCACCGGCACCCGGAGGTCGCGTGCGAGCCGGTTCATGCTGACAGCGAATTCAGCCATGAACTGCTCTCGCAGGATCTCACCCGGATGGATCGGTTTCCTCTGAAGCCGCTTCTGCATGGGGGTCCTCTCGTTCAATGATAGCCTTAGCGCAATACGCTACGCGGGCAGCCATTTCTTCCGCCCCTACCTTCTTGACATTTGGCACACCGGTTATTTTGGTCATAAGGACCATGGGAGGTGTGCAGATGGGCGTACGTCATGTGGAACGCGAAGAACTCCGGCGCCTGGAGTCGAA
>Ga0187865_1001838_pt1 | contig 22419 bp, 23 predicted proteins | sample June2016WEW_11_1_2_FD_132989 | JGI IMG/M metagenome (GOLD analysis project Ga0187865, IMG submission 132989) | Peatland microbial communities from SPRUCE experiment site at the Marcell Experimental Forest, Minnesota, USA - June2016WEW_11_100 | ecosystem: Environmental > Terrestrial > Soil >...
AAGTTAGTAATCCGAGCATTTTCTCGAACCAAGATTCAACAACTTACAGGAGTATTTTTGACTCAAAAAGCCCTGAAATTACTACCTTGGTTCATTTTTCCGCAGCCTGTGAAGCCGTGCCCTACCCAAAACCGATTGATGAAACCAGCTTTCGGCGATGCTTACTTCATTCCCAGGTCGGTCAGAACCTTGGGATTTTCTTCCCCCGCCGCCAAAACCTGATGGCACGTGGAACAGTCATTGGGGATGGTCTGGCCATCGGCGCTGGTATGACTGCCGTCATGGCAGCGGAAGCAGCCCGGCGAATCATTGTGCCCAATGTTATTCGGGTGAGTGCCCCAGGTCACCCGCATGTCCGGGAAGACGTTGCGCAGGTAGATCCTCGCCACCTCCGCGCCCGCTTGTTCCACCACCGTGCGCCGCGCTTGATAGATTGCCGGGTAATTCGTCCGATAAAACGTGTCGATTCCGGCAGTGATGCTCTGCTGGGCTGCATCCCGGGTCGGATAATTCACCTTGAGAACCTCGACCGCCTTCTTCCTGATGTAGGGCAGATCCGTGCTGATCTGCCCGCCCGACATTTGCTTGTCCACCGCGTTTTCGGGCAAGTCGAAGGCATGGGTGGGCCGGTTGTGGCAATCCACGCAATCCATCACGCGATGCTCTCCCTTGTCCAATTGTTGTGGGGTGGGCTTGGCATCGGTGGAAATGAATTCGGTGGTCTTCCCCCGATCGTCGGTGTAATACACGACGGGGATAACCTGCCGCTCGACGTCGGTCGAAATGTAACGGACGCGCGCGTTGTCGGCGAGGTGGCGCCCGTGGATGCCGACCGAACCCTGCCACGTGCGTCCGCCCACTTTCAGCAGCAAGACGTCCTTCTGGGGCGTGTTTTTTTCGTTGTCCTTGTAGCTGGTGTTCACCAGGAACTTGTCGCCGGTAAAGCGCTGCGGCCAGTGACATTGCTCACAGGTTTCGCGCGCGGGGCGAAGATACTTTACCGGCGAAGGAATGGGGCGCGAATAGGTGTGGAACGTTACCGCGAAAACCTGTCGCAGACCGGAAAGCTTCGAGCGCACAAACCACCCCGCTCCGGGTCCGATGTGGCACTCGACACAGTCCACACGCGAGTGGGGAGAATTCTGATAGGCCGTATATTCGGGATCCATCACGCGGTGACAAACCGTCCCGCAGAAACTCGTTGAATCCATGTACTGCACGCCGCGGTACGATGCGGTCCCCACAATGAGAAGATTGAGCACGGTCGCCGCGGCCACGTACTCCAAGGTGCGCCGCACCACGGGCAACCCCAGGTCGATGGCGGGGAAAACCGCCGGCAGTTCCCCGCTCGCGCGCAGACTTCGTCGCCGGAGCCAAATGCCGAGTGGAATCAGCAGCAGGCCGAGTACAAAAATTCCAGGAAGGATCAGAAAGACCAGAAGGCCAATATACGGATGTGGCGGACCCGGCAAGAAGATTTCATAGAACCAGAAGGCGATGGTGGTGAGCGCCGTGCTCGTCGTGACCACGGCGCCCGTAAGGGTGAGGGGATTTTGCCCCAGAAAATAGATTGGCTGCGACCAGTCGCGGAAGCGTTCTCGCAGATTCATTGGAAACCGCTGCTGTCCTTTCTTCTATGCGCCGCTGCGTGGACACACCCCAGACTTTGCCGCCGGATCATCCGCCGCGCTGGACAATCTCCCTAATCTTGATGCCAAGAACCAGCCAGGACTATTTCTTCAAAGTGCGGATGTAAGCCACCAGCCCCTTAACATCTTCCGGTTTCAGACCCGCTGCCGGCTTCATCTTGTTCTTGCCCTTGGTTATGACATCCGCGAGATCCGAGTCCGACATTTTCTGCACTTCGGCAGTCGTGAAATCGTGGGCACCCATGGTCTTCCCCACCTTCGAACCGGTTCCGTCAGCACCGTGGCAGGCGGCACATTTTGCTTTGAAGAGATCGGCTGCGCCTTGCGCATGCGCCGATAGGGGAAGGCTGAGAACAACAGCCAACGCTGTTGCGACGGTAAACACTGGGACGTTAATTCTCTTCATCTTCAAGCTCCATTCGAGTCTTCGTTAACCGAACATCGGCAACGAGAATACATCTACAAATCCGCATCTACAACGTTCAATAGTGAAGCCTGCGAGGGGCGAGGTTCTGTGACCCAGGTCACACGTGCTTGTAATCACAATGCAACTGCCGATTCGCCTCAGGGGCCCTCGGTCGCTTCAATTGCCGATGACGTAATCCAACGTCAGCCGCTCACGCGTGTTGCAGCCGTTTGCACGAGATTCCAGCACTCCCGTGCGATCATCCAGTCTTCCTGTGCGTGAATAACCAAGACGGGAACGGCGGCATCCGGAACGGAGATGTCGTTATCCTTGTCCAAGGGCGATTGCGCGTTCTTCCCCTGGTCGAGCCTCAAGCCAAGAAACGCAAAATTGTCGCACACCGCGGCGCGAACCTCGGGTGAGTTCTCGCCGACTCCCGCGGTGAACACGAGAGCATCGACTCCGCCCAGCACGCCGATCATGGCACCGATTCCCGATTGCAGGCGATGGACATAAATTTCAAGCGCCAGCTTTGCGCGCGCCATTTTTGCGGGTTCGTTGCCGTTCTTGCTGGCGGCAAGAATCTGCCGCATATCGCTGGAAATTCCCGACACGCCAAGCAGTCCCGACTTTTTATTAAGCACCTCGTCAAGTTGCTGGCCCGAAAACTGTTTCTGCCTCATCAAATAAGTAAGGATGCCAGGATCCACGGAGCCCGAGCGGGTGCCCATCATGAGACCCTCCAGCGGAGTAAAACCCATGGTCGTATCCACGCTTCGGCCTTCGCGAATCGCCGCCAAAGAGCAGCCATTCCCCAGGTGGCAAGTCACGAGCTTCAGTGATGTGAGGTTCCTGCCCAGCAACTGCGCCGCGCGCTGCGCGCAATATTGGTGATTGATCCCGTGGAATCCGTAGCGGCGAATCCCTTGCTCGAACCACTCGTAAGGACCAGGGTAGGTGGCCGCCGCTAAAGGCAGGGTGCGATGAAAGCCGGTGTCGAAGACGGCGATCTGCGGCACTGGACCCAGCAATTTCGCGACAATCTCCATGCCTTGCAGTTCGGCGCGATTGTGGAGGGGCGCAAAAACGGAAACGCCTTCGATCGCCGACTTGACCTCAGCGCTCACGACCGAGGGCTCGAAATGTTGCGGACCGCCGTGCACCACCCGGTGTCCCACAACATCGATATCGGAAGGCCCGGAAATCGCTCGCGTGTCGCCGCTCCACAAGCTATGGAGCAAGCGTTCGATGGCTTCCGCACGAGAGCCCACCGATGTCAGGTCTTTTCGGGAAACACCGCGGGAATTCTTTATCGAGTATTCAGCCTTGTCATCTGCCCACTCGATCTTCCCTTCCCAAATGCAACCCGGTGGATCGTCTGGGAGCGTATCCCCAATTTCGTACAGGCAGCTCTTCTGGCTGCTGGAGCCGGAGTTGAGAACAAGCACGTTCATCAGTAAGGCCAAGTCCAATCCCGGATTTCCGGCAAATCGTCGCCGCGTTCGTGAATGTATTGTCGATGCTCGACCAGCTTGTTGCGCAACAACTGCTTGAAGTGGCCTCCGACGCTCTGCAGTCTGGGAACACGGTCCACCACATCCCCAGCCAGGTGGAAGCGATCGAGATCGTTCAGGACCGTCATATCGAACGGCGTTGTGGTTGTGCCCTCTTCTTTGTAGCCCCGCACATGGAGATTGTCATGATTGTGCCGGCGATACGTGAGGCGGTGAATCAACCAGGGATAGCCGTGATAGGCGAAGATAACCGGCTTATCAACCGTGAACATGGAATCGAAGTCGACATCGGAGAGACCATGAGGATGCTCGCTCGATGGCTGAATGGTCATCAGATCGACAACATTCACCACGCGAATCCTGACGTCGGGAAAGTGCTGTCGCAAAAGATCGACCGCCGCCAATGTTTCGAGCGTGGGGACGTCACCGGCGCAGGCCATCACGACATCGGGTTCGGTCCCCTTGTCTGTACTTGCCCACTCCCAGATGCCAATCCCGGTGGTGCAGTGTTCGATGGCCGACTCCATGTCGAGAAACTGCAAGGCGGGCTGCTTGCCGGCGACGATCACGTTTACATAGTGGCGGCTCCGCAGACAATGATCGGCGACGGAAAGCAGGCAATTGGCGTCGGGCGGAAGGTAAACGCGGACGATGTCGGCTTTCTTATTGATCACATGATCGATGAAGCCGGGATCCTGATGAGTGAATCCGTTGTGATCCTGCCGCCACACGTGAGAAGTCAACAAGTAGTTGAGCGATGCGATGGGACGCCGCCACTCAATCTCGCGGGTAACCTTCAGCCACTTGGCGTGCTGGTTGAACATCGAATCAATGATGTGGATGAACGCTTCGTAGCAGGAGAAGAAGCCATGGCGGCCGGTGAGCAAATAACCTTCCAGCCAGCCTTGGCACATGTGCTCACTGAGCATCTCCACCACACGGCCGCGCTGCGAGAGATGTTCGTCAACCGGAAGAATTGGTTCCATCCATTGCTTGTCGGTAACTTCAAAGAGAGCCTCCAGCCGGTTCGAGGCCGTCTCATCCGGGCCGAAGACGCGGAAGTTCTTTGAGTCGGCGTTCAGCTTCATCACGTCGCGCAAAAATCCGCCGAGCACGCGCGTGGCCTCCGCATTCTGCGTGCCGGGCTTCGGAACGCTGACGGCATAATCGCGAAAGTCAGGCATGACCAAATCGCGCAGCAACACGCCGCCGTTCGCATGCGGGTTCGCTCCCATCCTGCGATCGCCCTTGGGAGCCAATTCCGCGAGTTCGGAAATGAACTTGCCATTCTTGTCAAACAATTCCTCGGGCCGATAGCTTCTCATCCAGTCTTCGAGGATCTTCACGTGTTCCGGCTTCGATTGCAGGTCAGCCACCGGCACTTGATGCGCGCGCCACGTGCCCTCTACTGGCTTTCCATCGACGACTTTCGGTCCGGTCCAACCCTTCGGGCTGCGCAAGATTATCATCGGCCAGGTTGGCAGGCCCGCGTCTCCGCCACTCCGAGCCTTGTTTTGACGAGCGGTGTCTTGGATCGATCGGATTTCGTTCACGATGGTGTCCAAAGTTCCGGCCATGAGTTGATGCATCGCTTCCGGCTCGTGTCCCTCGACGAAATATGGTTTCCAACCGTAGCCGGTGAAGAGATGGGTGAGCTCCTCATCATTCATCCGGGCAAGCAGGGTTGGATTCGCGATCTTGTAGCCGTTGAGATGCAGGATGGGCAACACTGTACCGTCACGTACCGGATCGAGAAACTTATTGCAATGCCAACTGGTGGCCAGCGGTCCGGTTTCCGCCTCGCCGTCTCCCACCACGCAACATGCGAGCAGGTCTGGGTTGTCGAACACCGCACCGCAAGCGTGCACGATCGAATAACCCAGTTCTCCCCCTTCGTGGATGGAGCCCGGAGTTTCGGGCGCCGCGTGGCTCGGAATTCCACCGGGGAAGGAAAACTGTTTGAACAGCCTCTGTAGGCCCTCTTCGTTTTGAGTGATGTTCGGATAGAACTCGCTGTAGGTGCCCTCCAAGTAGGTATTCGCGACCAGTCCAGGCCCGCCGTGGCCGGGGCCAGCAAGGTAGATGACATTCAGATCGTAGTTCTTGATCAGGCGATTGAAATGGGCGTAGATGAAGTTCAGACCGGGCGTGGTCCCCCAGTGTCCGAGTAGTCGCGGCTTGACGTGCTCGATCTTCAGCGGCTCGCGGAGAAGCGGATTCGCGTACAGATAAATCTGGCCTATGGAAAGATAGTTGGCGGCGCGCCAGTAGGCGTCGATCTTGCGCAGCTCTTCGGGCGTAAGGGGCTGGATGGAAACGCGATGCTGTGCGGAGTTTACCAAGGCTAGGGGAGTCATCGAATCTTGCCCTCCTATTTCACGCTGTTTCCTATCTTAATTTCTCCGGGAAGAAGTACAAGCGTTGCTGCGGCGGGGCGACCATCAACTGACCCGTACTCCCGATTCCTCGAATGGAAGCGCCCCGACCGCGAGATGCGATAATTGCTGGGCAAGGGGCTTTGGTCATGAAGAGCAGACAGGGATACAAGGGCTATGTCATAGAGGCGCGGCCGCATGAACTGAAGGACGGCGGATTCTCGGCGGAATTTTCCGTCGAAGAACACGATGCTACCGGCATGACCGAAGCTCAGTTCTATTTGCCCAACACCTTTTCAACGCAGGAGTCCGCTAGCGAGGCCGCAATTCATCTTGTTCTCATACAGGGAGCAGAGTTCCTACATAACAAAAAGAGTCAAGGCAGGCGGATAAGAGATGAGCATAGTGAAGTCCATTTCGGTCAGTGATGGCGACATGTTTTATGGGACATTTGGTAACTAACAGAGCAGCGCACAAACGGCGGCCCCGTAGCGCGGACACGTTCGAAGTCACGGTCCAGGGCCATCACCTTGAAGTGCAGCGCATCCCTGGCTGCGGGCCCCATGCCACTGAGCTTGTATTTCTCCACGAGGGCCTGGGCTCGATCTCTCACTGGACGAGTTTCCCGGGGCGCGTCGCAGCCGCCACTGGATTCCCGGTGTTGGTCTACTCCCGCTACGGCTCCGGCAACTCCGACTTGCTCGAAGAACCTCGCCCAGTCACCTTCATGCACGACGAAGCCCTCAAAGCTCTCCCCGAACTCCTCGCCAAGCTCAACCTTGAAACACCGATTCTCATCGGCCACAGCGACGGCGCCTCGATCGCACTGATCTACGCCGGGGTTCACAACCGCGTGCGCGGCCTTGTGCTGCTTGCTCCTCACGTCTTCGTCGAGGACCTCAGCGTCAAAAGCATCGCCGAGGCCAAGGTAAAGTTCGAAACCACGAATCTCCCCGAAAAGCTCGCCCGCCATCACCGCGATGCAGCCAGGACTTTCTGGGGCTGGAACAATATCTGGCTCCATCCCGATTTTCGCCGCTGGAACATCGAAGAATATCTGCCGCGCATTACCTGCCCCATTCTCGTCATTCAGGGTCTCGACGATCAGTACGGGACCATGGCCCAGCCCGAAGCAATCGCCCGGCAATCCCGCGGCCCGGTCGAGATCCTCCGCCTGGCCGATTGCCGCCACTCGGCTCATCGCGATCAGCCCGACGCGGTGCTCGAGGGGATCGCACAGTTCGTCTCCATCTACGGGTGAAATTGTGTGGCGCGGACATTCCTGGCCGGGCAGGTGCCCGATTCTTGTTCTTGTATGCTCTTGCTCGTTAACAGCCTGTGGTGAAACTCGAATTCAAAATGCAGCGCCTGAAGGCGCGTTGATAGCAATGCACTTGCGGCACGCCTGAAGGCGTGCCCTGATACGAATCTCACTTGCACCACGGGCTGTTAACGTTGCCCGGGGGGAACTGGCTGAAAAGGCAGAGACATTTTAGAGCGGACTCGCCGTGAACTCGGATTCTCACACGGCGCAGTGACCTGTATCACCGCATCGGAACTGGAAATGAGTATAATTCATACTGAGCGAGCAGCTAGAAGACACTGTCCCGCGTGAACACTGCAGCGGCGAAAAGACACTCCTGCATTGGCCGCGATGTTCTGCGGCCCCCCACCCTCAGCCTATTCGTGAGTTCCACCTCGGAGGGAGAGGTATGGCGCTCGAGGTACCCACCCGTTTGCCCGTCATCCACCGTCCGCCGAATGGAGGCGCATCCCCGTGCTTCCGGACGCAGCGTAGCAGGCCGTCCACGTGTCGTTGGTCTGTTCTGATGGTGGTGAAGGGCGTCACATTCTTGGAGGAGGTATTTTATGGCTGACCTATATACCTGTAGCTGCGGTAATCAAACCTGGGAAATCTTCGACACGGGCGTGCGCTGCACAGCGTGCCAGGCGGAGTATGTCACCCCCCACACGCCAGTGGCGGAATTCAATTCCGCAGTTACTCAAGAGATGGAAGAGGAACTGGCAGAGTGACCCTCCGCTACCGGGGTGTCACCCGATGTTTCTCCCCGACCTCAGGCAGAAGGTGTATCCACACTCCGGATGCCTGCAGGCAACATCGAAGCCGGAAGGCCGCGCCGTCTGACAGAATTTTCGCCGGCACTGTGCCTCTGGCTTCAGAAGGAGGCTTGTTATGCCAACCGTAACTGCTCCAACCCGCGTTAAACTGCAAAACATCCTGTTCGCGACGGACTTCACTCCATCCGCGCAATTAGCTCTGTCCTATGCCCTCAACCTGGCTCACAGCTACGATGCTGAGGTGTACGCGGTGAACGTGCTGCCGCACCTGCCGTACGTCGAAGCGGTGCAGCCCGATCCGGAGCAAACCAGGTTGTTGGCCGAACAACGGCTGGTTGCCTTGGTGGGCTCCGAGTTGTTCAAGGGCATTCGACACAAGGAACTGATCGAGGAGGGCGAAGTTCCGGACGTGCTCTCGAAGTTGGTTCGGAAGTATGAGATTGACCTCATCGTGATTGGCACCTGCGGCCGCAAGGGACTGGGAAAGCTGCTGCTGGGCTCGGTGGCAGAAGATGTCTTTCGCCATGCCGAGTGCCCCGTTCTCACCGTGGGTGCGCATGCTGTCCGCTGGCCTGCCGATGGCAAACTGCGGCACATTCTGTATGCCACCGACTTCGGGCCAGAGTCGGTGCACGGTTTGCCCTACGCCATATCCATGGCCGAGGAGAATCGGGCTCGTCTGACCCTGCTGCATGTGGCGCCAGAACCTGGTGTCGTTCTGCCCGAGCCGGAACCCGGAACTATGCCCGTGGTTGACCCGAGCGAGGTCGCAGCTTCCACCGAGAAGCAGCTCCGTGCTCTTATTCCCGAAGCAAATCAGCTTTGGCATGAGCCGGAGTACATGGTGCAATTTGGTCCCCCGGCAGAGATGATCGTGAAAATTGCTGCCGGGACGGCCGACATGATCGTGCTGGGTGTAAAGCGGCCAACGGCATTAACCAAACACCTGGGCGCAGGCGTCGCGTATAAGGTGGCCTGCGAGGCGACGTGCCCGGTCCTTTCGGTCGGCGCGCGTTTCCGCGTCTAGCGAGAAGGCTGGAGGACATCCGGAAAGGCACTACGTGGTTCTGCATTGAGCAGCAAGCCATTGCTCCGGATGTCCTCTTTTCTGTAGGGGCTGTGTCGGGCTAGGTGAAGCCCGCCGATGCTCCGGCAAGAGTTGCAGAGCGCTGCGCCAGCTTCTGTTTGCGCCGGGCAAGGCGTTTTTCAAGCCGCTCCAACCGCTTCCGACCTTCGGGCGTGTTCATGACAACTTTCTCTACGGTGAGCAAGAAGTACGGGAGCTTTTGGCGAATTTCTGTTAGAAAAGGCCTGAATTTCGCATAGACGCAATACATCTCGCCGCTGGCGTCGAAGAAAAGACCCTCATGCAATGCGCCGCGCAACACGAATGACGCAGCCATTTCCCAGTAGCTCGTGACCTGGCGCAACCATGTATTTTCCGGGCTGGGATACTCCCTTGCGATTCGCAGTGTATCTTCGGCGCTTCCCGGCCAAAACTCGGCTGAGATAAAGTGCCGAGCCTTTCGCATCTCTGCATCCCGTCGCAGATCATACAGCTGGAGAATAATCTGGGCGTCTGCGGCCGTCGCGCATCCGGAGGTCGTCGCCATCTGGTTTCTGGATGGCCTGGACTTGCTTGGCATGGCTCTGCTCCTTGACGATGATGGGATCCACTGCCTATCGAGCCCAGCGTATTACGAGTCAAGAACATGCACAACCATGAAAGCAGGAGCGGTGGTCTTCATCTTTTTCGATTTGGGACGCACAGTGTTTGCTCCCAGCCGCCACTCTTTTCGTCGATTTGTGGTCTGCCGCGAGGCTAGAATGTGGATAATGGAACAACTGGGACGGCTTTTCACCGCTGTCCACGGGAAGGTGCCTATGCATCAGGCCACTTGTTCGACGAGCTACGAGAACATTTGCTTTGAAACAGAACAACATCTGGCAGTGGTCACTCTTAATCGGCCCAATCGCCGCAATGCCCTGTCGCTCGAGCTCATGCTCGAGTTGCTGGATTGTTTCGAGCACATCGGCAAGGATAGTGAGCTGCGAGCCGTGATTCTAGCCGCCGCGGGGAAAGTCTTCTCTTCCGGGCATGATCTGAGCGAAATGGTGGGAAAGGACATCAACGAGTATCGGCGAATCTTCGACGTTTGCTGCGAGCTGATGACCAAGATCCAATCCATACCGCAACCTGTGATTGCAGAAGTCCAAGGAGTAGCCACTGCTGCCGGATGCCAGCTGGTAGCAAGTTGCGACCTGGCAATTGCTGCCGAAGAGGCATCGTTTGGCACACCCGGGGTGCGCATCGGATTGTTCTGCACCACGCCCATGGTTGCTCTGAGCCGCGCCATCGGCCGCAAGCGCGCGCTGGAGATGCTGCTGACCGGCGACATGATCCCGGCGGCAACGGCGGCGGACTGGGGACTGGTAAACAAGGTGGTGCCAGCGACGTCCTTGCGCGAGGAGACACGCGCCCTTGCCCTGCGCATCGCCCAAGCCAGCCCAGTCACGTTGGCGATCGGCAAGCAGGCCTACTACACGCAGATCGACCTCGACCAGCCCAAGGCGTATGCCTACGCCAAGGAGATCATGACCATGAACTCCATGGCGCTGGACGCACAGGAAGGCATCTCCGCCTTCTTGCAGAAGCGGCCAGCGTGCTGGGTGGGCAAGTAACACGTTTCGCGGTTGGCGTTTTGTTCGGCGCCGGACGGTGAATCTATGCGATCCAGGCTATGGACGATCGGCGCCGCAGTCATTCTCTTCCTGGCACTCATCGGGTTTTGGAAATCAGCCCATAAAGATGCCGGGGAGGTGCGCGTTGCCTACCTGCAGATCATCCCGAGCTTACCGGTTTTCATAGCGCAGGAACAGCGGCTTTTCGACAAAGAAAACCTGCGAATGAAGGCTATCGCGCTTGGCAGCAGTAACGATCTGGTGAACGCCATGGTCGCCGGCCAAGCCGATATTCTGCCGGCAACGTCGCTGGTGCCGATCATTCACCTGGAAATCCAAAGCCCCGGTCGCGTGCGCATCTTCTCGCACAGCCGCATGAACGATTCCAACGCGCTGGACAAGATCATCGTCCGGGATTCTTCTCCGCTGCACACCATTGAGGATTTGAGGGGGAAGAAAGTTGGGGTGTTTCCCGGCACCGCGCCCAGTCACATGCTGAGCGCGTTTTTTAAGAAGCACGGAGTCGATCCGGCCAGCGTTTCGCTGGTGCAATTGCCACCGCAGGCCCAGATCTCCAGCCTTGAGTCCGGCGCGGTGGATACGCTTTTCGCCTATGAGCCGGTGACCACTACCGCCCTCGTCCACGGCGGCTATCGTCAGCTCTTCGGATCGGTGTATGCCGATTTGCTCAACCCGTGTCCGATTGGCGCTTCGGTGATCTCGCGAGAGTTCGAGCGCAACCATCCGGAGCTGGCGGCGCGCGCCGTGCACGCTCTGCAACAGGGAGTGGACTTTATGGCTGCACACCCGGCCGAGTCGCGCACACTGCTGACCAAGTACATCAAGCTGTCGCCGGAAATCGCCTCCCGTGTGAATGTTGCCGACGTCACCCTGTCGAACCAGGTTGATATCGCCAACCTCCAGCAGTTCATTGACCTGCTCTATCAAACGGGCGAGATTCCGGAACGAATCGACGCCCACAGACTGGTGGATCCTACCCTGGTGGTTCCTACCCGATGACCGGTCCGGCGCTTTCCACTCGCAGCGCACTTGAACTGGAGGACATCGACTTTTCCTATGTCGCCCGCTTTAACGGCATCAATGGGGCGTTGTACAAGGACTTCTCGTTACGCATTGAACAGGGTTCAATCGTAACGATCATGGGCGCAAGCGGCGCGGGCAAAAGTACGCTGGGCCGTATCATGGCCGGCATCCTCACCCCACAAAAGGGACGTGTCCGGCGGTCGCCCAACTTCACCAGGCCGTCGGACCTGGTGTACGTGGACCAACACCCGATGAACGGTGTCTTCCCCTGGCAGACAGTGTTGGAGAACGTGCGCTATCCGTTGGAGAAACTGGGGTGGGAAAGCCACGAGCGCCGCGACCGCATCTGCTACCTGATGAACTTGTTCCGGCTGAGCGCGCTTTCCGACGTTTATCCAGCGCAGCTTTCCGGAGGCGAGTTACAGCGGCTGGCGCTTTCCCGCTGCCTCTCCTGGAAACCGAAACTGGTGATTTTGGATGAACCCTTCTCGGCTCTCGACGGCAAGGTGAAAGCGGAGATCACATCCGCGTTGCACGAGCTTGCGCTCAAAGATCGGATGACGCTGGTCCTCATTACCCATAATGTTTCCGATGCGCTGTCCCTGGGTATGCGGTGCGTCATTATTGCCAGACGGCCGGTGCGGGTGATGTCCGATCTCGACTTCCACCTGGGTTTTCCACGCGAGGAGAACACGCCCGATTACGACGCCATGCAGCAGGCGCTGATTAACGGTATCCGCGATGGATTGGTCTAGCAGCCTGTGGCGTAAGTCGGGCTTGTAGTGGCACACGAGACTTTTTATGAATTGTCATCCCGAGCGAAGCGAGGGATCTGCATTTTGCGGCGAAACTACAGATCCCTCGCTTCGCTCGGGATGACAAAATCTGGCGACTGGGTGTTAGAGAGCGAGATTCCACATTCACCACAGGCTCTTAGGCGATGGATTGGTTTAGGCGAAACTGGCGCGCGTTGTCGTTCGTTGGCGGCCTGATTGCAGTGTGGGCAATCGTCGCCGCGCTGCGCCTGGTGGATCCCATCATTCTGCCGGCGCCTTGGAACGTGGTCCGCGCTGTGCCGGGGATGCTGCGCGAGAGACTGTTGGCGGATATCGCCTGGACCCTGGGCCGTGTGCTGGCGGCTTTGGCGATTGCCTGCGTGTTCGGTATTCCGGCGGGCTTGTTTCTGGGTTATCGCCAGCGTGCTTATAAGGTTGTCGAAGGACCATTGCACGCGCTGCGCTCCGTTCCCGCTTCCGCGTTGTTCCCGTTGTTCCTGATCGTGGCCGGAGTCGGAGAGACGTCGATCGTGGCGCTGGCAGCCTATCCGAGCCTGCTGGTGATTCTGGTAAATGCGGTTTCGGGCGCAGCACTGGCCAATCAGTGCCGCCTCTACCAAGCTCGGTTGTTAAACCTGAACTCCTTACAGACGGTTTTCGACGTGCTCTTCTACGAGGCCCTGCCCAGCATCTTCGATGGCATACGGACCGCGGTTTCGTATTCCCTCCTGCTCGTGGTGGCGGTGGAAATGTTCATCGGCCTGGGTGAACGCGGACTGGGGCGCGGCATCTATCTTTACCAGTCCAGCTATCGGATCCCGGAAACCTACGGGGCCATCATGATTGCCGGCACGATTGGGATCCTGCTGAACTGGGTGGTAACCAAACTTCAGCATCACATGCTGCGCTGGCTGCCGAACGTGCGCGAGGAGCAGTGAGAGAACCTTAACTCTTATGTCAAGTATCTATGCCGCCCCACCTTCGCGAAAAGCCGCGAAGGACGGCGCACCCACTGTGCGGTTTGCCATCGGAAGGCTCGGCCGCCCGCCGTGGGTTCTGACGGAACGACAAGAGCGGGGTACATTCAGGAGTAAGATCAGAAAGAAAGGCTGGGCGTGCGCCTATATGATTTGGAAATGACTCTAACTCTGGGATTCACGATTAGGATTTTTGCGGCGGCCGCTGAGATGGAAGGCCTACGCCTCGTCGAGAAGTCCAATTGGAGTGGCAAGGGCGTCGTCTGTCCTCGAGCCCTATTACGAGCTGCACGATCACGAAATGAGTTTGCAAAACCAGCTGTATACATTCTCACGGGACCCTCGGAGGACAGCGCGTTAACACGGATTTATGTTGGAGAAGGTGATCCAGTTGGACCCCGGCTCGATAACCACGCCGCGAAAAAGGACTTTTGGACCAGCCTTATCCTGTTCTGTGCCAAAGATGACAACCTCAACAAAGCCCACATTCAGCATCTGGAAGCTCGTTTGGTCGCGCTCGCCCGCAAAGCCCAGAGAGCGGAGTTGGACAATTCGAATACGCCTGAATTGCCGACATTGTCAGAGGCGGAGTCTGCAGAAGCCGAGGGATTTCTGGCGGAAATGCTGCTTTGTCTTCCCCTCATAGGCGTTCAAGCATTCGAACAGGCTGAATCTCTAAGAAGTCAGTCTGAACCTCTCGAACTAATCGGCAAAGGCATTAGGGCCCGGGGTTACGATACGGCGGGAGGATTTTTGGTGAAGAAGGGCTCACAGGCGGTCTCTTCTGTTGTGCCCTCCACGCATCAATACATTCGCGATCTGCGCAGAGTTCTTTTGCAGCAAGGAGTATTCGCGGACAAGGGCACAGTTTGGGAGCTCACGAAGGACCACCAATTCGATTCACCGACCGCTGCGGCGAGTGCTCTGCTAGGTAAGTCCACGAATGGCCGTATCAGGTGGAAGAACAAGTTAGGGAAAACCTTGCGAGAGTTACAGGACGCAACCGCTGGCGGCACGCCAAAGGAGTATCGGTGGAACTAGGCAGGTGGGTGCGACTCTCCCGCAGAGGGGGCTCGCCCACCCTTTCCATTCGAACTCCGAGGGGCACCCTCGAGATTTGAAATGAGCGAAAGGGTGGGCCAGCCTCCTCATACCCGTGTGGCTTCTTCAATCGTAAACCGAGGTCCCCACCACCTATAGGTCTGCGAGGGACCAGTTGGAGAACGCATTTTAAAGGAAACTGAGACACCCTCGAAACTTAGCGACACGCCCCGATTGAGATTTGCAACCATGGTGTCTGCCACTCCAGAGGATAGGAACTGTCGCACTGTCAATGTTGCCTTATCTCCATGTTTGATCCTCACCATCACCGGCTCTACCGATGCCAGAACGCGCGGGTCTGCCGCCAGTTGACTGCCAGCGTAGGTGCCATGGCCGCTGATCTCACCAAAGCTCACGAGGTCGAAAACAGAGGCATTACACAACTCCGTAATGATGTCGATGTAGGGGTCTGATGCGGGGTCATAGTGGAATTCCTTGCGTTGAATGATCTCCCGCACCCGTTCTTGAATGTTCTTAGCGTCCTCTTCCGCCATGATCTCGCCCCATGTTTTCTCCGGCGGCTCTGTCGGCTCTGGCTTCGGCGCTGCTTCGGACGGTTTGCCCTGGGCATCGATCCGGGGCTTCATCAGGAACACTGCAAATGTGACGTAGACGACGATTGAAGCAATTGCCCCACACCCGATGAGTAGGCGGCCGACCTTTTCTTGAATGGATGCTGGGGCAGATGCGTATGCGATCCAGAGGCCGAGAAGTGTGGCGAGATTTGACACAAGCGAGAACGGGAGTAAAATTTTGTTTAGCATCTTGGTTTTACTCGACTGGCCCGACCGCGAATCGGGCCTTTACCTATTTCTGGCGGGTGGGCCTTTAACGGGGAAGTATAACGCGGGCGGGTGGCCCGTCCTATCGCGAAGCGAAGGGCGGGGCCTTTGACTTTTTTCATCACAAACGCCCAGTGAGCACGATCACAGACCTCTAACCGCCCGTCGGCGACAATGGAGATCGACCTGTGTGGCAGGCCTGAGGTGTGCCCGTCACCAAGACGCTCCTCGAAGCTGCCCCAGCACCACTAGTCGGCGCTCTTTGACAACACGAAGTTGAGGCAGTTAGCTGTCAAGCCCCCTGCCAAAATCCTGCGAGTGAGCCAAACAAGCTAACTCCTTATTCCGGAATATTTTACGTATAACTCCTTTAAACTCAAAGATTTGAAAGGAATTTCCCGCCAACTCTATGATTCTAAAGGAAGGGATATTAAATTCTTTCTGACGCCGGATAGACCAGCCGCACCCAAAGTGAGGACAGTCGAGCTAAGTCCTTATTCCTGAATACTTTGAAGTTAAGTCATTATTTGTGAATACTTTGCGAAGAACAGGTGGGGGGGGAGGGGGGGTACCCGGCGTGCGCGACCCTCCCGGGGCTCAGGCGCTGGCGGCGCGCGCGATCTTTTCGGCCAGCTTGCTGTTGAACTTGGCGGCGTCGATGACGAAGCGCTCGTGCGTGCCTTCGGAGATCGTGTCGATGCCGTCGTCGGCCACGACCGAGAAGCTGAGCTTGCGGCCATCGACCTTCTCCAGCTTTACTCGGACGGTCACGGTCATTCCCGGTGGCGTTGCGGCGGAATGAGTGAAGTTGACCAGCGTGCCGACGCTCTGCTCGTTCGGCCAATCGAGATGGGGATTGATGGCCCGCAGGCAGGCCCATTCCAACAGCCCAACCATGTAGCCCGTGGCCAGTACCTTGGGCATCAACTGGAATTCCGGAGCTTCCGGGTAGAGGTAGGGGACAGTCTTGTTTTCGGGCACGCGAAACTTGAACTCAAAGGTGAGGCCGGGCTGCAACGTATCTTTCATAGCTGGCTCCTGTCATGAGGGAAGTGGTAAGGCATGGTGGTGGGTTGGCCACAAGCAAAAGTCTGATGAATCGTTAGTGTGTTTGCCGGATTCAGTTTAGAACTGGTCTCATAAATGGTTCTCCGAGCGGGCTGTTCGGCCCTCAGGGGCTAAAGCCCGCATTTTTATTGGCCCTGAGCGGCACGGCTGAAGCCGTGCCCTACCCAAAGGCATTTATGAGACCAGCTCTAGTGTCCGCTGTAGTAGGCGAAGCTGGAGCCATCGTCTTCCCACTCGGCGATGCTGGCCCGCACTTCGCTGAGCAAACGAAAGTCGTCGTCGAACTCAGCCGCAACCACGCGCTGGTCCTGGCCGTCAAGGTAGCGGAGCACGTAATGTCCTCCCGCCAAGGCGAGCGCGTCGATGGGCTTGCTGTCGTCGAACTCCGCACCGATTTGTGAAAGCAACTGGGAGAGCGAATAGGTCACTCCGCGGATCGCAAGGCTCTGCGCGCCGCTCCCCAGCGGCCCAAATCGGCCCTCGATCACCTCCCGGTCTCGCGGCGAATTCATCTCGACCTTGTCAATGTCAATGCGGAAGGTCTTAAAGAGTGTGCATGAGAACTTCGGCCGTCCCTCCGGAGTCTGTGTCGTAGCCTGGGTGCCGTCCCTAGCGGGACTCGATTGGTCCCACTTCCGCCTACCCGGCACTGACGTGCCGGGCTTTCCTGTTCCGCCGCTTCGCGGCTAATGCATCGTACGGTCCACTTTTTCGATCGACCTCAAGCTATGACACAGACTCCTCCGGGACTTGAATCGTTTCTTCCACTCTCCCCCGGCGCTGGGCTAAGCTCGGCCGCCCCTCCGGGGCTGGATTCCCGGCATTCGTCGACGCAAAGTCTAGTCTAATTCCCTTCAACGTCGGCGCCGGGTATTGGCGGACGACGAGCCATGCCTCGGAACCATTCGTAATAGGCTTCTTCGCCGATCCACTCGGCAATATGGCCACGCGTTTCAGCGATGAACGCGAAGCTGGCGTCGAATTCGTGGGCCACAATGCGCTGGTCCTGTCCATCGTAATAGCGGACGCAGAAGTGCCCTTCGGCGACCCCTTGCACATCGATCGGCCAGCTGTCTTCGAACTTAAGATCGATGCGGGCGAGCAAAGTCGGGAGATCGTACTCCGCGTCCCCGATGACAACGGAGTCCTGGCCGCTGCCCAGCTTTCCGAAGCGGTTCTCGATCAGAGGCCGTCCTCGCAAGTCAGACATGCCTGGCTTACGCTTCTGCCGATGCTGCGTGCGGCCGTTTGAATACCATGTGGATACCGATGGTTCCGTAGGCGACGCCGTCCTTGTTGGGTGCGATCAACGGGACCGAACTCACCAGCTCCCATCCGTCCGCGCCGGCGCCGTTGATCCACGAATCCAGCCCACTGACCATGCCCTCTTCGCTCTCGCTGAAAACCACCATCCGATCAAAATACTCCCACTGCATCGTTTTGACTCCTTCGTTCCAAGAATGTTCTGCGCGGGAGCGGCTCCGAGCAGGCTACGGAAAAAGTCTTCTGTCTAACAAGGTAGCGCCTCAGCGGCTAAAGCCGCCGTTGATTTTGCGAAACTTACGGCGCGGCTAAAGCCGCGCCCCTTCAAAACAGAGTCAAGGCCCGACTTCTTCCGCAAAACAGAGTCAAGGCCCGACCTTTTCCGCAGCCTGCTATGCATTCTGGGCCTTGCCCCAGCGTTGGTTCAGCCAGCCCTTGGTGACGGCCAGCACCTCGTAGTTGAACTTAAGTTCCATATGGTTGAACCAGCGCGGCAGGTAACGGATAAAACCGTTCTCATGCTGAACCTCGGGGTGCAGGTTGCTCGTGACATAGCGCAATTCGGACTTCGAAAGGCTCGCCTTCAGTCCAGCCGCACCGTCGAGAATGGCGGGGATATCGCGCTCGGCATACAGCAGCAGGCAAGGACGATCATGGGGCGCCACGGGACCGAGGGTATCGAGCAACTCCACCACATACCCCGGGTATGGCTCACGTACACCAGGACTGGGAAAAGTCTCAAACATCCACTTGCCTTGCGGCGAGATGGCGGCAACCACCGAGGGCGAAATGGCGACCATGCAATCCGCTGAAGACATCAACGCCAGCCGGCCTCCCAAGCTTATGCCCAGGGCCGCGGTCGGGCCGAAGCGGCGCACGTAGCGAATCGCAGACTCGACCTCGTCGCGCATCACCGGACCGATGGCGGCGCGATTTTCACCGTGACCGCAGAGGTCGATGGCCAGCGTGGCTATACCGGCCTCTCCCAGTGCGACGGCGATCCCGAGCATGTGCTCCTTCGTTCCGCCGTAGGGAGGGATCAGGACCGCGCCACCGCGGGCAGAGTCCGGCGCAAGAAAGTATGCAGGGATGTTATGACCGTCCGTGGCAGCCAATGTTGTGATGCGCTCAAGGTTCATATAACGTCTCCCAGTACTAGAGACTGTTTCATAAATGCCTTTCCGCTCGGACGGCATGTCCCTCAGGGGCTAAAGCCCGCATTCTGTCAGGCCCTGAACGGCACGGCTGAAGCCGTGCCCTACCCAAAACCGATTTATGAAACACGCTCTAACCTGCCACGATTCCCTGAACCCAGATGCCCTATAATTTCCAGTGTGCAAGATTGTACCGAACTACAGCAACATCAAGATCGGAGATCGGAATGTCAGATAAATGTCAGATATCGGTTTAGGGGGCGACGGTGTGCAGCCAGTCCAACACCTTATCGCTCAACACCGACTCATAATTCTCAAAACCGTGGCCCGCGCCCTCAATGCTCACAAATACGGCCGCGGAGCCGGCGGTCGCCGCCATCTGCAACCGCTTGCCGACGTCCTTTTGGATGAGTTTGTCGGCCGTGCCTTGAACGATGAAAATGGGATTCTTGACCTTGGCAAGGTTCTGGTAGGGGTTGGAGAGCCGATCCGGACCCCGTAAACTCAGAAGATAACGGGCGGTGTAGAGTGCCTTCCCTATTGGGCCAAGGTCAATGAGCATCAGCTCCTCTTCGCGACCGGCCCGCTGCAGATTCAAGGCTTCATCCACTGTCGCCTGCGCCTTCTCCTTCCCAAATTGCCACACGTTCCACTCAAAGAGATCACCGGGACCACTCACCAGCACCGTCGCTGCGATGTCCGGGTCGCCGCTGGCGGCCTGGTAGTAGAGCACGCGATTTGTGCCCATGCTTTGTCCGAGCAAAACCAGGCGCTTGTGGCCGAGCTCATGCAAGTAGGCAGCGCCGGCTGCAATATCGGCCTGGTTATCGGTAAAGGAAGACTTCTTGGGACCGGCATCGTGGTCACGCATGTTCAATGCGAGTGTATCGTAGCCAGCGTGGGCCGCAGCCTCGGCGAGCTTGGGGAAGTAGGCCTCATAGAAGTTGCCGCCGTAACCATGGACCAACAACAGGGCGCTGGCACTGGGCTTCGGGGCACGAAAAATAATGCCCTGCAAGCGCGCGCCATCAGTGGTGCGCAAGGTCACCAGTTCGGAGGAACAAGCCGCGCCGGTCGAGACGCGCGGAGGCGCCGGCTGCGGCTGCGCCAGTGCCCATGCGGCACACAGGAGAAGCCCGGCGTTCGACAGCAATGTGCGACGTGCCGGCATTGTTAGTTCCTAGAGTAGCCCAGTACTTGTGCTCACCCGGGGATATTGCCAAGCTTCAGCTTGGCCTCAAGCTCAGCCAGGCGCGCGCGAAGAGCCTTATCCCGCTCCCAGCGCGCGGTGACATCCTGAATGGTGGCGGCTGCGCCCAGGACTCGTCCGTCGGTATCCTTGAGCAGCACGACGTTGAACTCGATAGAGATTCGCCGGCCGTCCTGGGTGAGCGCGGGAACGGCAAGCACGCTGTGGCCGTACTTGGTGAGCCCGGTTTCCATGACATGGGAGTAGCCCTCCCAGTGCCGCGCCCGGTGCTTCTCGGGGATGATCATGTCCATGGACTTGCCGAGCACCTCGGCAGCACTCCAACCGAACATGGCTTCCGCGCCAGCATTCCACAGCCGCACGACGCCCTCCCGATCACCAAAAATGATGGCGATCGAGGTCTGACCCACAATGCTTTCGCAGAGCGATTGGTGAGTGAGGACGTCAGTCATCGGCAGCTCCAGGAAATACAAGAACGCATACAGTCTTATAGCCGTTTCCAGGCGGTGAAGTAAAGAAACTTGCGAAGAAACGCGGATGGCACCAGCGTAAAGCCGAGGGCCGACACGGGTCTGTAGCAGCAATAGGGCTGGAACGTCACGAAATGTCAGCGGCGCGCCCCGGCCCCGGAAGCGAGGGCCGGGTCTTGCTCAACGCACTTCCATAATCCCTAGCCGGTTCCAGTCCTTATTGCCGGCTGCGGAGTCGCGGGTTCTTTCTGCTTCAACACGCGGCGAAGCAGCTTTCCTGTGGGTGTACGCGGGAGGTCGTTTACGATCACGATTTCCCGAGGCAGCTTGTAGGTCGCAATCTTGCCCTTGCAGAAGGCGAGCAGCTCTTCGGGGCTGAGAGTTTGCCCAGGCTTCAGCACCACGAATGCTTTGGCAATTTGGCCGCGCACTTCGTCGGGCACTCCGATGACACCGACGTCGGCAACGGCCGGGTGGGTGGCAAGGGTGACCTCAATTTCCTCCGGTCCGATGCGGTAACCCGAACTCTTGATGATGTCGTCCTCCCGCGACACGAACCAGAAGTAGCCATCCTCATCGACAGATACGAAGTCACCGGCTCGATTCCAGCCCTCGGGGGTGATGGCATGGCGCTGTTTGTCGGGATCGCGCCAATAGATCGTGCCCGTGGGTCCGCAAGCCACAAAGTGACCAATAGTACCGGCCTTCGCTTCCTTATCCTCCTCGTCGATAACCTTCAGCTCGTAGCCGGGTACGGCCTGGCCGAAGGAGCCAGGCTTGGCCTTGCGGCTGACCACGTTGGAGGCGAAAACGTACATCATCTCAGTCGTGCCCAGCCCCTCGAAGATCTCCAGCCCAAATTTCCCCTTCCACGCATGATAGGTCGCAGCAGTCAGGCTCTCGCCGCCTCCGGTACAGACACGCAGGCTGCTGAGATCAAATTTATTTTCCGCGTCAGGCACCTGCAACATCTTGCGATAGGCGGTGGGGCCCAGAGTCAGGATTGAGATTTTATGCTTTTGAATCGTGTCGAACATTTTTTCCGGGTCGAACTTGGCGATGAGCGAGGCGGCCGCGCCAAATCGGAAGGGGATGGTCGCGTAGCTGGAGTAGCCCGCCCCAAAGGCCAGTGGGGCGGACCCACCGACAACGTCGTTCTCCGTGACCCGCCAGCCGTACTTCCCGAAACTGTCAGGCACGATGAGCAGTTCCTCCACGAAGTGGACGGTCCCTTTGGGCCGTCCGGTTGTGCCCGAAGTGTACAGGAGCAGACCCACGTCTTCGCGTCTGCGGAGCACGGGATCGAGGGTGGCTGCGCCGGACTGCAGCAGCTCGCCATAGGCGAGGAATCCCTTGGCCTTCACCTCAGCGGCATCGCCCCCGAGGACGATGATGTGCTTGACAGTCTGCAAGTTCTCGCGCGCGGCCTCGACTTCGCCCAGGAGCGCGCTACTCACAATGATCGCTACCGCCTCCGAGTCGTTGGCGACGTGAGCGATCTCGTTGCGCGAGAACAGTGGCGACGTGGGAGTGCAAACTCCTCCCAGCTTGAGGATAGCGAAGTTGGCGACCAGGGCCGGCGGTATGTTAGGTGTGCGTAGAACGATGCGGTCGCCTTCCTTCACTCCCAGGTCGCGTAGCGCGTTGGCGAACTTGTTGGCTTGAGTAAGGAGCTGACTGTAGGTAATCCGCTGGTCTTCGAAGAGCACAGCGGTGCGCTCACCCCGGCCGGCCGTGACGGCTTTGCCGAGCAGTTCTTCCGTAGGGTTGAACCTTTGAGCATAGGTCGCGAACTCCGGCAGGGTGTAGACACGTTTCGGCCACAACTCGCGTGGGGGCAGATAGTCAGCCATCTTGGAATTCTCCTTA